>Ga0213868_10000996_pt1 | contig 27524 bp, 24 predicted proteins | sample PICome_9_FD_160087 | JGI IMG/M metagenome (GOLD analysis project Ga0213868, IMG submission 160087) | Coastal seawater microbial communities near Pivers Island, North Carolina, United States - PICO127 | ecosystem: Environmental > Aquatic > Marine > Coastal | place: USA: North Carolina... | reverse complement strand
TGGTTGGTCTCCCTTTGAGGGCACTACCTTTAGGGCCAGGGTAACACACACCTTTGTCAATGGCCACTTGGCATACGAAAATGGCAGCATAGCACAGACCTCTCATGCAGAGCGTTTAACTTTTAATAGATGAAACAAAAAAACAAGCCAGGGATGCTACAAAGGATGTTTTTAAAAGATGGGTATCATTTTTTAATTGCTCTTGGCATTTGTCTTTTTGTAATGGCATGTCAAGATGTAAAACGACCACAAATACCAGCTAATTTAATTACTCAAGATGCCATGGTTTTGGTTTTAGTAGATGCTTATACCATTAATGCGGCTAGAAGTATAGATAATAGAATCATTGTAAATAATGGGGTATTGTTAGACTCTATTCTGTACTCTAAGCACGGTATAGATAGTTTACAATTTGTACAAAGTAATGCGTATTATGCATCTGATTTGGAAGCATACAAAAAAATATTTTTAAAGGTGGAAGCACAACTACAGTTAGAAAAAATCAAAAAAGACACGCTGTATGCTCAATATAAAAGAGCAAAAGAACTACAAAGAATAACCGATAGTATTAAAGGAGCAAGTCTAGATAGTTTGCAGAGGATCTATCCAAAAATAAAAAGAGATAGCATAAAAAAGTTATTGGAGATACAGCTACAAAAAAGGGATACTACAAGTCTAACTAAAACCTCAATACAGTAAGGCAGTTAATGCTTACAGGTATATCGCTCAGCGACACGAGTTATTGTTTGAGAAACACCAGTAAAATTAAAATCTAATGCTTTTTTAATTTTTTGCGTGTCATAATCACAAAGGGTGTATAAACTTTTTACGTTGGCCTTTAAGAGCCTTCTTTTTGTGCCAAATAAACCACTTATCATTGCATCAATAGTGCTCATTAAAAGTAATTTCCACATAGCTATTTCTTTCTTTGGAGGTTTTTTCCCAAAAGCCAATGCTAATTTTTTGGTAAACTCCTTATAACTCAGGGTTGCTCCCACTAAAATATATCGTTCATTTTTAAGATCGCTAAGCATTAATTGTTGCATGGCTAATACTACATCTTTAACATCAACTAGGGCAATGCTTCCGCCAGTAAAATAAGACATTCCCTTACTGGCTAACTTAAAGATAGCTCCACTTCCAGTATGCCAAGATCCAGCTCCTAAAATAACACCTGGGTTTACAATAACAGCATCTAGTCCTTCTTGTGTGGCTCGCCAAACCTCCATTTCTGCCTGGTATTTGGTGAGGCTATATACATTGTGTTTTGCATCTTGGTTAAATTGTGTTGTTTCTGTGATGGCTGCATGCTCTTGAGAAGTACCAAGAGTTGCAATCGAGCTCACATAACATAGTTTTTTAATCTTATGGGCCAGGCATAAGTTCACAATATTGGCTGTGCCTTGTGTATTTACTTTTTTTAAAAGCTCGTATTTTTTTGGTTGAAAGTCTATCATTGCTGCGCAATGATAGACATACTCGCAGTTTTCAAATGCAAGTGAGAGCGATGGAATATTTGTAATATCTGCCTGTATCCATTCAATGGTATTTAAAAGGCTACTGGCAGTTTTATGTTCGTTATAAGAGTTAAAGACTTTTTCGACCCCTGAGAAGTTACTCGTTTTTCTGTGAGTTGCGCGCACACTAAATCCAGAGGATGCTAAAAAATACAACAGATGACTTCCAACTAAACCTGTACCGCCTGTAACTAAAATCATCCCACTAAAATACGCTATTATAAGCGGTAAAAAAAGATGAATTATGTAAGTTTGTTTTAAATTTAAAAGTCATGAATATTTCAGATTTTATTGAAGAATTACAGTGGCGCGGTATGCTCCACGATGTAATGCCAGGCACTCAAAAACATTTACAACAGACAATGCGAAGCGCTTATGTAGGTTTTGATCCAACGGCAGATTCTTTACATATTGGTAATTTAGTGCCCATAATGCTGTTGTCCTTTTTCCAAAGAGCAGGTCACAGACCTTATGCTTTAGTGGGAGGTGCCACAGGCATGATTGGTGATCCTTCAGGTAAGTCTAGTGAGCGTAACCTGTTAGATGAGGCGACACTCAATCACAATCAAGCTTGTGTAGGCAAACAACTATCCCGGTTTTTAGATTTTAGTTCTGGAGCTGCAAACCAAGCTGTTATGGTAAATAATTATGATTGGATGAAGGAGTTTTCTTTCCTTGATTTTATTCGTGATGTGGGAAAGCATCTTACCGTTAACTACATGATGGCTAAAGATTCTGTCAAAAACAGATTAAGTGGAGAAAATGCAGATGGGATGTCTTTTACAGAGTTTACCTACCAAATGGTGCAAGGGTATGATTTTTTACACCTATATAAAAGTAACGATTGCACGCTTCAAATGGGTGGAAGTGATCAATGGGGAAATATTACAACAGGAACAGAATTAATAAGACGTATTGCCTCAGGTAAAGGGTATGCCCTTACATGTCCTTTGATAACAAAAAGCGATGGAAGTAAATTTGGTAAGAGTGAGGACGGAAATGTGTGGCTAGATCCTAAAAGGACCTCTCCTTATAAGTTTTACCAATATTGGCTAAACACAAGCGATCAAGATGCTGCCAAATACATTAAAATATTCACCTTTTTGGACAAACAGACCATAGAAGATCTTATCTCTTCGCATCAGGGACAGGAGCACACCAAAGGACTTCAAAAAAGGTTAGCCCAAGAAGTTACCACCACAGTGCATGGTATTGCCGCTTGCAGGAAAGCCATTGAGGCTTCTACTATTTTATTTAGTAAGACGGCAGCCCAAGACATCAATACTATAGATGAGGATACTTTTTTAAGTATTTTTGAGGGAGTGCCTATGGCTTCTTTCTCTGTAAGCGAGTTTGGTGATGGTATAGACATCATTACGGCTTTAGCAGAGAAAACAGGGTTTTTAAAATCTAATGGTGAAGCTAGAAGGGCATTGAAAGAAAATTCGGTTTCTGTAAATTTCACCAAAGTAAAAGAAGGACATCTTATTACACCAAAAGATTTAATTCATGGCAAGTTTGTATTGCTGCAAAGGGGTAAGAAAAATAAGTTTATTATCCAGGTAGAGTAGTTCTAGCAATGGATATTTTTTTATTCTATCATTAAGTTACACCCTCTGATATCACTTGTGTCATACCGCCCTAGTATCTCAAAACTTCCATCTTTATGAACCCTTCCTAGGTCTTGTGTGGCTATGAAAGAGCAGGTGTATTGATTGGCCAAATCGATCACATTTATACCACCTGTTTTTCCATTTACCAGTGCCCTTGGATCTTGAGTATCTCTTGTGAGCACCTTCATCCAGGGAGGACACCTAAAAATTCCATTCCCCTTGGAGTAGGCCTGGGATAGCAACTCTGTCATGCCATACTCACTGTGTATTTTTTTTAGCCCAAACCCCTTGGAGAGTTTTTCGTGCAAAGCTTCTTTTATTAGTTCTCTTCGGCGCCCTTTCATGCCACCAGTTTCCATAACGATGGTATGTTTTAGCTTAAAAGTATGCGCTTCAATAAGATCTAAAAGGGCATAAGATACCCCAAGTAAAAGTGTTTTTTTCTTTTGTAGCTCTAAGGCATTTATCGTGCTGGCCAATGCCTCTAGGTTGTTAAGATAAAATCCACTTTTTGGCTGTTTACTCATGCTAATAAGCGTGTCAACCATGTACACAAGAGAGGATCCCTCACTCTCAAGATAGCTAGGTAAAAGCGCCAATATAGTATAGTTTTCAATGGCACCGTATTGTTTGATAAAGGCTGTTGTAAAACTAGTTTTATATAGTGTTAAATCTGCTACATAGTGTTTGCTTGTTGTATTTGATGTGGTGCCACTGCTAGTAAATATTTTTTCTGCATTGCAATTGTTTGCCAAAACAGGCTGTTGCTTGAAAAAAGTAATGGGAAGAAACGGGATATCATTACTCTTTAAAACATTGTCTGGGTGGGCCTTTAGAAGATCACAATAGGTCTTGTAGATAGCAAGGTTCTCGTACTGAAATTTGAAAATTTGCAATGCTTTTTCTTCAAATTCTTGTTGGGTTTGTATCTTAAAAATGGGTACGATAGGCATTGTAAATTTCGGAAGTGACCCCCCAAAAGTACACAATAATATTAGGTAAAGAATATATTATGCAAAGCTTGTGAAAATTAAAAAGGCTGCCTTGCAAGCAAGACAGCCTTTTTTTTATGCAGTGAAGCGCGTGTTTATTCTACAATCAATTTTGTAGTTAGTGTCTCACCGTTTTGAACAGCTTTCACAATATACAATCCAGTTGTTAAGCTCTCTATATTGACAAGGGTTGCATTTTCTAACCCCATAACTTGTTTTCCTAAAACATCAAAAATTTGCAAAGATATTGGGCTATTACTAGCTGCTTTTACTTGTATAAAAGAAGTTGCAGGATTAGGTGTCATAACAAAACCTTGAAGGGTATTGGTATTGGCGTTTAATGTATTTGAAAAATCAGAAAGACTTCTTGAAGTTATAAAGTAATCTCCATCGTTACGTTCTGTGATAATACCTGCCACTACTGTTGTGTTACTTGTTGGCACATCTGCACCTATGTAATCTGCATCGTAGAAAGTGGTTCTAAAAGTATAACTTCCACTTTGGGTAAGCATTTGGTATTCTGTTCCTACAACCCATGTTGGATTTTCTGTAGTATCAATAAGGGCAAATTCATAAATTCTTACAAACTCAGACTCATAATTGTTTGGATTTGCATTTAGATCTGAAGCCAATACAGACTGGGCTGCAATTGTGTTACCGCTTGAAGATGGAGAAATATTCATTGTGGGTCTAAATTGCATCATTCCACCAAATTCGTCTAGTGTTCCTGTAAGTCCAGTAATACCATCGCCTGCAACAAGTGCAGAAGTTATAATTCCATTGCTATCATCAATTAAAATAGCAGCCGTTGGGTCTTCGATGAACTTTTGGTTTCTAAAACTTTGTACAAAAGTAACAATTGCCTCACCGTTTAGTGTGTAATCATTACCAATGGTTCCAGCTCTTAATTCAGCAATTGTGTTTACCGTAGATCCTGGCTCACAGCTAGGAGAATTGATTATGTTGCTTATATCACAATTTTCACTGGTTAGGGAATAAGAAAAATCTGTACCTTCATTCACACCTGTAATTATAATTTCTCCCTCACTAACTGAAGATGGGTCATCTCCACTTACACTTCCTTGCGTTGAAGAAAATGTGTAAGGGGCAGTACCACCCCCTGAAAAGCCTAAAGTAGTTGTATAGGTGTCTACACCAGTGGTAACCATATCACAGGTTACACTCACTACAAAAACACTTATTGGGCAGGCAGAAGAGCAATCTATGTTTGAAGCTCTTGGCGTAGGAGTACCAACACAAAAAGTATTTGCTGTTTCATCGTATTGAATCGACTCAACATCTTTTAGTCCGTTTTGATTCTCATCCCATTGTATGGTCTGGTTTAATCCAGCTAAAAGCTCTAAATCATCATCATCACTTGTTCCATATACTACAGCATCTACAAGATCACTGCTTGTTACAGGAGTGTCATCTGGGAAATTTGCCGCTGGGGCATTGTAAATAGCAATTGCGTCAGCACCATTTTGTATGGTGTTATCTGGCCCCATTGTTATATCTGCTCCTGGGAAAAGATCACTACCTAAGATGAAGTATCCATTAGAGTCAGAAGAGAATCCAGAAAGATCAACGGTTCTGTAACTTTCATTATCACTTCCATTGTAAAAAACAACAGTGTAACCGTTTAAAGATTGGTTTGCTGATTGGGTACGAATCTCAAGAAACTCCATATCATCTGTAGAGGTTTGGTCTGCATCAATCTCTACAATTTTTATGGATTGTGCAGTAGATAAGCTCGCAAATAGCATAGCGGCTAATAGTGTAATTTTTCTCATTGTGTATTGGTTTTAATTTTTAGTAAATATACTCATTTACAGGGTTTTCATAAAAAACAAATGTAATTATTTAACGGTAGCATAATATTATTGACTTGACAAATTTATATCTTTAAAAAATAATAAATTTACAGTTCACATTTTGTAACACTACTTTAGAGAATGAAAAAAAAAGACACGACCATATTACTAGTTGATGATGAACTAGATATCCTAGAAATAATTGGGTATAACTTAACGGCAGAGGGCTATAACGTTGTGACTGCCCAAAATGGAGTAGAGGCTATTAAAAAAGCTAAAAAACACAAACCTAAACTCATCATACTAGATGTAATGATGCCAGAGATGGACGGTATTGAAGCTTGTGAGAAGCTACGATTGATTCCTGATTTATCTGAAACAGTTATTACATTTCTTACGGCTCGTGGAGAGGATTATTCTCAAGTTGCTGGTTTTGAAGCTGGAGCCGATGATTACATCACAAAACCAGTCAAACCAAAGGTTCTTACCAGCAAAGTTAAATCTCTGCTACGTAGGTTTAAAACTCAAGAACAAGTCCAACAAGTAGTAAAACTCGGTAATTTAACCATCAATAGGGAGGAATACAAAATTATTGTAGATACCCAAGAAATGGTATTACCAAGAAAAGAATTTGAACTACTATCTCTATTGGCATCTAAACCAGGTAAGGTATTTAAAAGAGGGGATATTTTAGATCGTGTTTGGGGGAATGATGTTGTCGTTGGCGGAAGAACCATTGATGTTCATATTCGGAAATTAAGAGAAAAAGTTGGTGAAAAAAAGTTCAAAACAATTAAAGGCGTTGGCTACAAGTTTGTTGAATAATGTTTAAAAAATTTAGCAAAACATATCGATTTACCTTGTTTACAGCAGCTTTGTTAAGCCTTATTTCGATGCTTATGCTTTGTATTTTCTTGTATCCTGGCTATGAGTCAAACCCCTGGTATATTGTTTTTTTTGGAGCTGTTTTTTTTGTGATATGTTTTGTCCTTTTTCAATACAGTTTAGAACGGTTTATTTTTAAAAAAATTAAAACCATGTATGATGATATTTCTCTTTTGGATGCTACATCATTTAGTCAAAAGAGTATTTCTACAGATATGAATACCCTAACTCAAGAGGTAGGTCGTTTTGCAGAGAATAAAAAAATTGAAATTGAAACCCTCAAGGTAAGAGAGAATTACCGTAAAGAATTTATAGGCAATGTATCTCATGAACTCAAAACACCTTTATTTACAGTTCAGGGCTATATTTTAACATTGCTCGATGGCGCATACAAAGACAAATTGGTACTCAAAAAATATCTAAAAAGAGCCAACAAAGGAGTAGAGCGCTTACTCTACATCATCAAGGATCTTGATATGATTACCCAACTAGAGGTTGGAGGTCTAACCCTTGAAAAAGAAAACTTTAATATCGTAAAGCTTGTCAAGAATGTGTTTGATTTGCTGGAGATGAAGGCTAATAAGAAAAACATTTCACTTGTGTTTGACAAACAATACAAACAGGGTATTAAAGTGTATGGAGATCAAGAGCGGATACAACAAGTACTTTCTAATTTAATCGTAAACTCAATAAAATATGGGAAGAATGATGGCACTACAGAGGTTAGTGTAGAGCATCTGGTTAAAGATAAAGTAATTATTAGGGTAACAGATAATGGTGAGGGCATTGAAAATGAGCACCTAACCAGACTCTTCGAACGTTTTTATAGAGTAGATAAAAGCGGCTCAAGAAAAGAGGGTGGCAGTGGGCTTGGTTTGTCAATTGTAAAGCATATTGTGGATGCTCATCAAGAAAACATTTATGTGGAGAGCCAACACGGTATTGGCTCTGAGTTTTCCTTTACGATGCAATTAAGTGCCTAAAAGCTTTAATTGTTTGATGTCTTTGGTTACACACAAATAGCATTCATTGAAACTGGTGGTGTATTTCATTAATTTTGCCAAAAAAATAAACTTTGGGAAGTAAAAATAAATTAAAACGATTTAGGGAGAATGATGCATTTTCTAATGTTATTCAGCCCTCTCGTGTAGAGGCAGAATCTGACGGGCTTTCCTTGAAGGGAAATTGGAATAAAAGTTTTTTTAAAAATGACAATCCAATTGTTTTAGAATTAGGCTGTGGGAAAGGAGAGTACACTGTCAATCTTGCCAAAATGTATCCTCAAAAAAACTTTTTAGGGATAGACATTAAGGGAGCTCGTTTTTGGAAAGGTGCCAAAACCGCCCTAGAACAGGGCTTAGACAATGTAGGTTTTTTAAGGACTCAAATAGAGCTTATAGACCGTCTTTTTGATCAAAACGAAGTAGATGAAATCTGGATAACTTTTCCAGACCCGCAAATAAAATACAAGCGTACCAAGCATCGATTAACAAATGAAGATTTTTTAAATAAATACAAAGAAATTTTAAAACCAAAAGGGGTTATGCACCTTAAAACAGATAGCGAGTACATGCATGGCTATACCCTAGGGCTCCTACAGGGTTTAAAACTTCCAATACATTTTGCGCACCATGATGTCTATGGTATCGGAGAGCATGCCCCTGATCAGGTTGTAGGAATTCAAACATTTTATGAACGTCAATACCTTCAAGAAGGTAAAAAAATCACCTACATACGTTTTGGGTTTTCTTGACAAAAAATACTGTATCTTCACCTAGCGCAAATGGGCATACTTTTCAACTTTATTATTGCTTTTTCAGCAGCCTTTATCGGTGTAATTCCCCCGGGGCTCATCAATATGTCTGCTGCAAAAATAAGTATGAAAGAAGGGAGAAGAAATGCAACGCTCTTCTCTTTAGGGGTCTGTGTTACAATCATGTTTCAAACCTATATTGCGTTATTGTTTGCTAGATTTCTAGAAAAAAACCCAAGCATTATTGCCTCTTTAGAACAAGTTGCACTTGGTATTTTCATTTGTATCACCATTTACTTTCTTTTTATTGCAAAAGATACCCGCAGGGCGATTCCTGATAATTTGGTTAGAAAATCAAAAAAGAAACGTTTTTTTGGTGGGATGTTTATTGCTTTTCTCAATGTGTTGCCATTACCTTATTGGGTGTATGTTAGCGTTACTTTTTCTGCCTTTGGGTGGTTTTCTTTTGAAACCCCAGCATTGCAAACAGCCGTTCTAGCCTCTGGTATGGGTACGTTTGTTATCCTTAGATTATACGTTCATCTTTTCAAACAAAAAGACTCCTCTAAAGTCGCGCCTTTAAAAGTAAATATGAACTTCATTATTGGGACGGTCACCGCATTAATTTCTTTAATAACGGCCATTAAAATCTTTAAAGATCTTTAGCAATGAAGGAACTTTCTTTTTTTCAAAGGGTCTATAGGGTTGTAGGCCAAATACCTTATGGAAGAGTTACTAGCTATGGGGCAATTGCAAGTTACCTGGGTAGTAAGGGCAGTGCCAGAATGGTAGGGTGGGCTATGAATGCAAGTAAAAAGCATGAAGTTCCAGCCCATCGAGTGATAAATAAAAAAGGCCTTCTTACGGGGAAACATCATTTTCAAGGCACAAGTTTGATGCAACAACTCTTGGAATCTGAGGGTATTGTAGTTGTAGATTTTCAGGTACAGAACTTAGAAGCTCATTTTTGGGATCCTGTGCTAGAACTACCTCCAGAGAACTAATCTCAATTTTTTTGGCTTAAAAAGGTCAGCTACTTTCATTAAAATCATTTCAATAGGGAACTATATTTTCTTAAGTTTTACGCCTATCTTTGTACTTTAGAATCTATCTAAATACTCAGCAAGACCAATGAAGAAATTCAATAAAAATGATATACTCTCAGCCCTTGAAACTATCACAATAGCTGGAGAGGGAGAGAATATGGTAGCCAGTGGTGCTGTTACCAATGTTATGACATTTGCCGATGAGGTTGTTGTAGATATAACAATGGCCACCCCTGCAATGCACATAAAAAAACGTGCGGAGGCAGATATCATAAAAACCATACAAGAAAAGGTGTTTGTGAAGGCAAAAGTACAGGTAAATATTACGGTGAAGGCGCCTGCCAAACCATCCAATCCAAACCTTATCAAGGGAAAACCCATCCCAGGCATTAAAAACATAATAGCTGTTGCATCTGGTAAAGGAGGTGTTGGTAAATCCACAGTAACGGCAAATCTTGCTATTACACTCTCAAAAATGGGATTTAAAGTAGGGGTGTTGGACGCAGATATTTACGGGCCTTCCATACCAATAATGTTTGATGTGGCTAATGAAAGACCCCTCTCTGTAAACGTGGAGGGAAAAAGTAAAATGAAACCTGTGGAGAATTATGGAGTAAAGGTTTTGTCTATAGGGTTTTTCACCAAACCAGATCAGGCAGTTATATGGCGAGGTCCAATGGCATCTAAGGCTTTAAACCAACTAATTTTTGATGCAGCTTGGGGCGAGCTTGATTTTATGCTTTTAGACCTGCCTCCAGGTACTGGAGATATTCATTTAAGCATCATGCAGTCTTTGCCTATCACAGGTGCCGTTGTGGTAAGTACACCACAAGCAGTAGCCTTGGCAGACGCCAAAAAAGGAGTTGCTATGTTTCAACAACAGAGCATAGATGTACCCGTTTTGGGAATCATAGAGAATATGGCCTATTTTACTCCCGCAGAGTTGCCTGACAATAAGTATTACATATTTGGAAAACAGGGCGCCAAACATTTGGCAGATGATTCAAAAATTCCTTTTCTTGGCGAATTACCTTTGATACAAAGTATTAGAGAGGCTGGAGATGTAGGTCATCCTGCAGCGCTTCAAGAGGGTGCAACAATTGAGGAAATTTTCATTGAAATTACAAAAAACGTGGTAAGTGAAACTGTAAAAAGAAATAAAACATTACCTGCCACTCAGGCAATTCAAATAACCACAATGGCAGGATGTAGCGAATTAAAATAAGCGTATGGAACAGCAACAATTAGTAGAGAAAGTAGAGATTGCACTGGATGAAATTCGTCCATTTCTCCAAAGCGATGGAGGTGACATAAAACTTTTAGCCATAGAGAACGGTACCACAGTTAAAGTGCAATTACAAGGAGCCTGCGTGGGTTGTAGCGTCAACCAAATGACCTTAAAAAGTGGGGTTGAAATGACAATTAAAAAACATGCTCCACAAATTCTGGAGGTAATTAATGTAGCGCCCTAGGAGTCCTTTTTTATCTTTTTAGATAGGTATATAAGTTAGTAGTAGTAGTTAAATAGTGATTGAATTACATGATTAAGACAGACATATTAATTATAGGTGCAGGCCCTACAGGGCTTTTTACTGTTTTTGAGGCTGGATTATTGAAATTAAAATGCCACCTTATCGATGCTCTTGCTCAGCCAGGGGGTCAATGCAGTGAAATATACCCCAAAAAACCCATTTATGATATCCCAGCCTTTCCAGAAATACTAGCAGGTGATTTGGTTGATAACCTTATGAAGCAAATTGAGCCTTTTCAGCCAGGTTTTACTCTTGGAGAGCGAGCTCAAAGCATACAAACTCAGGATGATGGTAGCTTTATAGTCACAACCAACAAAGGCACAAAGCATCATGCCCCTATTGTTGCTATAGCAGGAGGATTGGGGAGCTTTGAACCAAGAAAACCACCCATTCCAAATATTGCAAACTTTGAAGACAAAGGGGTTGAGTATATGATCAGAGAACCAGAATTATACAGAGGCAAAGACGTTGTCATTGCAGGAGGTGGAGACTCTGCATTAGACTGGAGTATCTTTTTAACAGATGTTGCCGCAAGTGTTACTCTGGTGCATAGGCGTAATGAGTTTCGTGGCGCGCTAGACTCTGTAGAGAAAGTACAAGAATTAAAAAACCAAGGTAAAATACAACTTATCACACCCGCAGAGGTAGTTGGCTTGGTTGGAGAAAATACACTTACAGGTGTTTCAATTAAACAGGCAGATGTTATTTCTGATAAACCCTGTGACTACTTCATTCCTCTCTTTGGTCTTGCACCCAAGTTGGGCCCTATAGCAGATTGGGGTTTAGAGATTGAGAAAAATGCAATTAAAGTTGACAATACCCTAGACTACCAAACAAACATTCCGGGTATTTATGCCATTGGTGATGTAAATACCTATCCGGGGAAGTTGAAACTTATTTTGTGTGGTTTTCATGAGGCTACTTTGATGTGTCAAAGCGCATACAAGCGTATTTTTCCAGATAAAAGGCATGTAATGAAATATACTACTGTTGGAGGTGTTGAGGGCTTTGATGGCAGCAAGAAACAGGCGCCAAAAGCTGTTGTAAAAGCAATTAACTAAGTGTAATGATGGAAAACAAAGACATTCTTATCCATATTACCGACAGAGATGGTGTTTCTCATCAAGTAAAAGCTCCTACAGATATGAACCTAAATCTTATGGAGGTTATACGGCTTTATGAACTTGCTCCAGAGGGTACACTTGGAGTTTGTGGAGGGATGGCTATGTGCGCTTCATGCCAATGCTATATTGAATCAAACCACCACTTAAAAGATATGAGTGATGATGAGAGCGCGATGCTTGGTGAAGCTTTTCATGTTTTAGAGACCAGCAGGCTAAGTTGTCAAATCCCTATAGACCCCTCTGTGGATGGTCTTCAAATAACTATGGCGCCCCAGGAACATTAGAGGTATTTAGAAAATAGTTATATAAAAAAAGCCACTATCTTATAAGTGGCTTTTTAGGTCATATACAGGAGAGTTGATGTTATTTAAAGGCATTAAGCCCTGTAATATCTAATCCTGTGATTAAAAGATGTATGTCATGGGTACCCTCATAGGTTACCACACTTTCAAGATTCATCATGTGTCTCATTATTGGATATTCTCCGGTGATACCCATTCCTCCAAGCATTTGTCTTGCATCTCGCGCAATTTTTAGTGCCATATCTACATTGTTACGTTTGGCCATAGAAATTTGTGCAGAGGTAGCTTTGTCTTCATTTTTGAGTTGCCCAAGACGCAAGCAAAGTAATTGCGCTTTGGTAATTTCTGTAATCATTTCTGCTAATTTTTTTTGCTGAAGTTGAAATCCTCCTATTGGTCTTCCAAACTGTACGCGCTCTTTTGAGTATCTCAAGGCTGTATCATAGCAATCCATGGCAGCTCCAATGACACCCCATGCTATGCCATAACGTGCAGAATCTAAACATCCTAGTGGTGCTCCTAATCCAGATTTGTTTGGCAGTAAGTTTTCTTTAGGAACTTTGACGTCCTGAAATATCAATTCTCCAGTAGCACTAGCTCTTAGCGACCACTTATTATGAGTCTCAGGTGTTGAGAATCCTTCCATATCTCTCTCAACAATGAGCCCATGTATACGTCCTTGTTCATTCTTTGCCCATACTACGGCAACATCACAAAAAGGAGAGTTTGAAATCCAGAGTTTCGCTCCGTTTAAAAGATAATGATCTCCCATATCTTTATAATTGGTGATCATGCCACCCGGGTTGCTTCCATGATCTGGCTCTGTTAAACCAAAAGATCCCATCCATTCTCCAGAGGCTAATTTTGGTAAATATTTATTGCGCTGCTGCTCATTTCCATATTTCCATATAGGATACATTACAAGAGATGATTGAACAGATGCAGTAGAGCGCACACCACTATCCCCACGCTCAATTTCTTGCATAATTAAGCCGTATGAAATTTGATCTAGCCCTGCTCCTCCATAAGTTTCTGGGATGTAGGGTCCAAAAGCACCAATTTCAGCCAATCCAGGAATGATAGATTCCGGAAAAACAGCATCTTGTGCTGCCTGCTCTATAATGGGTGACACATCTCGCTTTACCCATGCTCGTGCAGCATCACGAATTAGTTTGTGCTCCTCTGTAAGTAAATCATCAATGTTGTAATAATCTGGAGCTTCAAATAAATCAGGTTTCATAATCTGGTTTTTAATTGTTTTGTAAATATAAATACCGCTTTTATAGTTTCCTACATTTTAACATAAAAATCACGAACTAAATTTTTATACTCTTGTGTGTAATGGTGCCTTGAAATTTCTATAGTGAGCTCCTGGCTGATAGTCTTACTTTGGTGTGTTGAAAACTCCAACAAACAGCGTTTAACCTTTGAGGTTTTTGTACCCCTAACCTTACATATTCTTGAATTAAACAACTTGCTCTGTTTTGCAATTTCTATAAAAGACATGGTATCTTGATAGGGTACAATGGTGGCAAAAACACCATTTACACTCAGTAAATGAGCGGCGCAAACCACAAGGTGCTCAAAGGGTAAGGTGTCTGTAAATCTTGCAGTAGCTCTTTCTTGACTTGTCTTTTCTGTTTGGGAACCACTATTTTTAGGAGCTTTAAAAAAGGGAGGATTGCTTACAATTAAATCATATTTTAAATCCATTTCACTAGCAAATTCTTGCACAGAGCCATGGTAACAAAACAAACGATCTCCCCAAGAAGAATGCTCAAAATTGTGGGTGCATTGTTCATGAGCTAGGCCGTCAATTTCTAGTGCGTCAATTGTACTTACTGAGGATCTCTGCGCTAATTGTAGGGCTATAATTCCTGTTCCAGCGCCAATATCTAGTATGTTTTTTGGTTCATGGCTCAAGGTGCACCAGGCGCCAAGCAATACACCGTCTGTACCAATTTTCATGGCGCATTGATCTTGATGTACCTTAAATTGTTTGAACTGGAAGGGTAGTTGAGACATTACAAATATAGTTCGATGAGCCCCTTTGGAACATCAAGTCTTAGCATCTTGTTTTCTCTGTCCACCTGTTTTATAAAAAGATCGTTAATTGGGATTAATATTTCTTTACCTAATTTTTCGATCACAAACAAATGTTGTGCAGTTTTATCGTTTACACCAACCAAAACACCAACATCTCCAAAGCGGACGTCACTAACTTTAAAACCTATTATTTCATGGTAATAAAACTTATTACCTTCAAGTGGTGGAAGAAAATCAAGAGGTAAAAATAATTCTGTGCCCAGCAGTGCATTTGCTGAAGCCTCATCATGGATATCTTCAAATTGAACACGCAACAAGCTAGATTTGTGTAACTGACTGCGCTGAATAAAAAATGGAATCAGTGTCTTGTGTTGTTCCACAAAAACTGATTCCATCTCAAGGAATAACTCGGGGTCATCTGTATCAAGTTTGATTAACAGCTCTCCCTTAAAACTATATTTTTTAACGACTTTACCAACGAAGAAACAATCTTCCTTTTGCATCGTTAAAGCGTTTTATTCTTCTTCTTTAGTTGCTTGTTCTTCCGCAGGTGCTTCTGGTTCAGCGGCAGTTTCCTCTGCAGGCGCTGCTTCTTTAGTTGCAGGAGCTTCTACTTCAGCAGCAGTTTCCTCTACAGGTGCTGCTTCTTCAGTTGCAGGAGCTTCTACCTCAGCGGCAGTTTCCTCTGCAGGCGCTGCTTCTTCAGTTGCAGGAGCTTCTACCTCAGCGGCAGCTTCCTCTACAGGTGCTTCTTCCTCTACAACAGGAGTGTTTGCTGCTATACGTGCAGCATTAACTGCTTTCTCTGCAGCTAGCGCTTCTGCTTTTAATTTTCCTTTAGCCTCTGCTAAGGATGCCTTTTTGGCCTCCACAGCTGTTCCTTTTCCTTCAAGCCACGCATCAAACTTTGCATCTGCTTGCTCCTGGGTTAGCGCTCCTTTTCGGACACCACCGGCCAAATGATTTTTCAACATCACTCCTTTGTAAGAAAGGATTGCTCTTGCTGTATCTGTAGGCTGCGCTCCATTTTGAAGCCACTGTACAGAGCCATCAATATCTAAGTTGATTTGTGCAGGATTAGTGTTTGGGTTATAGGTACCTAATTTTTCAAGGTATTTACCATCTCTTTTTGCGCGGGCATCTGCCGCTACAATCCAGTAAAAAGGTTTACCTTTTTTACCGTGTCTTTGTAGTCTGATTTTTACAGGCATAACATTAATTTTTGAAGTTCACGACTTCGGTTTTAATTTTAGTTTTTCAAAGGGATCTTTTTTTGATTGTCTTTAGAAACAATACCTACTTCTAGATTTTTGAGTGTGCAAAGATACCCTAAATTATATTTGTAATTCAAGCAATTACATAATTTTTTATGTGCTTTGTTATTTCTTTGGCCATGACTTGCTCTAAATTGAATTTTTATGGCTTTGAAAATTTGTTTGTAAGTACATTCTAAGAGTTTGTTTTTTCTTTAAAAATGTGAACAACTAGCGATAACTTTAGGGCTTGTAAAACACATTATTTTTTACATTTACAAGAAGAGTTTTTGGGTAGTTTTTTACTTGTAAATACTTGATCCCTATATTTTTTAGGGATTTTATTGCTTTCTTAATATTTAAATTGTGTTGACTTGTATTTAGTTTTTGATACCGAAACCACTGGGCTTCCTAGGAATTGGAAAGCCCCATTGACAGATAGTGATAACTGGCCGCGCTGCATACAAATTGCATGGCAGTTACATGACCATATGGGAAGGCTTATAGAGCATCAGGATTATCTGGTAAAGCCAACGGGATACAACATACCCTATGATGCAGAAAAAATTCACGGAATTTCTACAGAATTAGCCCAAGAAGAAGGGATTGAGTTGCCTCTGATGATAGAAAAGTTTCGACAGGCGCTCTCCAAAACCACATATATAGTTGGTCAAAACGTAACCTTTGATCTCAACATTATGGGAGCAGAGTTTTTGCGCCTTGGCATGGAAAACCCTTTACCTAGTATGCCCCTTTTGGATACCTGTTCTGAGACTACAGCACAAATGTGTCAAATACCTGGGGGTAGAGGTGGAAAGTTTAAATTACCAACCCTCACAGAATTGCACCAATTTTTATTTAAAAAACCATTTGCCCAGGCACATAATGCCACTGCAGATGTGGAGGCAACCACACGATGTTTTTTAGAACTGATTCGTCGTCAATTATTTACCCAAGAGGAGCTGGATTGCCCACCAGATTACTTCAAGAATTTTTCAGAAGAAAATCCACAACCCATATCCCTTATTGGGTTAAAACATATCAATCTTAAGAAGGCTTCAGAGAAAATTAAAAAACGCTTGGAAGCATCAAAGGTCACAGAGGAGTTCTCCTCAAAAGAAATTAAGGAGAATATTGCTGTACTACAACAGGCTCCTTTTGCACACCTTCACAATCACTCTCAGTACTCTATTTTGCAATCTACCTCAAGCACACAAGATCTGGTGGAGGCAGCAGTTGCAGACAACCAACCTGCGGTAGCTATTACAGATACAGGTAATATGATGGGGGCTTTTCATTTTACACGTGCGGTAAATAATCACAACAGATCCTTAAAAGCAGCGTATGAAAAAGCGATGGAGGCATACCATGCCATAGACGATACTGCTTCAGATTTTGACGGAGTAGTTCCAGAAAAACCTATTAAGCCAACCTATTTAAAGGCAGTTGTAGGATGTGAGTTTTTTGTTTGTGCCAATCATAAAGACAAAACACATAAGGATAATGGGTACCAAATCATACTCATTGCAAAAAATAAAAAAGGATATCACAACTTGGCTAAAATGTCAAGCATCTCATACATAGATGGGTTTTACTATGTGCCAAGAATAGACCGGGAGGTAATTTTAAAATACAAAGAGGACCTGATGGTGCTCTCTGGAGGCATGTATGGCGAGGTTTCCAGTAAGATATTAAATGTAGGAGAAAAACAAGCTGAACAGGCACTATTGTGGTGGAAAGAGGCCTTTGGGTCTGATTTTTATTTAGAAATCATGCGCCATAATCAAGAAGATGAAAATAGGGTAAATCAAACCTTGGTTTCATTCTCTAAGACGCATCAGGTGCCATTAATTGCCGCAAACAATACCTATTATATAGATCAAAAAAGTGCCAATGCACATGACATATTATTGTGTGTAAAAGATGGTGAGAAACAGGCAACTCCCATAGGTCGAGGCCGCGGTTACAGATATGGATTGCCAAACCAAGAGTATTATTTTAAGAGTCAAGAAGCTATGAAGGCCCTTTTTAAAGACCTTCCCCAAGCCATTGCCTCAATCAGTGAGTTCATAGAAAAAGTAACTCCCTTTTCTTTACAACGAGATGTGTTGCTGCCAAAATTTGATATACCAGAAGAGTTCATAGATGAGAAAGACCAACTTGATGGAGGAAAAAGAGGTGAAAACAAGTTTTTAAAACATCTTACTTTTCTAGGAGCTAAAAAACGCTACCCCTCTCTCACAGGAGAGAGCGATGCTCATAAAAAAGAAGCTGAGGCCATTACAGAGCGCATCAATTTTGAATTGGATGTAATTCAAAACACGGGATATCCTGGATACTTTTTAATTACAGAAGATTTTATAAGAGAGGCACGGAATATGAATGTCTCTGTAGGTCCTGGTCGTGGTTCTGCAGCAGGATCTGTGGTTGCTTACTGTTTATGGATTACAAACATTGATCCTATAAAGTACAACTTGCTTTTTGAGCGTTTTTTGAATCCAGATAGGGTGTCCATGCCAGATATTGATATTGATTTTGATGATGAAGGTAGAAGTAAGGTCATGGATTATGTCATACAAAAATATGGTAGCAATCAAGTGGCGCAAATCATCACTTATGGTACCATGGCAGCAAAATCAGCCATTAGAGATACCGCCCGGGTGCTTGATTTGCCATTAGGTGATGCAGATCGAGTGGCCAAGTTAATACCAAACATGACCAAACTAAATAAAATTTTTGGCATGGATGAAAAAGCACTTCGGGGTACATTTAGGAGTGATGAACTCCCCAAGGTGCAAGAATTAATTTCTTTGGCAGATGGCACAGATTTAACCTCTCAAACTATTGGACAAGCAAAAATATTAGAAGGCTCTATACGTAATACAGGTATACATGCCTGTGGTGTTATTATTACACCTAGCGATATCACCAATTTTGTACCTGTTTCTCTGGCAAAGGATAGTGATTTGTATGTGACTCAGTTTGATAACTCTGTGGTAGAGAATGCAGGTTTGTTGAAGATGGATTTTCTGGGTCTAAAAACCTTAACTCTTATCAAAGACACTGTAAAAATAGTAAAGCACAAACATGGTGTTACTCTAGATCCAGATAGTTTCCCCCTAGATGATCAGAAAACCTATGAACTTTTCCAAAGAGGAGAAACTGTAGGTATTTTTCAATACGAATCTGCAGGAATGCAGAAATACATGAAAGAGTTGAAACCAACTGTTTTTGGAGACCTTATTGCCATGAATGCGCTTTACAGACCAGGACCTTTGGAGTATATTCCCAGCTTTATTAGACGTAAAAATGGAGAAGAAGCCATACAATATGACCTTCCTGCAATGGAAGAATATTTAGATGAAACCTATGGGATTACAGTATACCAGGAGCAAGTTATGTTGCTTTCTCAAAAACTTGCAGACTTTAGCAAAGGTGATGCAGATGTCTTGCGTAAGGCCATGGGTAAAAAGCAAAAAGCTGTTTTGGATAAAATGAAACCTCGTTTTATTAAAAATGCAGTTGCCAATGGTCATGATCAAGAGAAACTAGAAAAAATATGGAAGGATTGGGAAGCCTTTGCAAGTTATGCATTTAACAAAAGTCATTCTACTTGTTATGCCTGGATTGCTTACCAGACAGCGTACTTAAAAGCACATTATCCTGCAGAGTACATGGCGGCAGTTTTGAGCAATAACATGCGTGATATAAAGCAGGTAACTTTTTTTATGGAGGAGTGCAAGCGGATGGGCTTAGAGATTTTAGGGCCAGATGTAAATGAAAGTTTTTATAAATTTTCTGTAAATGATAGAGGGGCTGTACGATTTGGTATGGGGGCAATAAAAGGAGTAGGCGCCAATGCTGTTGCAACTATTGTAGAGAACAGAACAAGTGGAAATTACAAATCTATATTTGATTTTGCGAAACGTATAGATTTGCGAGCCGCTAATAAAAAAGCCATTGAAAATTTAGTACTAGGAGGAGGTTTTGATAGTTTTAATAATCACCGTGCTCAATACATGCATGAGGATGCAGACGGCATTACCTTTTTTGAAAAAGTTTTGAAGTATGCCGCTCGCTACCAAGAAACGCAAAATAGTAGTCAAGTAAGTCTGTTTGGTGAGACCAGTGAAGTGCAAATTCCAGAACCCGAAGTGCCTCCATGTGAGGATTGGGGAACCATGAAAAAATTAAATTTTGAAAAAGAAGTTGTTGGTGTATACATCAGCGGACATCCACTTGATGACTTTAAAGTTGAGATGGATACCTTCACAAACTGCCGAGTGGCAGATTTTTATTCCTTAGAAAAACACATTGGTAAAGAGCTTACTTTTGGGGGGGTTGTTACAGATGTGCAGCATCGAGAGACAAAAGCAGGCAAAGGATGGGCTATATTTACAGTAGCAGATTTTGGAGAAAGTTTTGACTTTAAAATATTCAATGAAGACTACCTAAAACTCAGGCATTTTTTAGTTCCAAATACCATCATACACGGTAAAGTGTATATCAAAGAGGGTTGGATAAATAAGGATACTGGTAAGCGAAGTGATCCAAGAATGCAATACAATGGGATGCAATTATTGCATAATGTAATGGACAGTCAGGCAAAAAAAATAACCATACAATTACCCATCGAAGACCTGCAGGACCAAACTCTTTTGTTTTTAAAACAGATGATAGCTACCCACAAAGGGGACAAGCAACTTTGTTTCACTATTTATGAGATTCAGGATAAAATAAAACTCAACATGCCTAGCAGAACTCACAAAGTGAACATCTGTAATGAATTTTTAAAAGAGCTTCAAGATCGCCAAGTAAAGTACCAGTTAAACTAAGTTAAATAGTTTACTGGCCTTATAAATAAAACCAATTACATCATTGTTGAAACTGATACTTTGAACTAGTGTTTTACCCCAAAATTTAGCTACTTTTGTACTCAAATATTAACAAGATTTTCTCTGTAGAGAAAAATAAAGAAATAGAACTATGGCATTAGAAATAACAGACGCAACATTCGAAGAAATAGTATTAAAAAGTGACAAGCCTGTATTGGTTGATTTTTGGGCTGCTTGGTGTGGGCCTTGCCGTATGGTAGGACCAATTATAGACCAGGTAAGCAATGACTACCAAGGCAAAGCTGTAGTGGGAAAAATGGACGTAGATGCAAATCAAGAATTTGCAGCAAAATATGGCGTACGTAATATCCCAACGGTCCTTGTGTTTAACAACGGTGAGTTGGTAGGACGTCAAGTAGGTGTTGCACAAAAAAGTGTATATGCAGAAGCTATAGATAGTCTACTGTAATAGATAAAACAATATCACTCAAAAGGCTTGGCGTTATGTCAAGCCTTTTTTATTTTTAAATAAATGCTATGAAATGTTATTTCTTATAAAAATTCATAGTTGTATATTGCTGTACAAATGAAAAAGTGTTCAAATGCAGTTGCACACACCATAGATAATTAAATAACAGCCACCCTGCATGCATGGCATTAGCTTACCATACTATGAGTACTAAAAACAAGTCAAAAGTACAAGACATTATAGAAAGTCAACAGCTTCAAGATCGCACACTATTTTTATGGGGTGGTGTGGATGATAAAACCGCACGTCATGTGGTAGATCGTTTATTATATTTAGACGCATTAAATCATGATGAGATTAAGCTCTATATCAATAGCCCGGGAGGGTATGTAACCAGTGGTTTTTCTATCTATGATACCATCAAACAAATTAAATCTCCAGTCTCTACCATTTGTACAGGATTGGCGGCAAGCATGGGAAGTTTGCTTTTAAGCGTTGGAGAAAAAGGGCGCAGATTCATACAACCCCACGCTCGTGTTATGATTCATCAACCCAGTGGTGGTGCTCGAGGACAGGCAAGCGATATAGAGATAACAGCCCAAGAGATTTTAAAAACCAAAGAGATCAGCGCTAAAATTCTAGCCGATAACTGCGGGCAGAGCTTTGACAAAATCATGAAGGATTTTCAGAGAGACCATTGGATGGGTGCCTCAGAGAGTATCAAATATGGAATTGTTGATGGAATTATAGAGTAATAATTATTTACAACATACCACACAGGTGAATTTAGAAAAGCAAATCAATGAGATCGTTGGGTTTAAAAACCTTGAGCTGCTGGCTACCCAGGTGGTAGAGGGGTTTATTTCTGGCATGCACAAATCTCCATTTCATGGATTTTCTGCAGAATTTGCAGAGCATAAAATCTATAACAATGGGGAGAGCACGAAGCACATTGATTGGAAACTTTTTGCTAAAACAGACAAACTTTACACAAAACGCTATGAGGAAGAAACCAACCTGCGTTGCCATCTTATCTTAGACAATAGTAGCTCTATGCATTATCCGCCCCTTGGAGAAATGCACATAGAGAATCTCAATAAAATTGGCTTCTGCTCACTAGCAAGCGCTGCAATTATGAATCTAATGAAACGCCAGCGTGATGCTGTAGGGATGAGTATATACAGCGATCATTATGAGTTTTATACCAGCGAAAAGGCCAGTGAACGCCATCACCAAAAGTTATTACAACAACTCAATAAAGCTGTTATTAATAAAAGTAGTGGTGTAGTAACAAAGACCTATACACACCTACATTTAATTGCCGAAAAACTAAAGCGTAGAAGTTTGGTTTTTTTATTTACAGATATGTTTCAAAGCGATAAAGAGCAGCAAGAGCTTTTTGAGGCCTTGCAACATTTGAAATATAACAAGCATGAAGTAGTTTTATTTCATACCTATGACAAAGAAAAAGAGCTTCGCTTCGATTTTAATAACCGACCCAAAAAGTTTGTAGACCTTGAAACTTCAGAGCATATAAATCTGTATCCAGATAATGTAAAACAAACCTATGAAACTGCGGTGCAATCTTATTTTGATACTCTTGCCCTCACATGCGGTCGTTATAGAATAAAGTACGTTCCTGTAGATGTAAATGAAAACTTTAATGTCATTCTCACCACTTATTTAGTAGAACGAGCAAGGTTTGGGTGATGTGTTTTCTAAGCCACACAAGGCTAACCATCCCAACACAAAAAAAACAGAAATATTTAAAATAAATGTTTGCAGTTATCATTGGTAGTTTTATATTTGCACTCGCTTCATTTTTTTGAAGTTACAGACAAGCTTTTAAAGTCTTTAAAATAGTAGCACGGTCTGGTAGTTCAGTTGGTTAGAATACCTGCCTGTCACGCAGGGGGTCGCGAGTTCGAGTCTCGTCCAGACCGCAGAAAAGTGTTGTGTTGAGTCCTGCAAACAGGACTTGTGGTTTATTTATAGACCGATGAGAAGCTTATCCAATTGGATGGGCTTTTTTTGTTAAACAATATGTTGTACTTTAGAAAAAAAACTTAAAATGGACACATCAAAAATTGCGATCCCTGAGGGATATACTATCAAAAATCCCTTACATTCAAATAAATACCTAGTCAACGGTGTACTTAAACAGTGGACTGGAGAAACATCTGAGGTATACTCAAACATTTGTTATACAGATGGAGCCCCAACATTATTGGGTTCCGTACCAGATATGGATTCAGATGCAGCCAATGAGGCAATTAACTCTGCAGTTGCAGCTTTTGATAGAGGGAAAGGTGATTGGCCCACCATGAAAGTGAAGGACAGAATTGCTTGCATGAAGACTTTTGTCGAAAAGATGAGGCCTCACAGAGACCAGGTAGTTAAGCTACTGATGTGGGAAATTGGAAAGACTAAAAATGATGCCTGTAAAGAATTTGATAGAACCATTGATTATATTCTAAATACGATTGAGGCCTATAAGAAGCTAGATAGAAAGAGTGCAAGGTTTGATAATCAAAGCGGAATATTTGCGCACATAAGAAGGAGTCCTCTTGGGGTTGTTCTTTGCCTTGGACCCTATAATTATCCATTAAACGAAACATTTTGTTTGCTCATTCCAGCTTTGATTATGGGTAACACAACCATATTTAAACCAGCTAAGCTTGGGGTATTATTAATCACACCCTTGCTAGAAGCATTTCAAGAAAGCTTTCCTGCTGGGGTAGTAAATATTGTTTTTGGTCGGGGCCGAAAGATTGCTGCTCCTATAATGCAGACAGGTTTTGTTGATGTACTTGCTTTAATTGGGCATAGCACCTCAGCGGTAGCCCTTCAAGATGAGCATCCATTTAAAAACAGATTGAGACTAATTTTAGGACTTGAGGCAAATAATCCAGCGATTATTCTTCCTGATGCAGATTTAGATCTTGTGGTACGAGAGTGTATATCTGGTACACTATCCTATAATGGTCAACGCTGTACTGCATTAAAAGTACTATTTGTACATGCAGATATAGTTGAGGAATTTAACAAACGATATGCAGAGGCTGTAGACGCCTTACAATATGGATTACCATGGGAGGATGGGGTTTTTCTTACGCCACTTCCAGAAAAAAACAAACCTGCCTATATTGATGGATTAATTAAAGATGCGGTATCAAAAGGTGCAGAGGTTTTAAACAAACGAGGGGGTGAACTAAGTGAAAATTATTGTTACCCAGCTGTTTTGTATCCAGTTAGTACAGACATGAGGGTATTCCAGGAAGAACAATTTGGTCCTGTTGTTCCCATCATACCTTTTACTAATATTGATGAACCACTAGATGCAATTGCAGCTTCACAATATGGCCAGCAGGTAAGTCTTTTTGGTAAAGACACCAAGAGCCTGGGTCCTCTTATAGACATTTTTGCAAATCTAGTTTGTAGAGTAAATTTAAATAGTGCTTGCCAGAGAGGACCAGATATATATCCATTTACAGGAAGAAAGAATTCTGCAGTAGGAACCTTAAGTGTTTTTGATGCGCTAAGAAGTTTTTCAATACGTTGTTTTGTAGCCTCCAAAGACAACCAATATAACAATGAAATTCTTGAGAAGTTATTGGCATCAGAAGATTCAAACTTTATAAACACAGACTATCTATTGTAGCAAGCTTGAATACTTTTAAAGCATAACGGCTATTTCATTTCTTCTAAAAAACAAATCATAAGGAGGGTTGTATCCAAAGCAGTAAAACTGATTGCTGTGTTTTATTTCATTGGCTTTTAAAATGGCAATCAATGCATCTTTATGCTCTTTAATTGTGGCATCATTAGCCCATCCAGAAAAGGTTATTACCGCCATCGTTTTTTTGGGCTCTTGTTTAAAGGTAATGTCTGCTTGATTGGGTTTTGGTAGGTCGTCTTTTCTGATTCCCTGAGGAACCATAAACCCCATTGTGGGTTGTGCACCCAGCGTCATACTAACTGGAGAAGTCATTGCAATTTTTTGGTTACGCGCATTGGCTCCAAAAATATAACCTCCTAATTTAGAGAATCCATTGCTTGCGTTTTTCTTATAGCCCTTATTTTCAATAGCCACTGTTGTAAATAATCTGGCTTGATAGTCCCGGATTTCTATGCCATCAAACACACTGGTTACTGTGTATGGGTAGTACTCAATTTTAGTGCTGCTTCTGTGTATAAAAAATTGAGCTACTATAAACAATACAATTACAGAACCTAGTACTATATACACTGTTTTCATTGTTGTTAATTTACAGTGAATACACCAATCTAAAGGTGATAAAGCGAGGTTGTATGAATGTCTCTGATGTAAAAACGGAGATGTTGCTGGCACTATTTTGCACCTGAGAATCTACCCCTAGAATATTTGTTGCACGCACTTCATATTCAAGGCTAGCATCTTTATCTTTTCTGTAAGATAGTGACGCATTCCATGTCTGAAATGAATTGATTTCCTCCACCTCATCACTGAGTCTGTTATACGTAAAATCTGTGCGTAGGGTGATTGCTTTTTTGATGTAGGCATCAAATTCTATAGCGGGTGCATTGGTGGTAAAGGTTGTGGAGCTTGATCCTTGATCATTTTGAGCGATGGTATGTCTGTAGCGCAAAGTTACATTAGGAGCTACTTTAAAGGTGGTACGTATACTAGGGGTATAACTTTGAGTGAAGCCTTCATTTACTGATTGTCTACCTTGTACAAACTGGTTTATTTTACTGTAGTTGAAATTCACATTTAAACTACCTCTAATTTTTCCAAAACTTCTTTGCAGTCTTCCAAAAGCAGACACTGTCTCGTCTGCAAACCCAGAATTAAAATAGGTGCTGGTTCTAATTACATTTTCAAAGTCTGTTAAGCTTCTAATTTGATCTATATTTTTTGAATAGGCAACGCGAGCAAATACATTGGTGTAATTAAATAAATTAAAACTCCTGTAAAACAAACTCAAGTTGTGAGAAAGTGCGTTTTGAAGTTCTGGGTTTCCGTATTGGATGTTGTTAAAACTATTTAGTATGATACCCTCTGCCAGTTTAGTTACGTCCGTAAACTGGTTTTTCATGTTGTAATTGAAGGTCAAACTCTCACTTTTCTTGAGTTGGATACGAGTTTCAAAATCTGGGAGGAATCTAAAAAAGTCTTCTCCATATTGCTCTCCAAATTGAGTGTTTTTGTTTGAGTAAGCATGCACAGAAAAACCTGGAGTAATGGTAAAAATCCCTGCTTTAAATCTGTAATGAACTCCCAAATACAAGTCTGTAAAATCATACTGAGTATCATTAATTGCTCTACCTGCATTAAAGGTAGGCGTGGGCTCAAAAAATGTTCCATCTTCTAAAAACTGAAAAATAGTAGAGTTAAAATCTTGTCTACTTACAATACTTCCAAGGGTTAGATTGATGTTGCTTTTATTGTTAATGATGTTGTAGTAATCTAACTTGGCGTCCAGCTGGTTTGATTTGATACGTCTATTTTGATTAAGATCATAATTATTTAAACCCTGATTGAGCCCAAGAGCAGCAGCAGTACTGTCATAGGCATCTTGTTCTTCTGGGGCTAAATTATTATTGGAAGGGTCATTGCCCAGTAAAACATTATAAAAGGGATCTTCGTCCTTGTTTAAATATTGAGCCTCTAGGGCAAAAATATTAGTCTCATTAAGGGTATAGTAGTATTTTAAACTTTGTGTGATACTATAGGGGTTAACCTCTTCTACTTGCTGAGTGGATCCAACAACAGAGGATATTTCAGTTTGTGTTTGCTCATCTTTAGAGATGCGCCCTAAAATATCATACTCCAATTGGTTTTCAAAATTTGGCTGGAATGATGCGCTCAACTTAAGGAGTCCTTGGTCAGAGCGTTGGGTGCTGGTCTGCTGTGTGGTTTCATCAGGGATTCCTAGGTCACTGTCTGTGTATTGTACAAAACTAATCTCTTTTGAGGTAACCCTATTGCTATTTAAAATGGCAAAACCAGTTATATCAAGCTCTTGATTAGGGGAGTAGCTGAAATTGGTGGCTCCTAGTTTATTTTTGACCTCAAGAGCATTTGTTTGATTTGTCAAAAAATTTAAAGAGTTGTCTCCCAGGTTGATACTTGTACCACTGGTGTTACTAGGGGCTCGAAACCCTCCTCCAAAGCCTCTAATATCTCTTCTTGACAAGGCTGTTTCTCCCGTATTATTAATATCACCTATAAAATTAAGGCTAAATTTTGGGCTGTAGTAAAAGAGTTTTGGTTGTGCAATGTACAACTCATCTTCTTCACTAACCCCGCCACCAGCTGTTACGGTACCAAACCAAAAATTTTCTTTTCCTTCTTTTAATT
>Ga0213868_10000995_pt1 | contig 27552 bp, 18 predicted proteins | sample PICome_9_FD_160087 | JGI IMG/M metagenome (GOLD analysis project Ga0213868, IMG submission 160087) | Coastal seawater microbial communities near Pivers Island, North Carolina, United States - PICO127 | ecosystem: Environmental > Aquatic > Marine > Coastal | place: USA: North Carolina... | reverse complement strand
TTGTGTCTTGTAATTGTTAAAAAAAAATGTTTTCTTTGAAATTCTAAAGTATTCGGGATGTGGCGCAGTCCGGTTAGCGTACATGGCTGGGGGTCATGTGGTCGCAGGTTCAAATCCTGTCATCCCGACAATTAGGGTGTCAATAGATATTGTTAGAAATCTAATTAATTGATTTTCAGTAGTTTTAATATTTATTGATTTCATTTAATTCGATTTGGGGGCATATTTCAAGGTGTCCTATTAGGTGTCCTATTTTATAAGAAATAAATTCCTAAATTTGTACATATAGAACTGTAACTAAATTTTACAGCGATTTGGCTTTCGTTTAATTGATTTATTAATCTAAAACGAAAGTAATGACAATTTCAACAACCTTTAGTGTCCATTTTTGGCTAAAAAAATCTGCAATAAAAAAAGATGGAACACTACCTATCTATGTAAGAATTACAGTAGATGGACAGAGAGCAGATTTAAGTGCGAAACGATCTATTGATGAAAATAAGTGGTGCGAAACATCTCGACGTATCATACCAAAATTTTCTGGAGCTAAAGCGATTAATGATTATTTAAGTGATATTTATTCCAAATTAGTTGATTGTCATAAGCAACTTTCTGATGATGGAGATGTGATTTCTGCACAAGCAATAAAACTACGATATTTGGGTAAGGACAAACCCGTCGTAACGATTAACGATCTTATAAAATATCATCGCGTGCACGACTTAAAAAAACTTACTAAAGGGACGGCTAAGAATTATCCGTCTACAGAGAAATATCTTAATCGCTATATTTTAGAAGAGTATAAATTATCTGATTTTTATATAAAAAAAATTAATTATTCGTTTGTCGTTAACTTTGAAAATTACCTCAGAAATTGCCGGCCGTTAAGAAAGTCTCAACCATTAGGCAATAATGGTATTATGAAACACATGGAGCGTTTTCAAAAGTTAACAACTTTGGCTTTAAAACATGGATGGATAAAATATAATCCTTTCGGTCTTTATCAATTAAAGTTCGAAGAATTTGATAGTCCATTTTTAGAACAATCTGAAATAGATAAGACAAAATCACTTAAAACAAATGATTGCGGACTAGAATCTACAAAGCATATCTTTATTTTTTCTTGTTATACTGGATTATGTTATAGTGAAGTGAAGAAGCTTAATAAGAGTAATATTGTGAAGGGAATAGATGGAGAACAATGGATTATGGTAAGGCGTCAAAAAACTAATACACCCGTAAAAGTACCACTTTTAGATGAGGCTAAAGAAATCCTAAAATTTTATGAGGACTATCCATGTGATAAAAATAATAATACTTTACTACCAGTACTTAGTAGTCAAAGAACTAATAAAAATTTAAAAACTATAGCCAGTTTATGTGATATTGATAAAAAATTAACCTTTCATGTGGCTCGCCATACCTTTGCCACTACAATTACACTTTTAAATAATGTGCCTATTGTTACTGTATCTAAGTTGTTAAGTCATAAAAAAATCTCTACAACTCAGAAATATGCTCGTGTCATTGAGACTAAAATTAGTAGGGATATGTTAAATCTTAAGAAAACCTTAAAGGAAAATGATTCAAAAAAAGAAAGGGGCAAAAGGTTAAATTCCCATGGTCATTTGAAAATTGTATAGTCAATAATACAGTATAACTATATAAAGGAATGATTAAAGATAAACACACTAGACTTAGGAATTATACAAGAAAAAGTTTAGATTTTTTCAAAATGCGGGTGTGGTGGAATTGGTAGACACGCTAGACTTAGGATTTAACCTAATTATTAGTGTTAAAATATTTAAAATGCAGGCGTGGTGGAATTGGTAGACACGTTAGACTTAGGATCTAATGCAGCAATGTGTGGGAGTTCGAGTCTCCCCGCCTGTACAAAAGCCGAAGAGAAATCTTCGGTTTTTTTATTTTAAATGTATTGATTTTTTATTCAGGTACAACATAGGTACAACATTTTGTTATTTTCTTTGACTTAATTTAGAACAATGAGTTTTGAATATATTTGATATCAAAAACTATTAAAAATTTCTCAAATCGATTTTCTATAAATAAAATTAAACGGTGCTTTTACTTGCTCCTTTTCATTATTTATTATCATGTTGGCAGCAGTATGCCCCATATACTTAAAGTCTGTTGAGACAACTGTGATACCTAATAGATCTTTTAAAGGTGTATCATTATAGCTAATTATCCCAATATCTTTACCTAAAACGAACTCATCCTCTCTTATTTGTTTTATAAGGTTTACTAGATCAGATTCTTCAATGGTTATAAATAAATCTCCTTTTTTTAAGATGATATCTTCATAAACGCTATCTAAAATTTCAAAATCTAGATTATTTTTAACGCAAAACTTTCTAAAGCCATGTAAGATTCTTTTAGGATATGGGTAAACAGCTTTTTCAGGATAAACTAAAAATACTTTGCTATAGTTTTTTATTTTATCCAAACCTTCTTGTAGAGCATTATAAATATCATTTTCAAAATCTTGATAAACTGCCATTATATCTGGATTATTCGAAAGCTTTAAATTATCCATTATTACAAGTTTATCTTTTGAAATAGAATTAATTGTATTTAGTACGGGTTCAGTGAAGCTGGCATGTTGAAACTTATCATTTTTAAAATGTGGCATAATAACATAATAATCATACGCAGATTTATGTTTTTTTAAGAGGTTTAAAAAAATAGACTCGTCGCAATGGTATACATGTAAATCAACATGAGTCTTTGGACCCATGGTCAATAAGAAGGAATTATAAATAAGCATTTTATATGAACTCAATTTATTGACTAAAAACAAAATATTGGTTTTTGATAATAATTTTGTTCTAGAGATATAATAACCTTTTCCTCTTATGGAAGTAATTATGTTTCGCTCTTTTAAAATATTATAGGCTTTTTCTACAGTGTCTCTTGACAAGTAAAATTCTTCACTAAATGTATTTATTGAAGGAAGTTTTTGATCCATTTCAAAATTCCCAACGGATATATTATGAATTATTGAGTCAATTATTTGTTGATATTTTGGGATTCTTGAATTTTCTTGAATTTTAATAAATTTATTTATATCCATTACTTAACTGCAAAGTTTTATTTGTTTAGTAAGTTTTTTTTTAATTCGTTAATATAGTAATAAGTTATTTTATTAAAAAAAATATTATAGCCTTTGGTTTTAATAGCTATCATTCCGTAACTACATCCCAAACTTTAGAGCGAGTGGAAGAATGCTCTCCGCGAGTTACTGTAAGAACAACAGTCCATTCTCCAGCTTTTTTATATTTATGTGATGGGTTTTGTTCTATTGATGTAGTGCCATCTCCAAAATTCCAAAGCCATTTATGTATTAATCCTTTTGATTTATCTTTAAACTGAATCCATCTTTTTTTTCTGTCAATTTCAATAAATGACCAATCTGCTTGGATAGTCTCTTTATCGTTTTTAGCTATCGGCATAAGTTTAAATAGGTTTAAGTGACTTGCATCATAAATCATTTTAGTATCGTGTGCTAAATTTATGAATGCCTCAGGTTTTCCAGTTCCGTCATAATCAATTATACACCAAGACATCCCTATTATTTCATTCTCTAATAAAGTAGTGATGGTAGATTTTTCAAAACCAAATTGATCAGCATGGTCAAAAGGAGTTACCCAAAATTCAAGTTTCAAGTTACCATTTTCGCTATGTTGAAAATTGTAATCATAAGCAATATTAAAGTATGGAAAATCTTTAATCCAAGGTGTATTTCCCCAAATCATTGCTGCATCTTTGTTTTTGGCAGGAGTAAATATGTGATAATTTTGTGCGTGCGAACCGTGACCTTTAAAATGCAACTCCTCAAAGGAAAAATGTTTTAAATTACCGTTGTGTTTTTTTATAAACGGTCCTCCAGATAAGTCACCATCTATTACCAATTCAAAAATATCTTGCAATAGTCCCTCATCTTTAAAATCCCAAAAATCATCATAGGCATCAATATAAAAATACAACCTATTAAGCCCATTTACCCAACCTACTTTTACTTTAATATCGTAATCTTCAGGATTTAAATTATGCCCAATTCCTTTTACTGTTTCTTTTAATTCATTTAAACCTATAATGTAAGAGGTTGGAACCATTTCCCAATCTTCAAAATACCCATCAATTCTTGGTATTTTATCTACTGGGAACTGATAAATTCCATATATCTTATTTTGTTGTGCAAAGCTTACAATAATTGTAAAAAAAAGAAGTATTGAGTATCTAGATTGCTTCATATTTGTTTACAAACTAATTTACATGTTATTTAAATTGAGTATTAAGGCTTAACCACTTGCCATTCGTTTTTTTGTTTATGGTAAATTCAATAGCATTTTTGACTTTTTTAAATTTTACTGACTTATTGTTTTCATCAAATAGTTTTATTTTTTTTGATTTAAAATATTCACTAATGGGAATAGTTACATTTCCAGTGCCTTCAGCATAGATTTTAATCATTGTTTTATCTTTTTTTACAGAAATAAAGGCAACTTTTTTTAGATTCTTATCAGAAAACTTATAGTCATTTCCATCTATAGAAACACTGTTACAATCTTCTCCACTAAAAGCTATGAGATTATTGTCACTCATTTTAAAGCCCATAGTTAGATTTCCGTTATAGCTAATTGTATGACCATTAACTTTAAAATTGGACAATTCTATTTTAGACGTTGGTAGCGGGTTTACTTCAAGTACTTTAATATCGGCTTCAGAATTTCTAGAAAAACCACCTTCCCATGTCTCTTTATGATTTTTGTAGTGGAGTGTTATAATTATACTTTTGTTTGGAAAACGGGTTACTAAATAATCTGAATTTCTGGAAATATATTCAGTATTATCATTAACGTCATTAAATGCGCCAGTTGATGAGTAGGCGTTAATATTATTCAATATCTCAAAAAGTGTCCTAGTTTCGTAACCTAAACTTGCCGATTGATCATCTCGGGGACGAAAACCAAAATAATAAGCATTATTGTTTCCTGTGCCAATAAGTAAATCATTATGACAAAAAGCCAATTTTTTTGTATCCACAAAAGGTTCAACAGGGTAAATACGATCTATTAAAAAATCTGTTAAAATATATTGCGATGGAACATTCTTTAATTGGCCATTAAAATCAATTTGTTTTCCAACAGCTATTTGCCCATGTCTTTCAGTGTAATTATAGTTTACCTTAAAAACATCTTGCCATTTTTCTAAACATTTTTCCCCTTTTGAATCCAGTATAGGTGGTGGTCCAAACCAAACTATTTTTCCGTTATTATTTTTTAAAGCGTTCATTAAATCAAGTAATTTTTCGTCAGGAAATGGCTCGAACAAAGTGATTAACGTTTCATATTCACGGTTTTTAACTTGTAGTTTACCTTTTGAATTGATTTTACCTAATTCCAATAATTTATCGGCAGTGATATAATTTGCATAACCATATTGGACTAACCAACTTCCAAAGCGCTCTTCAGCAGCAACTAAATTCATTGGATATAAAATTAATACGTCAACATCTCTATGATGTTTATCGGTTAAAAGTTGGATGGCTTTGGATCTTGCACTTCCGCCATAACTATCATTAATTGCAGCTTTACGCTCTTTAACCGCATTGGGCATACCCCAAAACGCAGGATAGGAAGATGGAATTCTATTTAAAACTCCTAATGATGCAGACATGGCAGCTCCGTAATAGTTTCTATCGTTCCAACCTAATTCTGCAAAGTCGTTTCTAGTAGGTTCTAAATATTCTCCCCATTTAAAATAATCATAACAAGCGGCCGAAGCTTGTTGTACGGTATTGCCCCAAATAAAATTGGGGGTGTATTCATATTTATAGGCATTTCTGTGAAGATGTTCTGTATTCCATAAATCTACAGTTGGACTTTCTGCCCAAGATGAATGTCCAGAAGTTTCAAAATCATCAACTCCAAACAATGTGCTTGCAAAAGATTTCGCTTCTTTAAACAAATCCACAACATGATTATTTAGAAGTTTATAGTATCTGTCTCTGAATAAAAATGTACGCTGAATATCTTCAATTGATTCTCCGAAAACGTACTGTACATTTTGCGTTGCTGTAGCATTGTTGCTATCGATATCTGGACCATAACTAAAATATAGAATGTCTTTTTCATCAAAAGGAGTATTGTGCATCTGTTCGTAATGTTTCCCCAGAGATTCAGAATAATATCTAACAGCAAATTGTCCATTATCGTGATGCTGAAAATATTTCCAATCTTGTTGAATATGCATTTCATCAGAATAAAAGTGCTTAATTTTAATGCCTCTATCATTATACTTTTTTAATAGATTTTTGAGAAAGGGTAGTGCTTCATCACTAAAATATTCCATTTCTGGGACTTCATATTCCATGACTATCAAAACTTTTTCATAACCTTTGAGTTCATTGGTTTCATCAGAATAAATATGTACCCGTTTTGCGCGCTCTGGATTTGGAGTTGATGGGTTACTCCACAAATCGGTATCCATATTTTTATCCTTTTCATCATCAACTTGTTGTTTCCAACGGTCTATTTTAACGTCTTTCAATGGTAGAATATCATTTCTGTTAACCGCTTTATATGGACTATTTTTTATATTCTTTGCTTTAAACGCATAAGCTTTATAAGATTTTAGATTTATTTTGAAATTACCCTTATTATTAGACCACAAGGTTTGCTGCCATAAGGAAACATTAAACTTGCCTGTTAATGGGTCGCGTATGCCTATTTTATAATGAAGCCAAGTACCAGTTTTATTAGTTTGATTCTTAAATGCTGGCCCTAATTCTAAAGGGCTTAATAGGCTTAACCCCATTCCTAAACCATATTGAGCTGCAAAGTCTGCAATTATTTTAATTTTATTAATGTAAACATCGGTATCAGGTGTAAGTAGACGCTGTGATGCCTCTTGATTTCTGTATTGCCTAAAAAATTCATCGAAAGCTATGGTTAAAACATGATCTCCTTTTTTTTGTGCACTCTCACAGATTTCTCTTAAACTGGCGTAGCGTTTGTTAAAACCAGTAGATAAATCTATCTTTTTATCCGGATTGGTTAAATCAGTCAGTTGTTGGTCACTTGTAAGGATTATGGTTGTTTTTGCATGGTTTTTGAACGTAAAAAGTGTAAAAACCAATAACAACGGAATTATTTCTTTTCTATTAAATCTATATTTCATTTTAATGACTTTTTAATAACTAGGATACTTATCAATTGGGAAATCATGAACTTTCCCCAGTTGGCTTTCGGCGTTTGGGTCATACTTTGGGTTTTTAACAGGTATTAAACCGTTAATGTCTTTTACATGTTCCTCAATCATTATGGATAGTTTGTTAACCAAGTCTTTATGGTTTGAACTAATATCAGTAGTTTCACCAATATCAGTTTTAAGGTTATACAATCTGAATGCATCCGAACGATTTTCGCCTTCTCCATATTCCTTAACTAATTTATAGTCCCCATACCAAACTGCTGTAGATGGCACATTGTGTGTTACGGGCATATAATGTGGAAAATGGCTGAATATTGCTTCTCGATTTAGTGGTTTATCTTCCCTTAAAAGCTCTATTAAACTTATGCCATCTAATAGTTGGTTAGGATTAGCTTTTGTATTTGTAGCTTCTAGCAAAGTTGGATAGAAGTCCATGCTTTGAATAGTTTCATTTGATACGGTATTTTTATCTACTACACCATCCCAAACAACAATACATGGTACTCTGATGCCACCTTCATAAATGTTCCCTTTTCCGTAGCTTAATGGATAATTATTTGTTGGAAACTCGCCATTAACCACATTGTACATGTTTCCTCCATTATCAGAGAAAAAAACAATGATGGTGTTACTCATCATATCAAGTTCTTCCAGCTTATCTAACATTCTGCCCAAGCTTTCATCCATTTTTTCAATCATCCCTCCCATAATCGGATTTTTTTGTTTTCCTCTTGGGTCTGTTTTGTTTTCATATTTACTTATTAAATCTAAAGGTGCTTGATATGGAGCATGTACAGCAAACTGCCAAAAATTTAGAAAAAATGGTTTGTCTTTATGATTTTCAAGAAAAGTTAAGGCTTCATCTGTAATACGATCTGTTATGTATTCTTTGTCTGTTTTATCTGGAAGTGTAGAAATGTTGTATGGAGAGAAAAAATTAGGAGGTCCAGGATGATGTCCACCTCCAATATTTATATCAAAACCTTGATGTTCTGGCCAATATTCCTCATGTCCTAAATGCCATTTACCTATATGAGCTGTAGTATAACCATTTGTTTTAAGTGCTTCAGCAATAGTAAACTCTTCCAATGGCATAAAAGTTCTGGAGCCTGGGCATGCAACTTTCATCCATGGTCTAGCACTTTCTTTATTTAAATTTTCATCGGGGTTTGGTGGTAAATGACCAGCAGGTGTTGTTAAATAAAAACGCCCTGGATGTTTTCCTGATAAAATACTGGCTCTAGTTGGCGAGCAAAGTGGGTTTGCAGTATAAGCTTGAGTAAACCGTTTACCCATTTTTGAAAGCCGAGTAATATTTGGAGTTTCGTAGTATTGGCTTCCATATACTTCTGAATCCATCCAACCCATATCATCAACCATAAAGAAAATAATATTGGGGTTTTTATCTGCATTTATTCTGCCTTTGCCAGTGATAACTTTTGAATCTTTACATGCAACTATTAAAATGCATAGAATTAGCTGAATGATTTTTTGTTTAATTGGTATCATGAAATCAAATATTTTTATTAATTAATCTTGTTTTTATATCTAAAGGATCATTTTCAGAATCACCTGTTTCTAATCGCCATTTTTTAAGAACTTTACGAAATTCTTGAAGTTTTTCAGCATAAGCTTCATCAATAATTAAATTGTTTATTTGACCAATATCCTTGGTAATATCATATAATTCTTCTTTAGGTCTTCCAGATTCTAATTGTCTTAACAAATTGTATTGAATTGGATGTGTGTTTTTAGCTTCGATGGTAGCACGATAACTTTTGTTATTCCAGTCTTTTTCAATCATTAAATCAGCAGGCAACTCATAGGTTTTTCCTGGCATTAAATTATTTATATAGTAGTATTTCCCATCAAATATAGCTCTACTCGGATAATGCTCTTTTCTATTAGGTCCATGTGAATTATGCTCGCCAAAAACATACTTTCTATCCGAAACTTTCTTTTTCGTCCCATTAAAAAGTGGTTTTAGGGAAGTTCCTTGTACAGTTTCTGGAATTTCAATATTCGCATAATCTAATATGGTTGGAGCAATATCAATGTGTGATATTAATGCTTCGGAAATTTTATCATTAACTACACCTGGGCCTTTAGCTATAAATGGCACATGTAAACCAGCATAATAAGGCGATGCTTTTGCCCTATGGTATGGCTCACCTTGATCGCTAGTAAAAATAATAATGGTGTTTTTTAAAACGCCTTTTTCTTTTAGAGCAGATATTATTGAACCTGTACAGGCATCAGCTAGTTGTACAGAACCATAATATTTAGCCAAATCTTCTCGCATTAAAGGTGTGTCTGCCAAATACTCTGGGACTTCAATTGATTCTGCATTAGGTAAATACTCTGGATATTTATCTATGTGATCGTCAAAATTTCGATGTGGTGGATAGATATTTGCTTGAATAAAGAACGGTTTATTTCCTGCTTTATTAATATATTCAGTTATAACCTTATTGAATAAAACGGGATCATTTGAAACCGTATTTCTTTTTGAATATGGGAATTTCCAAGGGGGACTCATGTGAAATTTATAGGTAATACCCGTAAAATACCCATGCTCTAATAATAGTTCTGGCAGTGTTTTTATGTATTCGTGTACGCCAACTTTATCAATGGTTTTTGAGGCCCTACTAAACTCGCTATCGGGTTCATTTAAAACAGGTGTAAAAGTATTTCTCCAATGACCGTTTGAATGCGGGTACATCCCTGTCATGATTGAACCGCGACTTGGAGAACAAGAGGGTACCACGGCAAATGAGTTTTTAAAGAGTATCCCTTCTTTTGCTAATGCGTCAATGTTTGGTGTGGAAATTCCTTTTGTACCGAGTGCTGATAGATGTGCGCCTTGATCATCAGTTAGAATCAATACGATATTAAGTGGCTTTGTTTTTTGAATAGTTTCAATTTTATTTTTGCAGCAAAAAAAAGTTGCAAAAAAAAGTAAAATAGCTAATTTAGTATGCATTTTCATAATTTCACTTTAAATAAAAAACACTTGTTAATTCTTTTGAAACTGGACTATTGTCGGGGTTGGTTTCCATAATATCATTCATGTAACTCCACCATTTTTTGCAAACCTCAGTGTCAGCAATATTTTTCCACTGGCTTTCAGATTCAATTTCAGCATAACCAAAAAGGTTGTTACTTTCATCATCAAAAAAAATACTATAGTTATGCACGCCATTATTTTTAAGTGTTTCTGATAGTTCTTCCCAAATTGGGTTATGCCTTTCTTTATATTCTGCCTCCATATTTGGATAAAGCTTCATCTTAAATGCTTTTCTAATCATCTTTATTTTGAATAATTTTTAATCCTTTTGGAACATCCAATTCTGTAATAGTTTTTCCATTATCATCTTTTGAGTGATTTACTTTAAAGATGCCGAATTTGGTTGGGAAGCTACCTTTAGCAAATATTAAATCACCCAAATGTGGCTCTAATTCTATAGTATTGCCACCGTCTTTTACATTAATTCCTAGTATGTGTTGTGTTAACCATGGCGTAGGACCACTTGCCCAACCATGGCATAAGCTATGTCTGTAACCAATGTAACAATGCTCACCATAATCGCCATGTATATCAAACTTATTTTCTGGTATTAGCTCATCAATTCTTCCACTATTTTTAGCGTTATTGATGTCAAAATCTTCCCAAAAAGTAGTTGCTCCCAAATCTAACATAGCTCCCCAATAGTCTCTTATAACATTTAAGGCGTCTGTGTAATTTTTTGCTTTAGCCATTGCCTCTAAAATGTAATACCCGTAAAAGCTGGACATGTGCTCTACACCATCTTTAGTAAGTATTTCGGAATTTATTTTTTCAGGATTTTCTAAACCAGCCAAGGAAAGTAATGCGCTAGCTTGCTTAGTGGTATTCCCTTTAGGAGTATGTTGTTCTAATTTCGTTGCTGCTAATTTATACTTTTCTTGAAGTTTTACTTCTTTTAAAATTACCATTAATTTGCTCCCTGCATTAAAAGTCATAACCATAAGGGCATGTAATCCAGCATGAACCGCTACTTCATTTCCTTTAGTTGGCCAATCTAGAAAAAGGTTGCCATCTAATTTTTCACTATTGTTTTCATCAATGTATAGGCTTAATTGGTCAAGTAACCCAAGCATGTAGTCTTTTTGCCCATACAAATACTTAAAATCGCCATGATAATCGTACCAACTTTTATGTATTAAAATCCACCACATAGAATAGGAACTTATACCATTCATCCAGTTTGGTAATGGGTATTGGTTTTTAACTAAATCCAAACTTTTAGGGACAATATTATTTTTTCCAAAAACGGTATTGATTGTCATTACCTCAGGGTGCATATCGCCAACCCAAACCAAGCGGTCTCGTTTTATGCCATCCCATAAATAGCTTTGCATATTCAAATGCACAGTGTAAGCTCCAGTCATCCATATATTATTCAAGCGTTCATCATTACATTCAAATGATCCTAAATAGGGAATTTCTCTAAAAACAAAAGCAGCGTCAATAGATTTTACAGGTATATTTTCTTTGGATTCTATGACATCAATTCGTAAAAACCTAAACCCTGTTTCGCCAACTTCAATGCTTCCTAGCCACGGAATTTCTATTATAAAATCACGAAGTGAGTGGTCGTTAGTCGCATTTGTTTCTTCTCCAATATCACTCATTGCTTCTCCAACAGATTCTCCAAAACGTAACCTTAATTTTACAGGCGATTTGTTTTCGCGGATGCCCATCGAAATCTTTACGCCTCCATGAATTTCTTTACCATAATCCAAAAGAATTGCAGGTTTATGGTCAGCAGAGCTATTAAATTGTAGTAAATCATAATCATTAACTGAAAGCTGATTATTCTTTTGGTTTAAAAGAGCTTCTACATTTATAATAAATTTTCCTGAATCATCAGATTTCCAAAGTATTTTTTTTGGACTGATGTAGACTTTTTTAAGTGGGTATGTGTATATGTTTTTTTTGTCATCCTTATCAAAAACAGGAGGCAATTCTTGGGCACCAAGTCTTGCAGTTGCTACTAAAAGAAATATTAAGATGATGAGGTTTTTCACAAAAATGGATTTGATAAATGTATTATACTACACGCTAATAAAAGTAATGATTGATTTGTGCTTAACCGTCCTGTGCTATACTGTGAAAGACCAAAGAGTTTGACATTAAAAAAAAAGAATGTTAATTATAGTAATAACCAAAAAACTATGGTTATGTAGTTCTAGGCTTTTATGCTATCCATAACAGGACAGAGCAGGATATTCCAAGATTTATAAATTAATACTTTGCTGTATAAACTTTCGTCTGCCCTTAATTGTTTGTAAGAGTTTAGTTAGGAAGTATTCATAAAATATAAATATTCATGACATATTCAATAGGTATTCTTCTTGTTGTTTTAGGAGGTGTTTTGGAGGGGCTTTTTTCTATACCCATTACAAAAGTAAAGAAATGGGAATTTGAAAATATTTGGGGAACTGGTTCGCTTTTCGCCTTATTATTATTGCCTTGGCCATTAGTTCTGTTAAATGTAAGCGACCTAGGAGAATTATATTCAAATATTCCAGATACTGTATTTTATGCTGTTATTTTGAGTGGTATAGCATGGGGAATTGGTGGTACATTTTGGGGTAAAGCCATTAATATTATGGGTGTCTCATTAGGTGTAACAATTTTAATGGGGCTTATTAATGTTTTTGGTTCTATAGTACCGCTCGCATCTTTTGAACCTGCTAAAATTTTTACACCAGGAGGTTATGTACTCATAACTGCCGTTGTTGTTCTCATTCTAGGTATTTCAATTACCTCTATAGCTGGACAAAAAAAAGAAAAGGCTCAAAATTCTGAAAAGATATCAACAATAAAATCATCCAAAAAAAATAATTTTAAAATAGGTCTTATAATCTGTTTGATTTCGGGGATACTTTCTGGAGGCGTTAATTTTGCATTTATTTTTGGGGCACCAATAACTAATGAAGCCATTGCACTTAATGTTCCAGATTTTGCTACTAGTTTTGCTATTTGGAGTTTGGTTTTTACTGCTAATTTTTTAATCAATACCGTTTATGGTTTTTATATGATGATAAAAAACGGCACCTTAAGAAAATTAAGTAAAGGCAGTTTTTCAAGAGAATGGTTAGGCGCAATTTTTATGGGTTTAGCATGGCCCGGTGGCATAATAATTTATGGTATTGGGGCAAATATTATGGGCCCTTATGGTGCTTATGTAGGCTTCCCTATGATGATTTTAGCATCAATATTAGCTGGTAATTTAGCTGGCGCAATTAACGGAGAATGGAAAAATTCTGGCGCCACAGCACGCCGAATAATGATGATTGGTATTTTGGTGTTATTCATGGCATTCACTCTATTGGGATATTCTACTTTCTTAATGAATACTGAATAAGTTTTTGTTTATGATACATTTTCCAATTATTGATGCACATATCCACATTTGGGATATAAATAATTTAAGCTATAAATGGTTAGAGCAATTTCCAGAGCTTAACCAGACATTTTTATTGACTGATTATGATGCAGCCATTGGTAATGTGCAGGTTGAAAAGTTTATTTATATACAGTCAGAATGCCATCAGTCTCAGTTTTTAGAAGAAGTAAATTGGGTTGAAAATATAGCTAAAAAGGATCAACGTTTAGCTGCCATCATACCGTGGGCACCCATTCACTCGGGAAAACTTGTAACCAAAACGTTAGAAGCATTTCAATTAAACAAAAAAATAAAAGGCGTTAGGCAAATTATTCAAAACGAAGTTGAAATGAATTTTTGTTTACAACCTAGTTTTATAGAAGGGATTAAATTATTAAGCGAATATGACCTTCATTTTGAGTTAACTATTAGTCCTGAACAATTCCCATCGGTTATTAAGATGGTGGAGAAATGCCCAGAAACGCGTTTTATATTGGATCATGTTGGTAACCCTGATATTCTAAAAAATAAAGTAAATCCTTGGAAGGCGTATATTAAAGCTTTTTCAGAATCTGGAAATCATTACTGTAAATTTTCCAATTTAGTATGTAATGCACATTTAAGTAATTGGAATGTGAACGATTTAAAACCTTATTCAAATCATATTATTGAAGCTTTTGGAACTGAAAGGATAATTTGGGGTAGTGATTGGCCACATGCCTTAAGAGCTTCTTCATGGATAAATTGGTTTAAAGCTGCTTTAGAGTTAACCAAAGATATTTCAGAGAAAGAACAAAGAAATATTTTCTATAACAATGCAAAGACATTTTATAACATATAAATCCTTAACAATGAACGAAAAAAATAAAATTGATAACCATAACCAAACTAGCTCCAATAGATTTAAAGATAAAGTAGCTGTAGTTACCGGCGGTGCATCTGGCATAGGTAGGGCAATTGTAGAAGAATTTTGTAAGGAAGGAGGAAAAGTTGTGTTTACAGATATTAATAGTATTGGGCAAACTATACAGGAAAATGATGCTGAATTGGGTTACAATACTATGTTTATTCAAGGCGATATGGCTAAAAAAAGCTTTTGTGTAGATTGTGTAAAAAAAGCTGTAAGTAGTTTTGGAGCAATAAATTATTTAGTTAACAATGCTTTTTCATTTGTTGCAGCGGGCTTAGATGCTGATGATGAACAGTGGATGCGTAGCTTTAAAGTAGGTCCCCTTGCTTATGCCACAATGGTACAAGAAGCTTTGCCATATATGAAAAAAGCTGGTGGTGGTGCTGTTGTAAATATATCCAGTATATCAGCCCACATAGCTCAAAAAGATAGATGGACCTATAATGCCTCAAAAGGTGCTGTAAATCAGTTAACAAAATGTCAAGCTCTAGACCTTGCTCCATATAACATAAGAGTTAATAGTGTTGATCCGGGTTGGATTTGGACCAATGAAACAAAAAAGGCAGCAGAATTAGATGGTGGAGGTCCTGAAAAATGGGATCCAATATGGGGAAGATTCCACATGCTAAGACGCTTGGGGCGTGCCGTTGAAGTAGCACGACCTACATTGTTTTTATTAAGTGATGATGCCTCATTCATAACAGGCACGAATCTTTTAGTGGATGGCGGATATTTGGCGATGGGACCAGAAGGTTTAGGAGAGAAAACCATTAATGCAGGCTCAGAATAAGTGCAAAATATAATATGCAAAAGAATGTATTAAAAGCTTTAGAAGAAAAGCTAGGAGATCAAAATATTTTAACTGGAGAGAAATTAAACGATAGGTATTCTCACATATGGGAAATGGATAAACCCTTAAATGCTAAGGCTGTTTTATTCCCAAAATCAACTATTGAGATATCTCAAATTTTAAAGATTTGTAGCGCATTTCAACAGTCAGTTGTAGTTCATGGCGGGCTTACAAATTTAGTGGGAAGTACAGAATGTAGTAGTGACGACATTGTAATTGCTATGGAGAAAATGAATTCCATAGAAGAATTTGATGAATTAGGAAGGACAATCATCGTTCAGGCAGGTGTTATTTTAGAACATATACACCAATTGGTAGAAGAAAAAGATTTGTTGTTTCCAATGACTTTTGGTGCAAAAGGTTCTGCACAAATAGGCGGCGTAATATCTACAAACGCAGGTGGACTTCGCGTTTTTAGATACGGGATGACTAGGAATTTGATTCTAGGTCTGGAAGTAGTATTGGCAGATGGTACAGTAATATCTTCAATGAAAAAAGTAATTAAAGATAATTCTGGTTATGACTTAAAACATCTCTTTATTGGTTCTGAAGGAACATTAGGAGTAATTACAAGGGCTGTACTTAAATTACAGCAAAAACCAAAAAGCAGAAACAGTGCCTTTGTTTCGTTAAATGATTATAAAAAAGTACTAGAATTATTAAGGTTTGTTGACTCAGCTTTACCAGGAGTTGTTAGTGGTTATGAAATTTTATGGGAACGTAATTTTATAGCCATGACCTCGCAACCCTCAATGCTTTCTCCACCTTTACCTTACGGTTATAGCTATTATATTCTTTTAGAAACCTTAGGCGGGAACCAAAACAAAGATTATATAGATTTAGAAAATATATTGGCTGAAGCTTTTGAAAAAGAGATAATCTTAGACGCTGCAATAGCACAATCCAGTAAAAATCAAGAGTTATTTTGGCAGATAAGAGAAGATGTAGATGTTTTAGTTTCCCAATGTAAAAATGTTCAAAATTTTGACGTCAGTCTTCCTGTATCGGAAATTGGAAATTATGTGGATTTGGTTTTTGAAAAACTTGATAATATTCCTGAAGTAGAAAATTATTTTGCCCATGGGCATGTTGCTGATGGCAACATACATTTTTTAGTTGGTAAAATGCATAATGATGCGTCGTTAACCAAAATAATAAATAACATAGTTTATGAACCAATAAAAAAACTTGGAGGCTCTATTTCTGCTGAGCATGGTATTGGTTTGCATAAAAAGGAGTATGTATCATTTTGTAGGACAGAAGAAGAAATTGATTTAATGAAAAGATTAAAGCATTCAATGGATCCTAAAAATATTTTAAATAGAAATAAGATTTTATAAATAATACGATCTACACAGAGTGATAAATAGTAATAAAAAATAAAAAAATGAAGTTAATAAGATTTGGAGAAAAAGGATTTGAAAAACCAGGTGTTCAATTAAAAAACGGGGACAGAGTTGATGTCAGTGGTTTTGGTCAAGATTATAATGAATTGTTTTTTGAAACCGATGGCATAAACAGATTAAAAGAATGGTTAAAAAAGTACGAAAAAACTGCTCCTGTAATTGAACAGAATATTAGATTGGGACCGCCTTTGTGTAGACCCTCTAAAATGGTTTGTGTAGGTTTAAATTATGCTAAACACGCTAAAGAGGCTGGTATGCAAGTACCTAAAGAACCTGTTTTATTTTTTAAATCTACTACAGCAATTTGTGGTCCATTTGATAATGTAATTATTCCAAAAAATTCAAAAAAAACAGATTGGGAAGTAGAATTAGCCATAGTGATTGGTAAAAAAGCATCATATATAGATTTAGAAAATGCAGAAGATTATATAGCTGGCTACATGTTGCACAATGATGTTTCTGAAAGGGCTTTTCAAATAGAAAAAGAAGGGCAATGGTGTAAAGGTAAAAGCTGCGATACCTTTGCGCCAATAGGTCCATACTTGGTAACCAAAGATGAAATTAAAAACGCTAACAATCTAGAATTATGGTTAGATGTAAACGGCGAACGATTACAACATTCATCAACTTCTGATTTTATTTTTAACGTACAGGAAGTTGTTTCTTATATTAGTCAGTATATGACTTTATTGCCAGGAGATATTATTTCTACTGGTACGCCTTTTGGGGTTGGTTTGGGACTTAAACCTCCTAGGTATTTAAAACATGGAGATTATATTGAATTAAGTATTGAAGGTTTGGGTAAATCTAAGCAGGTTTGTATTGATTTTACAGAACTTTCAAAAGAAAATAAGTTTTAAAGCCTTAATAATATGCAGCATAGTACAGGATACGATTTTTTAAAAATCATAGTAATCTTGGAATATAAATTAAAAACTAACTCTAAATAAATACTTGAATTATGAAACACTCTTATTATGATAATGCCCTAAAAAAGGCATTTTTTTTATTAGTTTTTACAATGTCCATAGGCGTTTTTGCTCAAAATACGGTCTCTGGTGTTGTAACTTCAGCTGCAGGTCTTCCGTTACCAGGCGTAAATGTTCTACAAAAAGGAACTGGAAATGGTGCTATAACAGATTTTGATGGAAACTATCAACTTAAACTAGTATCAGGAGCAAAAGCCCTTGTTTTTTCATACATTGGTTTTAGCACACTAGAAATTGCAGTAGAAGATAAAACTACAATCAATATAATATTAGAGGAAGATGCACAAAACTTGGACGAAGTAGTAGTAGTAGGTTATGGTACACAAAAAAGATCAGATTTAGTAGGTTCGGTTGGATCTATTAAGGGTGATGATATTGCTATAGTGCCAGTGCCAACTTTCGATTTGGCACTTCAAGGTAGAACAGCAGGATTACAAATAACAAACACATCTAGTGAACCAGGGGGAGAAGTTAATATCAGAATTAGAGGTAACAACTCTGTTCTTGGAGACAATTCTCCGTTGGTAGTTATAGATGGTTATCCAATGCCTGTAGCTACTGAGGCTTCAGCAGCAGGTGCGGGTGATGGCAATCAAACAGGCTCAAATCTATTAAGTTACTTAAATCCAGCAGAGATTGAATCTGTTGAGGTTCTTAAAGATGCATCTGCTACCGCTATTTACGGATCTAGGGGAGCAAACGGAGTAATAATTGTTACAACAAAGAAAGGAGGCTATAAACAGGCAACCTCAATTAATTTTACCGCAGAAACTGGTTTTAGTGATATTTCAGAATTCCCACCAGTTTTAGATGGTCCTACCTATGCACAGTGGAGAAATGATATTGCAACGGCAGCGGGAGGTACAGATCTTCCTTATGATGGCGTTGTCAACCCTTTACCCGCCGATGTTTCTACAACAGATTGGTTAGACAGAATTTTAAGAACTAGTGTTAATACCAGATATCAATTAACAGTTTCTGGTGGTAGTGATAAATCAAGATACTTTCTTTCTGGAAACTTTATTAAAAATGAAGGTATATTAAAATTTACTGATTTTTCTAGAGGCAACTTGAGAGTTAATATTGATAACAAACTAACTGATAGACTAAGTGTTAGTACTAATATAAACTATGTTCGTTTAAAAAACAATAGGTCATCAGAAGGTTCAGGTGCGATTATAAATTCAGGAGCTGTTTTTCAAGCCTATAAAAATAGTCCTACCGCTATTCCTGGTGATGATATTGATGAAGGTGATGGTACATCAAACTTTTTTGCTGATCCTTTAGTGGAGTTAGGTGATACAAGAAATGAAACTTTTAATGAAAATTTAATTTTAAGTATCTTAACTAAATATAATATCGCAGAAGGGTTAGATTTCAATTTAACAACAGGAACTACTAGTATCAACAGTAGAAGAGAATTATATTACCCACAAACTACAAGATTAGGTCAGTTATTTGGTTCTAGAGCTGTTTATAACACTAGTAGTCAAAAAGACTATTTAATTGAGTCCTATTTCACGTACAATAAACAATTTGATAATCATAACATAAACGCAGCTGCTGGGTATTCATGGCAAAATAACGTACTACGAGGTGTGAATAACAGGGTTGAAGGATTTCCAGTTGATGTTTTAGAAACGGATAATATTGGATTAGGTTTAAACGCTACTATACCAACCAGTGTTCGTATTGAAAGAATATTAAAATCGTATTATGCAAGATTAAATTATAATTTTGATGAAAGATACTATATTTCACTTACAGCTCGTGCTGATGGGTCCAGTGTTTTTGCAGAGAACAATAAATGGGGTTATTTCCCTTCAGTAGGTTTAGGTTGGACTATCTCGAATGAATCTTTCATGGAAAATTTTGATGCCCTATCAAATTTTAAATTAAGAGGTAGTTACGGTATCACAGGGTCTCAATCTATTCGACCATTACAATCTTTATCTGTTTTAAATGTATCAAACGCCACTTTTAACGATGTATTGTTTTCTGGTTTAGGACCAGCTAGACTTGCTAACCCAGATTTAACTTGGGAATCAACAAAACAATTTAACGTAGGTTTAGATATAGGTTTTTTACAGAATAGATTTTATGCAAATATAGACTATTACAAGAAAACCACAGAGGATTTATTGTACAACCCACCAATACCATCATCATCAGGATTTCCTTTAACTCCTGGAGCTACACCATTTACAGATAATATAGGAAGTATAGAAAACAAAGGTTTGGAAATTGTTGTTGGAGGTTATATTGTAGACAACAAGAACTTTAAATGGAATACTAATTTTAACTGGAGTAATAATAAAGCAACTGTTATAGAACTTGGCGGAAGTGAAGAAGGTATATTTGGTCCTGGACCAGCTACAAATATTGTGAACCAACCATCTAATGTTATGAGAGCAGGAGAACCTTTTGGAGCATTATACGGTTACAGAGTAATAGGACTTCTTCAAGAAACTGATTTTGATACTAATGGAGATCCTTTAGTGCCAATATTAGGAACCAGCGGTCAACCAGGGCAATATAAATATCAAGATTTAGATGATAGTGGAACAATTACAGCTGCAGACCAAGAAATAATAGGAGATCCAAATCCAGATATTATATTTGGTTGGAACAATGATTTTAAATATAAGAGGTTTTCTTTAAGTGTATTTATTCAAGGTTCAGTAGGGAACGACTTAATGAATATTGATAGGCTATTTCTAGCTTCTGGTAGATCGGTCAACAATGTATTTCAAGATTGGTTTGATAATAGATGGACTCCTACTAACCCAACAAACGATGTTAGATATGTTGATAATGGTAATGATCAAGCATTTTTGCAACCTAATTCTGCTGTTGTAGAAGATGGGTCTTATGTGAGGTTAAAAAATGTTTCTTTCGGTTATGATTTAAATACTAAAAAAATTGGAGGTATAAGGTCCGCAAGAGTATATGTAACAGCAACCAATCTGCTTACAATAACAGATTACTCAGGTTTTGATCCTGAAGTGAATATAAGAGGTGGTAACAATTTGGCACAAGGTATTGATTTTGCCTCTTATCCAAGAGCACAAACCTTTACATTGGGTGTTAGTGTAGGTCTTTAATTATTATAAAAATATAAACAAAACACAAATGAAAAAATTAAAATATATAATTTTGTTTGCTGGCTTATTTGCCTGTTCAAATTTAGAAGAAGAAGTATTTTCGGAAATAGCTCCCAGTAATTTTTATCAAAATGCAGATCAAGCTAATGCAGCTGTAGTCTCAATTTACAACACATATAGTAGAGCTGTTGGACTGTTTGATTTTGGTTTGGCATCCATGGTTGTTATGCCATCACCTTATATGCAAGCTAGAGTGCCATGGAGAAGGAATTGGGGAAATTATACTGTAGCTGCTAGTGACCCTATTTCTATACCTCGTACATGGAATAGTCTATATCAAGGTATATTTAGAGCAAATGTAGTCATAGCTGAATTAGAAACCAGAGATTTTGGAGATGAATTAGAAAATGAAACAAGAGATTTTCTTATTGGAGAAGCAAAATTTCTAAGAGCTTGGTCTTACTTTAATTTGGTTAGATTATTTGGAGATGTACCAATGCCACTTCTACCTGCAACATCTGTAGACCAAGCCATATTAGGTAGAACATCATCAACTAATATCTATGAACAAATTATTATTGATTTACAAGATGCTGAATCTAACTTGCCGGCAGATAAAAGAACAGGAATAGATTTAGGTAGACCTTTTTCTACTACAGCAACTTTTTTATTAGCAAAGGTATATTTAACGATGGCAGGATTACCATTACAAGATGCCTCAAAAATGGCTTTAGCACAATCTAAGTTGCAGGAAGTCATTAATTTAGAAGGTTCAAGTCAAGGTTATTCTTTATTAGATAGCTATGAAGACGCTATACGAATTGAAAACAATGACGAACGTATATTTGCCATACAACAAACACAGGCTGTGGAAGATCAAGGCACTGCATTTTCTCATGTATGGGGTGGGCGTTTTAGGTTTAATGGTACGGGTCAGTTTCATGGTGGTTACTCACAAACATTTTATGATGCTTTTGAATCTTTTGATTTAAGAAGAGACGTAACTATGGCTTATTCTTATCCAGACGCTAGAAATGGTAACATGTTAACATTTGGAACAGCGCCATACAATGCGCGTTTTGGTATTGCACAAAATAAATATGTAGACTTTGATCAAACTGCTGTAGATGGCGACCCTGATATGATTCTTTTTAGATATTCTGATGCCTTACTTATGGCTGCAGAAATTGAAAATGACATAAATGGGCCAACGCCAACAGCCTATATGTATTTAAACAGAGTAAGAGCTAGAGCAGAAGCATCTGATGCTCCAAGTGGTATGACTCAAGATGAGTTTATCGATTATATCTATGAGGAGCGTTTTAAAGAATTGTCTTTTGAATTCCACGAAGTTTTTGATATGAGACGATTAGGTAAAGTAGAAGAAGCTTTAGCAAGACATCCTGAGAATATAACTTATGCACCAACTAATACCGCATATCAATCTCATTTTGAATTATGGCCAATACCATTAGCAGAGATAAATGCTAATCCAAATTTAGAACAAACTACTGGTTGGTAATAAAGTGTTTTTAAATTAGTTTTAATATTAAGGAGGCTACTTATGGTAGTCTCTTTAATATTAAATGTAAAATGTAATTTCCATGAAAATTAAAGTACTCTTTTTATTAATAAATCTTGCCTCAATATCTTTTCTGTATTCACAAAACTCAAAAAACAATCCTCTTGAGGTTAAAGATGTAACTGTTGAGTATAAAACAAATCCAGAAGGACTAGATGTTGCTAATCCAAGATTTGCTTGGATATTAGAAGGTAATGGTCAAAACAGATTTCAAACGGCATATCAAATATTGGTTTCAGAAACAAAAGAGGAACTTAGCTCAAATTTAGGTTCAATTTGGGATTCAGGAAAAGTGTCATCAAACGAAACAAATCAAATTGATTATAATGGATCAACCTTAAAATCTAATACAACTTACTATTGGAAAGTCAAGGTTTGGGATGAATCGGGACAATTAAGCAATTGGAGTACAACAGCTTTTTGGTCTATGGGCCTCTTAAAGTTTCACGATTGGAAAGGGTTATTTATAAGTCATAATGTAGGTTATGATAAAACAGATAAATACGATAGCCTTTATTTGCCACCAGCTAGATACCTAAGAAAGTCTTTCAAAATAAATAAAAAAATTAAACAAGCTAAAGTATATTCTACGGCTTTAGGTTTGTATGAAATGCATCTTAATGGTGAAAAAGTTGGAAACGATATGTTTTTACCAGGATGGACAGATTATGATGAACGCTTATATTATCAAACGTATGATATAACTGAACAACTAAAACAAGGTGATAATGCCATAGGTGCTATTATTGCAGATGGTTGGTATGCAGGATATTTGGGATATGCACTTTTGGTAAGACTGGATAAAGTAAGAGAGTTTTATGGTGTTAATCCTTCGTTTATGTGTCAAATTCAAATTGATTATGAAGATGGTTCTAGTGATATAATACCAACAGATTTATCATGGAAAGCTAGCACAGGACCAATTATTGAGGCTGATATTTTGATGGGTGAAGTTTATGACGCTAGGTTAGAACATAAAGATTGGACTTTGTCAAACTTTGATGACTCTTCATGGAAAACACCTAAAGTTTATACTTATCCTAATGGTAAATTAACTATACATCCTGGAAATCATGTGCATGAAGTTGAAACATTAAAATCAAAAGCCATAACTGAACCCAAAAAAGGAACTTATGTTTTTGACCTAGGTAAAAATATTGCTGGTGTTGTAAAACTAAAAGTAGAAGGTGCAAAAGGCACAAAGGTTACACTTAGATATGGCGAAATTTTAAAAAGAGATGGAAATATTCAAACCGAAAATTTACGTTTAGCTCGGGCAACAGACACTTACATTCTTAAAGGTGAAGGTGTGGAAACATGGCAGCCAAAATTCACCTATCATGGGTTTCAATTTATTGAAGTTACAGGTTTGTCAAAAAAACCTTCACTAGATGTTATAACAGGAGTTGCCTTGAGTTCAATAGATACTAATAAAAGTACGTTTAATTGTAGTAATGATATTAATAATATTTTATATAGAAATATTCAAACGACTCAAAAGGCTAATTATTTTGAAGTTCCAACCGATTGCCCACAGAGAGATGAACGCTTAGGCTGGACAGGAGATGCACACACATTTATGCGCTCAGCTACATACATAGCGAATGTAGCACCTTTCATGACCAAATACCTTATTGATTTAGATGATGCCCAACGTTGGTATGGTGCATATCCAAACTTTGCACCATTTTCATATTCAAGGCAGCATCAATACTCACCTGCTTGGATGGATGCTGGTATCATAATTCCGTATAACATGTATAAGGTTTATAACGATACGAGAATATTAGAATACTTATACCCTGGAATGGAAAAGTTCATGGATTTTCAAGAGGAGGCAAGTACAGATTTTATTCGACCACCAGCCGGGAATAACTGGGGAGATTGGTTATCTGTTAATGAAGATACAAGTCATGATTATGTTGCTGCTGCGTTTTATGGGTTTGATGCAAAATTGATGATTGAAATAGCCAAAGCTTTAAGTAGAACCGATGATATTGCAAAATACACTGCTCTTTATGAGAATATAAAAAAGGCATTTGCAGAAAAGTTTATTCTTGATACTGGTTATACTACAGAAGATACACAAACAACCTATGCACTGGCTTTGTATTTTGATTTATACCCAAACCAAGAACTTGCAAAAAAGGGCGCATCACGTTTAGCTGAAAAAATAAAGGATAATGGCTATACCTTTTCAACAGGTTTTGTAGGCACAAAACATATTATGCCCAGTCTTTCAAAATATGGTTATCACGATTTAGCTTTTAAATTGTTTCAACAAACTAAATATCCAAGTTGGGGTTTTTCCATTGAAAATGGAAGTACCTCAATATGGGAACGTTGGAATAGTTTTACAAAAGATGAAAGCCAAAATTCCAGCATAAATTCAGCCATGAATTCATTTAGTCATTACGCATTTGGTTCCGTTGCAGAATGGATGTTTATGTATGCAGTAGGTATAGATACAGAAGAAGCAGGTTATAAAAATATAATTATTAAGCCAGCAATAACCAAAGAAATGGATTTTTTAGAGGGCAGTTACAAAAGTATTAACGGATTAATAAAGTCTTCATGGAAGTGGAAAAAAAATACAATAGTAATGGATGTTACTATTCCAGTAAATACAAAGGCTAAAATATTTATTCCAACAACAAACATTAAAAGTTTAAAAGCTGATAATCAAAAGATTGGTAGCGATGAAAATATTAAATTTTTGGAGTATAAAGACGGATTAGCATTATTACAAGTAGGTTCAGGGACATATTCATTTAGTGCCATCAATAAAAAGTAAAGGAACAAATGAGTAATAGAAGTTTGATATTTATAGTGTTGATTGCCTTTCTTTCCTGTAAAGAAAAAAAGGTTGTAAAAAAGGATAAGACAAACTTGCTGATAATATTGTCCGATCAGCACTCTTATGATATGTTAGGTGCTTACGGGAATACCCAAATACTAACACCTAATTTAGATAAATTTGCATCAGAAGGTATCCGATTTGATAATGCTTTTTCCAATCAACCTGTTTGTACGCCTTATAGAGGCATGTTATTAAGCGGAATGCATCCGCTAAAAAATGGTGCTTTTATAAATGATACGCCTTTACTACCTAATAATTCTAAACTATTGCCACAAATTCTGAAAGAACAAGGATATCAAACGGCATATATTGGTAAATGGCATTTGTTAGGAGGAGATAGAGATCGACCCATACCAAAAGGAAAATTACGCTATGGTTTTGACGAGGTATTCACTAATAATTGTCATGTAGATTTTAGACCAGGAAAAGCCTTTTTTTGGAATGAACAAGGCGAGAAAGAATATTTTGACGAATGGGAAGTCTATGGTCAAACAAACCAAGCATTAAACTATTTAGATACTATTGATAAAGAAAAACCTTTTGCATTAATTGTATCATGGCATCCACCACACGATTGGGGGCTTTTTAAAGGGGAAGATGGACAAATGCACTTTCGTTATGATACATTAGATGAATTAATGGCACTTTATAATCGCGATTCCATTAAAGTGCGCCCTGGTTTAGAGCCTACGCCAGACCGCAAACGTATGTACCATGGTCATATGGCAATGATTACTGGCGTTGATAAAGCCTTTGGTCAACTTATGAATAAGTTAAAAGAAATAGGTGCAGAAGATAATACACTTACCATTTTCTCAGCAGATCATGGTGATATGCTTGAATCTAACCAAACAAAAAAACCTAAACAGTATCTCTACGATTATTCAAGTAAAATACCTTTTGTAGTTAAATTTCCTAAAAAGATCAAAGACTCAAGTTCAACTAAACTTCTTTTTAGCACGTTGGATATTATGCCAACTACCTTGGGTTTATTAGATATAAAATCTAATCAAAACTATGATGGTAAAGATTTATCAAAAGATATTTTAAATGGAAATGAAGATGTAGTAGCATCTATACCTATGTGGATTTATTCCCGATATATGGAAGAAAATACAGCATGGCGTGGGGTTGTTACAAAAGATTACGCATTCTCTATGAGTAAACCTTCAGATTCTACATCAACAGATAACCTTTTATTTTATCGTAAAAATGACCCATTTCAGTTGAATAACTTATTCGATAAGCCAGAATATTCAGATGAAAAGGAAAGATTGAAAATATTGACTTATCAATGGATGGAGAAATATGAAGATGAATTTTATGATTTAAGTAGTTTTAAAAATATAATGTCAATCGAAGAGTGGTCTTACAACTATAAAATACCACCCATAGGAGTTTTGTCCAAATTACATAATAAATAGAAAGAATATAATGACTAAAGTAGGGCTTTTTGGAATAGGTTAGATACGTACTGGCCTCAATTTAATGGTTTACTGGATAAGTTGGTTGGATACCAAGAGACTATCAATGAAAAAATCTCTAATTTTGGAGTAGAGGTTATAAACGCAGGCATGGTTGATTCTCCAGAAAAAGCCAAAGTAGCGGCAGCACTACTTAAAAAACAAGATGTAGAGCTTGTTTTTCTCTATGTTTCTACATACGCTTTGTCTTCCACGGTATTACCAGTAGCACAAAAAGTTAAAGTTCCTCTGATAATTCTTAATTTACAGCCAACAGCTCAGTTGGATTATAAATCCTTCAATAATCTAAAAGATAGAGGTTTGATGACTGGGGTTTGGTTGGAAAATTGTCAAGCTTGCTCAGTACCAGAAATAGCTAATGTATTTAATAGATCAAGAATTCAATACGATTTTGTAACAGGCTATTTACAGGACAAAGATGCTTGGACAGAAATAAAAGCCTGGACAGAAGCTGCAGATGTAGCTCACAAAATGAAAAATAATAGATTAGGTGTTCTTGGTCATTATTATAATGGAATGTTAGATGTTTATTCCGATTTAACCAAGCAATCAGTAGCCTTTGGTACACATATATGTATGTCTTCAGCCTAATTTGAACTTTTCGGATTAAAAATTAAGAGAGTACTTTCACAAATTTAAATGATTTTTATGGAACTGCTTTTTTCTTTCTTCTAGCGTCCTGTTTTTAGTCACTTTT
>Ga0213868_10000990_pt1 | contig 27591 bp, 15 predicted proteins | sample PICome_9_FD_160087 | JGI IMG/M metagenome (GOLD analysis project Ga0213868, IMG submission 160087) | Coastal seawater microbial communities near Pivers Island, North Carolina, United States - PICO127 | ecosystem: Environmental > Aquatic > Marine > Coastal | place: USA: North Carolina... | reverse complement strand
AAACAACGGAATTTCTCCTGCCTACGGTTTTTTATATTCGTCTTCATGGGGTGAAGCTTTGTTACTTGGCTTTGAATGATCTCCCGTTGTTTTACACTCGATCAAAAAGAAGTCAGTAAGCCTAGTTGCTATGATCTTCGATTGAGATGAATTGAAACGGGGCATTCCTCTCAGCCGTTAGCTTGGAGGGCTGGAACTAGAACGAGTAGTTTGCTCCCACTCCGAGAGTCAGGCCGGTGAGATTCAGATCAAAATCGCTCTCGCCGACGGATTCGCGAAGGGATTCGTTCCAGTCATAGCGGGTGTTTGCTTCGATCGTCCAGGAGTCGTTAATTTGGTAACCCACAGATCCTTGGAGGTAGTATCCAAAGAGAACATCAGCTCCAGAGTTGTGGAAACCGGCGGAGCCGATTTGTAATGGAGCACCTCCGTTGGTGACTTGAATAAGTTGATCACTGCGGCTGGCGTCCCAGTCTGCGATATTTAAAACGAGGCCAGTCCCGATGCCGGCAAAGAAGCGACTATCAGTTTGATAAACAGCGCTCGCTCCGAGCGAAAGTCCAAATAAGTTCACTTCGAGTGATTCGTTAATCGAATCCCGAAACAGAGCAGTATCAGTGGATCGTAATTCGTCTATAAAGTTGCGTCCTGCAGGCTCCACTGGGAGAAGGGGCGCAATAGCTCCGGGTGATCCGGTGTAGGGCGGGTTTGGAAGAATAAGCCCAGTAGAGTCGAAACTGTCGATTGCTCTGACATCGAAAATATTGCGGCGCTCGTTGGCGTTGAGGGTATTTAGTTCGCCTTGACGGCCCCCAATACTGGTATAGCTGAAAGTCAGGGCTGGCCCGGCGCTCCAACCATTTCCCATATCAATGAGATGGCTCAAGCTAAGGTAAGGAGAGACTTCCCAATTATCGCTTTCTCTCCAGCCGGTGGGCGAGGAAGCTGAAGGCTGATCAATCACTCGGCGTTCTCCTCCGGTGGCTGTCATGAGAAGATTGTTTCCCTGAAGCTGATCTTGGGTTTGGTAAGAGTAATCGGTTGTTCTGCCGGTGGCTGGAGTACGGGGCCCAGGGTTGACGAAGCCATTGTCGTAGGTCCGTGCGATGGCTCCGGTTTCCGCTCCGATTCCAGCGGGCTGGGTGAAGGAGCTATTTCCGAAAATGCTCGGAGCAGTCAGGTTTGTATTCCCGGTGTTGAAGTTGATGTTTCCAATCTTACGCCATGAAATTCCTGCCCCAAAATTCCATCTGTCATTAGGGGCTGACAAGGGCTGGATCTGCGCGATGATTTCTTGATGGGAACCGAGACCACTCTTGGCGGAACCGAGGCCACTCTTGGCGGAACCGAGGCCACTCTTGGCGGAGCCGAGGCCACTCTTAGCTGAGTAGATGACATCATCTCCGGCCGCAACGGGCAGGACACTTAAGGCAAAGGATGCGAATCTGAATTTTAGGTTCATGGTGAAAAAGTTGTTATGATTATTGATCTGCATCTCTCTTGATGACGCGGTAGAGGCGGAGTTTTTCTCCTGATGGATGGCTGATGGTTTTGGGTGGACCATTGTCGATCCATTGTAATCGTGTTCCTCCAGCAGTGATATTCGGAACGACGTTGTTCCAGGCTTCCCCATTCTGAGTGTACTGGACGGTGTAAGTCGCCCCGATTTGAGAAGGGAATTCTATCAGGACATCGCCATTCTCGAGAACTTCGCATCGGTCCACTTCGACTCCTTCGCCTGCGCTTTGATTTTCGACTCTGTCGAGTAACTCGATTTCAAAGGTGGGCTCGAATCCTCCCGAGGCATCGGCCTGGAGGTATTCAACAGTGAGCTCGATGCTTTCGCCGCTCTCAAGAGCTTGGTTAAAGAGGAGGAAGGAATTACCGAGCACGTCTCCTTGCGAATTGGCGACGGTGACTCCGATAGGAAGTCCGCCAACCAGCACCCGAAAGGCAGGGAGCGCTCCCTGGTTGTTGTTGGTGATCGTGACAGCTTGCTTGAAGAGGCCGGTTTGGAAATCGAGCTCAATGGCTCCACCGGCGATCTCTGTATTTGAAGGGCTTACGATATCAGTCGCGATGGAGTTGGCATCGTCTTCCGGATTAAGGAGTGGTTCGTTGCTAGTATTGATCGTGGCTTGACTCGAGATGAGATCAACCCCTCCTTTTACGGTTCTGGGAACCTGGAAATAGTAAATGATAGAAGAAGAATTCCCGGCGGCGAGGTTGCCCACCGACCAAATCGAATCAGCGAAGGTGGTTCCGCTTGCTGGGCTGATGGAATCGACGGTGACTCCCTCGGGCAGGACTTCACTAAGTTGCAAGCTAACCCCAGAGGCGTCACTGGGCCCTTGGTTGGTGACGGTTAAAGTGTGGAAGAGATTTTGCGGAAGGTTAAATCCTGCAAGCACCGGATCGCGTGAGCTTTCGGCCAAGACGGCAAGGTCAATCTCGCGGGTGATATTGCGAGAGGAAGTCACTGATTCGTCGCCAATATTGATTTGAGCTTGGTCGACGGCACTCACTGATGAGGTGCTGGTAAATCCGGGCGAGGCGGCTTCGGCCGATGGACCGACAGTTAAACTGACCTCGAGGGATGCCGTAGCACCTACCGCGAGGTCTCCTACCGTCCAAGTTTGGTTGTCGAAAGCGCCGATGCCTGGGGTGATGGATTCGATAGCGATTCCATCTTCCAAAGTAAGAATATTTGTCAGCTCAAGTCCGGTGGCAGCGAGCGGTCCCCGGTTAGTCACTTCAATAAGGTGGCTTAAATTCCCATTCCCCGAGCCGGCGATCACTGGATCATCCGACCCTGTTTTGGTAACGATCAAATCGACTCCGGCAACAATGCTAGTGGTTGCGTTTGCTGAGTCGTTAGCTTGGTTTAAATTGATCTGATCGACCGAAGTCAGAGTGGCGGTAGCTACGATCGAGTTGGTGCCTGCTTGGGTGTTTTGCGGAACCGTGTAGGTAATCCCAAGAGTGGCTTGTCCTCCGGTTCCAAGAGCAGGGATGGTCCAGCTGGACTGATCATAGATTCCCAACCCGGCTAGAGCATTTTCAACAATCACTCCAGGTGGAAGGGTTTCGGTAAAATCAATGACAATGTTTGTGGCGGTTGAAAGTCCGTTATTGGTTACGATCACCACATACCCGAGGTTTTCCCGGCCTGAACCTGCAAGTACGGTTGGGGTAGACCCGGTGACGCTGAGAGCAAGTGAGACAGTGGGAAACACTTCCAGCGAATCGCTTGCGGTGCCGCTGTCACCAAGCGAGCTGGTCAGTTTCTGGGTGGTATTTGAATAGTTTCCTCCTTCGCTGCTCGTGATCCCGACGGTGACAGTACAGGTCTGGCCAGCGGGAACGGTACCGCCAGAGTAGGAAATTTGATCAGTTCCTGAGATTGCGAGGAGGCTTCCTCCCTGGCAGTTGGTTGTCGCGTTGGCCGGATTTGCAAGGATGAGGCCGTCCGGTAACTCGTTTGTCAGATTGAGATTGGTGGCTGGGACCTGTGAAGCGCTGTTATCAATCGTAAATGTCAAAGTTGAGACTTGTCCTGCATTGATTTCGTTTGGAGTAAACAAGATCGAGAAAGCTGGTGGAGGGTTGACAGAGAGGGTGGAAGTCGTGGTGCCACTATCGCCCAGGGTTGATAAAAGTTTCCCGCTTGTAAGGGCGAGATTCCCAGTGGTTTGTCCAACAACATCCACTGTTACTGTGCAGACCTCGCCTCCTGCAATTGTTCCGTTGGAGAAGGTAAAAGTCTTTCCACCGGCTGGCGCGGCGATGTCGCCTCCGCAAGTTGAAGTTGCTCCGGGGGCTGCTGCAAGAGCCATGCCATCGGGAAGAGTGGCGGAGAAGGTTACGTCGGTTGCTTCGGCTTGGCTGCCTTGGTTGTCGATTGAGAAGGTCAGTGTGCTCGTCTCATTCAGAGAGATATTGGATGGAGAAAATGAGCTCGAGAATGCGAGAGGCACTGCCACTACCCCCAGAGTATCCTTTGCCGGAAATCCGAGTAGGGTTTTCCCGCCGACCACGGTGGAGATGAGGCTTGTCCTATTGTCGTAGTTTCCGAAGGACGCGGTGGCTGGAATGCTCACTCCCACCCGGAAGGAGCATGATTGACCGGGTGCGAGTTCACCACCGGTGAGGGTAAGGACATCTCTCCCGGCGATTTGTGAGTTCGGTCCGCAAACCGCTGCAGGTCGCGCGGGTGTTCCAATTTGGATATCATCAAAAAAGACTTGGGTAACCTCCGTCCCGGAGTTGGATTGGTTATTATAAGCCCCTAGGACAATATCGTGCTGGCCTGCAGCTAAAAAGATGGAGTTGGTGTAAACTCGCCAACCGGTATCTTGATTGATTCCGGCTCCGCCATTCAACTGGGAGAGAGAGTTATTGGCCGCATTTCCGTAGCGAACTCCATCGATTTCAAGCAAGGCTTGACCAAATTCGTCACCTTCGTAGGAAGAATCAAGTAGCATACGGTAGCGAACACTCACCTCAATTGAACTGGCTTCCGCAACGGTAAAGGTCCTTTTCCAACCACCCGAACTTGCTGGGTTAAAGAACCCTGTGATAAAGTTTTTGCCGCCAATTGTGACGTCGATGCCTCCGCCGGAAAATCCACCATTTGGATTAAGGGTTCCGTTTGCTGATGCGGCATCGCTGGTTCCTTCAAAGGTATCGTCGACAAAAGCAAAGCCGCCGGTTGGGGAGCTGGAAGCTGGTAGAAGATCGAGCGAAAATCCTGCGTCGCTGCTGTCGAGTGTGGTTTGGTGGAGTTCTACCGCAATCGTGTTGGCACCCTGCTCTAGAATCCCCGAGAGATCGACTTGGCTGGAGCTCCGGCTAGTTTCTTCTCCAAGCCCTGAAAGGGTGGTCGTGGTGATTTGGCCGTCTGGGATTCCCGCGCTACGGAAGACCTCAACTCCATTAATGTAAACGATGGCTCCGTCATCAAAGACGTAATCGAGTAACCAGTTGCTGGTATCCGCTTGTTCAGCGTTGAGAGTGAATTCCTTACGGAAGAGATAGGTTGTCACTAAATTTTGGCCGTTGGCGGCTTCATCAATTCCTCCGAGAACTGCTGGAGTTCCGGGTGGGAAGGCATCGATCACTCCAGCCTGAAAAGGGGCATTTCCGGTGAGCCATGGCCCGATATTGGAAGTGGCTGGATTAAATCCGATGGTATTCCAATCATTTCCGGATCCATCGGAAGGATAATCATCGTTTCGGCCATTTTCGTTTTCGAGTTGGTCAAGATATTGCCAAGAAGAATCTAGGACCGAAGAGCCTGATCCGTCGAAGGTGGCATTCACGATGAACCCTCCTTCTTGGGGAAGACTGGTGGCAACCGCACCGGGAAGCATGGCATTGAGATCGTCAGAAAAAGTGATGTCGGTAAAAGTCTCGGTTTGGCTGTTGTTGGTGATGGTGAAGATGAGATCGCTGGTCCCTCCGGGATTAATGGTGTCTTCCACAAATGCCTTCGAGAATGAAATGTCGGCGAGGTCCTCAGACGGAATGACCTCGAGAGTTCCGCAAGCCCGGCCAGAGGGCGTCGTGTTCCCGCCTGGAAAGCTCGAGATAATATTGCTGGAGATGCTGATGTTTCGTCCGGCGACAAGGCCCACGATATCAAACGAGATGACGCAGGTTTGACCTGCCGCGAGAGTGGCTCCACTAAAGTTGATTGTTTGGGAACCTGCGATTGCAGTCAAAGTCGAACCTGGGCAGTTGTTGACGATGTTGGGTTGGCCCGCAACGACAATTCCTGGTGAGAGGTCGTCGCTGAATGAGATCCCTACCGCGTCGGTTTGAGACTGGTTTTCGATGGTATAAGTTAAGGTGGTTTGGCCGCCCAGTCTCACCGGGCTTTCAGCAAACGACTTGGTGAAGCCAAGCGCTGGACTCTCTGACGGAATTCCGATCGTAACACTTGCGTTTCCGCTATTACCGGCGCTCGAGGTGAGATCGCCTGAAATCATGTTGAATGGCCCTTCAGCCAAAAGAGTCACTCCAACGCTTGCCGAGCAGCTCGCATTGCCCCCCAATGACCCTCCGGTCAAAGTGATCGTATTCCCGCCGTCTGTTGCATCAAAGGTGCCCCCGCAGTCGCTGATGGGATTAGCGGGATTGCTCAAGACCACTCCGGCTGGAAGGTCCAGGTTGAATCTTAGGTCGTTTATTGCGGCATCGCTGTTGTTCTGGATTTCAAAAGTTAGCTCAGCACAGCTGCCGATTCCGACCGTCTCAGGCGATAAGCTCATCGAAAAACTAGGCGCTTGAGCGCTGGCGACAGCTGAAAGCAGCAATGGAGCTACTAACATACTGAACAAGAATGAGTTAAAAATACGACGCGGAAGAGAGTGGCTGGCGTTCATGGAGTTGAGCGGATTGGAATAGTAAAACGTGATTTTCCTTCAGTTTTTCGAGGATTCGTGTCGAGTAATTAGGAACTGCAATCAAGAACAGAGGTCGGCCCAAAGGCGACTGGATATGATTGCTTGATTGCGGTTTCTTACGTCCCCCCTTTTACGCTTTTTTTTCTCAAAAGGTGACAAAAAAAATCGGGCAGGTGGTTTTTGATGTATTTCAGCAGGGCATGAATGAAAAAGAGAGGATGTTAGGTGTTTTTTTTATGATTAAGTGGCGTATCTTCCGCCGCGAGAAATGGTCATTCTTCCTCCTGAAATCGTTGGCTTTTTGAAAAGGGTCACCTCATCGCGGTGTGTCTTAGGGACTGTTGTTGCTTCTGTCTTATCCGCGGAGGTATCGGAAGCCGAAGAGCTCTTGGAAAATTATTGCTACTCCTGCCACGACGAGTGGGAACAAAAAGGGGGCTTGCAACTCGATGAACTCGGTCAGATGCCCTTGGAATCTCGATTGGATGTTCTTAATAAGGTGCAAGAGCAACTCTATCTTGGACAAATGCCGCCCAAGAAAAAGAAGAAGCAACCCACTGAAGCGGAGCGATCAAAGATGTTATCGTGGGTTGCGGCAGAGCTCAAAAAGCATAATGCGTCTACCCTTGAAGGGAAATTGCGCTATCCCAATTACGGGAATCATGTCAGTCACGAAAAGCTCTTTAACGGGGAAATTGTCGCAAAGCCGTATACTCAGGCCCGCCGATGGTTGGTCAGTCCCCAGATCTTTATCGAGCGAATCAATGCGGTTTTTGGTCTCGAAGGGGGGGCACGCCAGCGTTCTTTTTATGGGGTCACGATTCCGGTCATTCTTCCCGACCATTCCGGCGTTCGTTATTATGACACAACCACTCTTGATGGTGGACATCTTCTAATGATGCTCACTAATGCCGATTGGATCTCGGAGAAGCAACTTCGCGAGGCGCGGATCAAGAATGGGGAGGTGAAGTCAAATGAGTTTCCGAACCCGAAGGACAGGTGGAGCCCTCGTAAAACTCCGGAAGCTTTTGAGTTCATTGTGACTAAAAAATCTCCTCCAACCGAAGCAGAAATGAAGGCCGCGATTCACACCCAATATCAGTGTGTTTTGCAGCGTGATGCGAACAAGTCGGAGTTGGAGAGACACCTCAAGCTTCTCAAAGAAAGCATTTTGCTTGCTGGTAACACCGAAGGTCTGCGCCAGATGCTGGTGAGTGTTCTCCTGAAATCCGAGTTCATGTACCGGTACGAGTTTGGGGCGGGCGAAGTGGATGGAGCAGGACGGATGAAGTTATCTCCTCGTGAGGCTAGCTATGCGATTGCTTATGCTCTCAGTGATCGTAATCCTGATGCGGATTTACTCAAAACGGCGAAGGAAGGCCGGCTCAATACGAAAGAAGATTATCGCCGTGAGGTTAGTCGGATGCTCAACGATAAAAGTTCCTTTGCGGGGCCGGGTGCTCCGGAAGTCAGCGGGAAAGGTCTCAATTCTCATAAAGTTTCACACCCCAAGATCAACCGTTTCTTCCGCGAGTTTTTTGGTTATCCGAACATGACTAAGGTCTTCAAGGACACCAAGCGGAGTGGGGGCTTTTATTCGAATGCCGGCCGTGGCACGGCGGGAACCTCCGGCCATGTTATCGATGAGGCCGACAAGATTGTTGATCATATTTTAAGAAAGGATCAAAACGTCTTCGAGCAACTCCTCACCACGGATGAGTATTTTGTCTACCACACTCGCCCGAACGAGCAAACTGCGGCGATTATTGATCGATGGCGCGAAGCTTATGATGTCCTTAAAAGCGAGCCTTGGCAGGAAGAACCTGAGCAGGTGAGCTTGAAACACGAATTGCTCCTCAAGCAAAATCTAGGGTTGAAAGTTCCCCAACAGAAAAAAGGCAAGGGACGCCATGACAACACGCTCGTTCGCCTTATGGGATATTTCGAGTCCACCTTCGGACGAGGTAGCACGCCTTACACGAATCCACCTTGGGCCCATGGATTTCGTCACCAGTATTCCGAGATCTATAATCTTGCCCCCATCCCAGGATCGAGGGGGGGAGATACCGGCCAAAAAGGTTGGGACTTTCAGGTTGAACAACCATTCAAAATTCAAAATCGTAAGGGGATCCTCACTCATCCAGCCTGGCTTCTGGCACATTCACAAAATACTGAAACGGACCCAGTCCGGAGAGGAAAGTGGATCCGTGAGAAGCTCCTTGCCGGTTACGTTCCCGACGTCCCCATCACGGTGGATGCACAAATTCCCGAAGACCATCACCGGACTCTTCGCGAGCGTCTTGACGAGGTCACCTCACCGCAGGAATGTTGGAAGTGCCATGTCCACATGAACCCTCTTGGCTTAACCTTTGAAATGTTTGATGACTTTGGTCGTTTTCGGACTGCCGAGGCTCTGGAGCATCCTGAAAATTTGGTTAAAGCGGGAAATGGAAAAAGCTCAGCTAGCGTTTACAAGACCAAGCCTCTGAGCATCTCTGGGGTCCTTGAGGGGACGGGGGACTCTACGCTCGATGGGAAAGTAAAAGATGCTTATGACTTAATCGATCGTCTCGCCAAATCACGACGGGTCCGCCAATCGATCATCCGGCATGCTTTCCGCTACTTCATGGGCAGAAATGAACTGCTTTCCGACTCACAAACTTTGATGGATGCCGAGATCGCTTACGCCAACAATAGCGGCAGCTTTAAGAGTGTTATTATCTCGCTGTTGACTTCTGATTCGTTCATTTACCGAAAAGAAACCCAATCATCCCAATGAAAAGCCGAAGAAAGTTTCTGAAACAATCCATATTGGGCGCTGGCTCGATGGCAATGACTCCAGGCCTATTTGCGGCCAACCCTAAGGGTAAGGCGCCCAAAAGATTTATCTTCATTCACAAAGGGAATGGTCTGTTGCCCAACACCCTTGTTCCTTCAACGCTCAAAGGGGTGGAGCTTGAGAAGGAGAAACGTAAGGAAGCTTTCGAGGTTTCGTTGGATGATCACGAGCTTCCGGAGTGGATGGGTGCGCTGAGCGAGCACAAGGGGGAGATGACGATTCTCCAAGGACTCTCGGGTAAAATGTGCACCACTGGTCACCACACTTGGCAGTCTTCGCTCGGAGCTTACAAGGCGAACGAAAGACTTAGCTCTATCAAGTGGGCCACTGTTGATTTTGAACTCGCCAAGCTTTTTCCATCTTCGCTTGAGCACATCGAGTTGGCCTGTTTTCCGAGTGGGGGCGGAAATTCACGCGGCAATATTAATGGAATTGAGAAAGGCTTTTCGGCACGTGGGCCACAGCAGCCCAACTACGCTTTCGGATCACCTAAAGTTGCCATCGAGGAGCTCTTCAAATCTGTTTCGGGTGATAAAGAATCGAAGATCCAGTATCAGCTTGAACGACGTCTGCTGGAGTTTGCGGCGATGAGCGAAGGGGCGATGGCCGAGGAGCTTCGTGGTCTTGAGAAAGCGAAAGTGAAGAACTACTCAGACTCGATCGAGAGCATCCGGGAGCGCAATCGTAAAATGGACGCGATGTCCGATGTCATTCGCAAGCACGCGCCACGCCTCGATGATAAATATTTTGCCGACGATCTTAACACGGTGGACCGCCAAATCGGCCATGCTGAAATTGCTCTTTCGACCTTGATCTCAGGTATGACTAATGTCGTTACCCTGACCGCGGACGAGTTGGGAACGATTTACACTGGGGTCACCGACATCGAGAAGGAAAGCGTCAACCTGCACGACGTTGGCCATGGAAAGCCGGTTGGTAAATTTGAAGCCCTTGAGGTGCGCGAGAAGGTTCGCCGTCATCATATGAGCCTAATTGACCGTTTAGTAAGTCGCCTCAAATCAGTCCCCGAAGAAGGAGGCACAATGTTCGACAATACGATGCTTCTTTATTTTCCCGACAATGGTGAGACGCACCACAGTAAGGGAACAGAGTGGCCATTTATCGTGATGTCCGGCAAGAATTCCCAACTTGATATCACCGGAAAATACATTCGTCTGCCGCACTATGGCAAGGAAGGTCACAAGACTCTGGGGAATTGGTATACTTCCATCCTGAATGCCTACGGAAATTCAATCGAGCACTATGGCGCCATTGATACCGGCTTGGCACACATGAATCAGAAGGGCGCGATCGAGTCCTTTCTTGGCTAGGGTGATAGGTTGGATTGGGGTCGTTTTCTTGCGATTGCTCGGATTGTCGTTCGAGTGAAAGCTAAGCTTATTTGAATTGTGGGGGATCATTGTTTTCCAGCCACGATGACCATGTTGTCGCCAATCTTGAATCCAAGAGGACCGAAGCATTCATAAATTTTAAACTCTATCGAAAGTGCTTTTCGATAAGAGAGTCTCTTAAGGTCCGTAGAACATCCCATCATGAAACTGAAAAAGACAAAACAATTGATCTCATTTTGTGCCGCTTTCTCTCTGATCGGAGCAGTCGCCAATGCCAAGAAGCCCGAAGAACAGGCGGGTTACGACAAGGCCAAGGATCTTGGGGTTAAGGCTCCGGATGGAGCGGACACGCCATTCGATGGCACGATGGCATCGATCAAAAAAAACTGGGAAATGTGGCCCAAGAGCGACATGGACATTACTTGGAAAATCGTGAAGAGCCCCACTGATGACAGCAAGGTGCTCATGACCGATGGTGGCAAGAGGTGGGGAACTCATGACTTAGTCACCAAGAAAAAGTATCACGATTTCGAGGGTCACGTGGAGTTCGTCATGATGGGCGCACGTGGTGATGACAAGGCCGGGGGCTATGCCAATAGCGGGGTTTATATGCAGAACCGTCACGAGCTACAGATCGAATCACCAAAGGGCAAAAATATCGCGGATCCATATGGTTGGAAGATCGGACCTCACGGGATCGGTGCGGTTTGCATGGAGCATGTCCCCAAGGGCAATGCTTGGCGTCCGAATGGTGAATGGCATTCCTACCATTTTCTTTTCAAGGCCGGCGAATGGGAAGGGGAAAAGATGAAAGAGCCCGCTCGTCTCACCCTCTGGTGGAACGGCATCAAGGTTCATGACAATGTGCCCGTTAAGCATGCCAATGGCGGCGTGAAAAATGGCGCAAGTGATGAATCCCTCAAGTTACAGGAGCACGGACAAGATGTGCGTTTCCGTAACATTTGGATCAAGGCAATTAAATAGGCTGCTTTCAATTTTAGTTCTTCCCCGCAATGGCCTAGTGCCATTGCGGTTTTTTTGCTGCTTTCAATGATATTCTGATCGGTTACTTAGAGCCAAAATGAAGAGCGGCTGGTTTGTATTTCTGGGGTTGTGGGGTCTGTGGGCTTCGGCGGTTGGGCAAACGGAGATTCTTGCAATCGAGTTCAATCAAGATGATCAAGCGGGGTTTAACGGGTGGCCATCGGCATTATCTGGAGCTTCTTCGATTGCCGATTTCGAGACGGATGCGGAACTTACATCCGGAACAACAACGGTGCAGGTTTCTGCAAGTACGGGCTTAGGAATACCTGCAAATCGAGGGAGTTCGAATGGTAGCCCTCAGGGATATAGTTATCAGCGCCTTTATGAGGATCTTCTCATCGCTTTTACTCCGACCGGATTTCTGACGCTTGATTTTGCTGGTTTGATTCCTAACCAAACCTACCAATTGACTCTTTACGCTTGGGATCCGGGTAGTAGTGACGCTTCTAATAAGGTCTGGACCGTTACGGAGGGCACAAGTGATCCAGCGACAGCTTCGGTGAATTTTCAAAATTCCTTGGTCGACAATGAATCATTTTCAATGGTTTTTGAAATCAAGGCTACGGCTACGGGCATTGTTCAACTCAGGAATACAGCCGGATTTTCACAATCAGCGATCAATGGCTTTATTTTGGCATCGAGTGGAATCGATCCCGAGGCGCTTCCGCAAATCACTTCGCAACCGCAGGCGGTTTGGGACGGTGGAGAAGAGCTGGTAATCGGAGTTGAGGCTAGCGGGCCGGAGCCCATTTCCTTTCAATGGTCTTTAGATGGTCAAACTATTGCTGGAGCTACTTCCGAGGCCTTGACATTGGATTCCACCGAATGGGATCAGAATGGTGATTACACGGTAAGGGTGACCAACCAAAACGGCTTTGTGGAATCAGATGTAGCTGGCATCACTATCGATATTCCTGAGTTCCCGACGCGGGAGGAATTGACTTATGAACCGCTGGGTCCGTCCTCGAGACGCAGTGGAATTACCATTTCCGAAATTCTTTACCATCCCGCTCAACGCTCTGATGAACGTGAACTTGAGTTTATTGAATTGTTTAACTCGCAGCCTTGGGCGGAGGATATTTCGGGATGGAGGTTGAGCGGCGAGGCAGATTATGTTTTCCCGGATGAGACCTTGGTGCCGGGGTTGGGATTTTTGGTTGTGGCAAGGGTGCCGGGTGATGTGGAGAGTGAGCTTGGAGCCACGGGAGTTTTGGGTCCATGGTCGGGGAATCTTCCGAATGACGGGGGTCGTATCCGGTTGAGAAAGCCTTCCGGCGCGATTGTGCAGGAGGTGGATTATGATGATGATTTTCCATGGCCCGCTGCTGCTGATGGCACGGGGCATTCGCTGGTTTTAGCGCGGGCGACATACGGGGAAAGTGACGCGCGTGCTTGGGAAGCAAGCCACTCGATTGGGGGATCTCCGGGCGCTCCGGACGTGGTCCCATCCGATGATTTAGATCAAGTTTTTGTGACGGCGGTTCTGAGTAATTCTCAAGCTCCAGAGGTCGACTTTGTGGAACTTCGGAATGCTGCTCCAACCTTGGTTGATATCTCAGGCTGTCTGCTGAGTGATGCGCGTGACATGCTTGCGATGTTTGAGATTCCGGCCGGGACCTTGATTCCGGGGGGAGGGGTCGTTCGCCTTGAAGAGCGACAGTTGGGCTTCGCCCTGAGCGCAGCCGGCGATGCCGTTTATTTGACCGACCCTTTAGGCCAGCGGGTCCTTGATGCGGTGATTCTTCCGGCAGCGGAGACCGACGTGCCTTTGGTTCGAATTCGAAGTGATGGACCTTTACGATCAAGGTCCAAGCCTTCGGTGGTGATTAATGAAATTATGTTTCACCCGCCTACGGATGATAATTCCGATGAGTGGATCGAGCTCTACAATCCAGGTCTAGGTGTCATCGATTTGAGTGGCTGGGCTTTTACTGATGGTGTTGATTTCATCTTTCCAAGTGGAAGCCAAATCGAGGGTGGTGGTTTTTTGGTGCTTGCGAAAGACCGTGGGCAAACCTTGGTGAATCACCCTGACCTTAATAGTAATATGGTTCTTGGTGACTATGGTGGAAGTCTTTCCGATGGTGGCGAGCGTGTTGCCTTGTCGAAGCCTGATGGTTTTTTTTGGGTGGTCGAGGATGAAGTGATCTATCGCGATTCCGATCGCTGGCATCACTTTTCTGATGGTCGAGGCTCTTCGCTGGAACGTCGTGACCCGGGTGCCGATTCCTCCGGTGCTTCGAATTGGGCCGATAGTGATGAGTCAGCAAAGTCTGAATGGACCAATGTGGAATTTACTGGAACTCTGGCACACGGAAATGGGAATGCTCCGGCGAATCAAATCCAGATGTTTTTACTGGGAGCGGGCGAAGCCTTGGTGGATCAGGTGGAGGTGATTCCTGAGGGGGGTTCAAATATTCTCTCGAATGGGGGTTTCGAGAGTGGAACATCAGGATGGTTTTTCCAGGGCAACCAGCGGCGTTCGCGATTGGAGAGAGCCGAGGGATTCGCGGGCGGAAATTCACTGCGTTTGATTGCGACTCGCCGTGGTGATCCTGGTCCAAACCGGGCCCGTGCTCCGTTGACGCAGACTCTTTCGATTGGTTCCCGCGCCACTTTACGAGCAAAGGTTCGCTGGCTTGCTGGGCACCCTGAGTATCTTCTTCGTTTTCGGGGGAACTGGCTTGAGGCGAAGGGCCGGCTTGATTTACCTAAAAACTTAGGAACTCCGGGGGCGATGAATAGCCAAGCGGTCGCCAATGCGGGCCCGCAAATCGATGAGGTGATGCATCGCCCAGTGCTACCGGAAACGGGGGACGACGTTAGTGTTTATGCCGAGGTTGCTGATGCCGATGGTTTGGGAATCGTGGCCCTGCGTTATCGCATTGATCCTTCCTCGGTGGCGATTGATGTGTCGATGAATGATGATGGGACGGGGCCGGATTTGACGGCAGGCGATGGAATCTATTCGGCTGAGATCCCAAGCCAAGAGAGGGGAACTTTGATTGCTTTCCAAATTGTCGCCACCGACTCCGGGATGATTGAGTCGGTGTTTCCTCCGGGTGGCGAGGGGCTGATTCGAATCGGTGAACCAGCTAATGAAGAAGCCTTTGGAACTTACCGGATGTGGATCACCCGAGCGTCGCTAAATGAATGGGATAGTCAGCCTTTTCGAAGTAATGACCCTTTTCCGATCACTTTCGTTTCGAATGGGTCGCGAGTGATTTATGGTGCTGGAGCTTTTTATGGAGGAAATAAGGATTCGCATAGTTTCCCTACCGAGGGGTCAGTGTCCTACGATGTGACTTTGCCTGATCATGAGGAGTTTCTGGGCGCAGACAAATTGACCCTCGATTATCCAGTACGCGACGCGACTAACCAAAGGGAGCAGACCATGCATTGGTTTGCTGACCAACTGAAGCTGCCGACCTTGCACCGGCGTGATATTTGTCTCTACATGAATGGGATTCGGCGTCGCACGGTTTATCATGATGCCGAGCAGCCGGATGGAGTTCTAACAAATTCGCATTTCCCGGGTGATGATGGTGAGCTTTTTAAGACGAGTAATGATAATGAAACTAGTAATTCTGGTTCGAGGACGCGGCCGTTTGTGCGGAATATTATCGATGTCTTCGAAGCCGACGGGATGATTCGCCCGGCCCGATATCGTTGGACAACTGGAGCGAGGGCACGCGGAAGTCGGACTCGATTAGATGATACCAGTATTCTCGAACTAATGAAGCGATCGGACGATACTGGGCCGAACTATGAAAAGCGGCTGTTAGAAATTATTGATATGGAGAACTGGATGCGAACTTGGGCTATGATCGACCTCGGTTCGTTTTGGGATTCCTTTGGAAATACCAATTACAAGAATAGCTATATTTACAAGCCCCATGATTCGGGTTGGGTTCAGTTTGTGTGGGATATGGATGTGGGGCTAGGAGTGGATTCCAGAGACCCGCCAAATCAGGCACTTTTCCCATCGAGCGTGGATACGAACCTCAAGCGGATGTATGAGACTCCCTCGTTCATTCGCGCCTACTGGCGAGCGATGGAGGAATCTCTTGGATCATTTTACTCAACAGAGGGAGTGACTCCCTTGTTAGAGCGGAAGAAGGCGGCTTATGATGCCGCTGGTTTTAACTTCACTTCACCTTTTGTGCCGAGTGGTGCGGGGCGATCAATCCCACAATTTATTGAGCAACGGGCGAATTTTATTCAGCCACAGCTCAATGCAGTAAATAAAAATTTCACGGTGACATTGCCACTTGATGGGACTTCATCTGATGAGCAAGCAGTGATTCTCTCGGGCTCGGCTCCAGTCGCAGTGGCGGGTATCGCGGTGAATGGGAGGCCGCTGGATCTTGAATGGAGTTCGGCTTCGGATTGGAGCGCAACCTTTTTGCTGCAGCCTGGTGAGAACGTGCTCTTGATTCGTGCTTTGGGATTGGGCGGGGAGGAGATTGAAAGTGTGATTAGAACGATCACTTACACCGGAGTGGGAAGCTGGCCTGGTCTCGTGATCAATGAATGGATGGCCGTGAATGAGGATGCTTTGGTTGATCCTGAGGTTGGTGACTTTGATGATTGGATTGAGCTGTCTAATCCGGGAATTTTTAGTGCTGATTTGGCAGGTTGGTTTTTAAGTGACGACCCTGAAGAGCCTTTCAAATATAGAATTCCATCAGGTTTTCGTATTCCCGCTGGTGGTTACCTATTGGTTTGGGCGGATGACGAGATTTTTCAAAACGATTCGTTAAAGCGGCCAGATCTGCATGTAGCGTTCAAGCTTGGGGCGGGAGGTGAGAGCATTCTATTATCGGCCCCTGATGGGTCTTTAATTGATCGGGTAGATTTCGATCGCCAGTCACCTGACAAAACAATGGGGCGTTTGGGAAATGAGATCCTTGCCTTAGCTTCCCCAAGCCCCGGAGCGATGAATGGACGCGCCGCAATTATGCCAAGCGCGACTTATGTCGTGAATGGCGATATGCTAACCTTCACGCTAACGACGGAACCTGGTTTTTTATACCAGGTTGAGGTTAGTAGTGATCTCCAAAGTTGGAAACCACTAGGCAATTCTATCCTTTCGAAAAGCGAGACGACGACCTTTATCGATACCATTCAGGTTGATCGGAGATTCTATCGTTTCTTTCGTATTCCCTGATCATCCTGCTTTTTCACGTTATCCCTAAGGGTCCTGTTAGAAATGGTAAAATCCCGTAAGAAAAAATTGGGGCAACCATGGGAAAAGAATGAACTGAAATCTCAGGAGTCAGTTCGGATCTACTAGAAATAAACTTACTATTGTACTGCAGCTGGACCCCAGATTTTTTTCATGACGGCGAAGGCTTTTGGGTCGTGTTCTTTAAGTTCTGCTGCAACGAATGGGTAGAAGTCGTTACGGTAGAGGTAGGCTTCGGTGGCCTCAGCGAAGTATTCCTTATGGTTGGTTGCGCCGTAGTGACGGACGGTGCGACCGGTGAAAAGTTTGACTCTTTCAAGAATGCCTTTTTTCATGGCAGCATCATAAGATGCGATGATTGTTTGCTCGCCGAATCCGAGGACTTGATCGTGGTAGGCATGAGCTAGTTCGTGCAGGATAACAGCGGGGTGTTTGAGCATTTGATCGCGGGAGAAAAGTGCGGAGGCATTCGTGATATGAACTTTTTTGGCGAGACGAGGGTCATAGCCACGATCCTTGAGCCAACCAGCACCGGGGTGATATTGCATTGCGGTGAGCTCGGGATGTTTGTTTTCAAGCCAGATTTCCATCTGCTGCATTTTGGTGAGTTGCTCTTCGGGGAGGAGAATGCAGATGCGTTGAAGGTGGTTGGCGAGCATCTTGAGGGCTTTACGCCCTTTTTCTGAATGCTCTCCGTTCTCAAGGAGGGCGGGATCAACGTGCACGGTCCAGCCTTCGATTTCCTTTTGCACGGGCTCAATCCAGCCGACTTTTTCGGGACGAGCGTTTTGCTTTTTATCACCAAAGGCGAGCCAGGCGGATGAGATGAGGATGAAAAGAGGAGCAAAGAGCTTGAGGAATCGCAGGGAGCGGGAAGGAGGGATTATAAATTTCAGAGACATGTGATGATAGTTGGCTTTGTGTCGCTACGTTGTCATGCTTCAAGGTATTGCACCAGCTCTAGGAAACCTTTTCACTGAATTTATGAAACCCTTTACATTCTCCCTCCTATTCTTGCTCCCTTTGCTGGCCCGCGCCGATAAAAAGCCGAACATTCTCATGTTATTTGCGGATGATCTCGGACGGTATGCCTCGGCTTATGCGTCCAAGAACCAGCCTTCGGCAAACGATATCATTTCGACGCCCACCTTCGATCGGATTGCCAGCGAAGGAGTTCTAGCCACTAATGCCTTTGTCTCGGCCCCTTCTTGCTCGCCGTGCCGGGCGTCTTTAATTTCAGGCCGTCATTTTTTTACTAATGGTTCCTGTTCTCAGTTGCATTATCGTTGGCACGGGCCAGAGGCTTCGGATCCCTGGGCCGAGATTTCGGGTTATGCGGAAATCCTCCAAAAGAGCGGGTATCATATCGGGGTGACTCATAAAGATCATGTGAGGGGGAAAAAATTTGGCCCGCAGTTCAACAAGGCGGGGCGTAAGGTGAATGGGTTTTCGCAATATGTCAGCAAGGACGGCGAGATTCCAAAACGAAAGGAAGATCTTTATGAAGAATGCCGGGCTAATTTCCGAAGCTTCCTCGAGAAGCGAGATAAGAAGCAGCCTTTCATGTATCATTTTCATCCAACAAATCCACATCGGTCTTGGACGAGGGGCTCGGGTAAGAATCTTTGGGGTCTCAATCCTGAGAAACTGAAGGGCAAAATGCCTCCATTCCTTCCTGATGTTCCCGTGGTGCGTGAGGATCTAGCTGACTACCTTGGCGAGGCGATGGCATTTGATGAATGCTGCCGGATTCTCCTTGAGGAACTCAAAGCGACCGGGGAATACGATAATACCTTGATTGTGATTTCGGGCGATCATGGCGCGCCTGGTTTTCCGCGCGGGAAAACGAATTGTTATGACTTTGGAGCACGGGTTCTTTTTGCGGCGCGTTGGCCTGGTCACATCCAACCCACCCAGATTTTGAAGAAGCCGATTTCCTTGATTGATCTCGCCCCGACCTTCTTAGCGGCCGCTGGGCTAGAGAAGGCGGACACGATGCACGGCGAAAATCTCCTCCCAGCGTTGGGTTCAGGAGATCATTCCGGTCTCCGTTCTTGGGCCTTAATTGGGCGAGAGGTTCATGTTGAGACTGCGCGTGACCGTCAGCTTCCTTATTCGATACGCTCAATCCGGACGGCGGACCATCTCTACATAATCAATTTCACTCCTGATCGTGCTCCGATGGGCGATTTGTTGGCGCTCGAAAAGGGTCCGATGACTTTCAACGAACTTGCGGGAAAAACTCGCCTGACTTATGCCGACGTGGATGCTGGCCCGACTAAAGCTTGGATGATTTTGAACCGGAATAAGCCCGAGTTCAAATATCATTGGAATCTTGGCTTCGGCGCCCGCCCGGCGGAGGAGCTTTATGAACTGAAAAGCGATCCTCATCAGGTCAAGAATTTGGCAGGTGATACGAAATACAAGGCGGTGAAAGTCAAGTTACGTGCTCAGCTCATGACCGAGCTAAGGGAGCACAATGACCCGCGTTTGAATGGCAACCAATTCGACTACCCACCTTATTGCAAAGAGGGGTTGAAGAAGAAGTGATCAAGGTTTCTTGGAGGCATCCGATTAGGCAGTCTCGGGCATGAACGTCGGCATCGTAACTCCACGTGGGGCCTTCGCTTCACCGAGGACTTGGCTGAGGTGGATTTCGCAATTTCGGGCTCCAAGTTTGTAGAGATTTTGAATCAATTCTGTTTCACTTGCTGGAACAAGAAAAAGTGGGGTTTCGGGGCCAAAAGTAGAAAGCTGGGCGATGATGAGCGCAAAAGCGGCTTTTTGATCTCGCATAACGCCCGGGCCAAGCATGCGGCTGCCGGGGTGATTTATCGAAAATAAGAAACCCGTGATTTCGCCGTCAGTTTCAAAAACAAATCCCTGCCAGGCTGAAGAATTGTCATTGAGAAAATACCGCCAGTCTTTTTCCCGGGAGATCGCGCTGACTTGGTCTTCGAGTGCGAGGATGGCGGGAAGATCCGCAAGCTTTGCGGCCCGAACGTTTGAGGGGACAGGCGGCAGGGCGGTCTCAGCCGGAATAATCATATCTTGATAGATTGCGAGTGGCCGAAATTTTGCTCGTGTGTAGAGCGAGTAGGAATCGAGATTTAAAGCACTCGAAACGAGTCGGATGGGCTTTTTGCCAGCCCGTTTGATGATTTCTTGCAAGAGGGTCCGTGCAACGCCCCGTCCAGCAAAGGCCGGATCGGCATTCATGATTCCAACCGAGAAATGGGTTTCTCGTGGGTGGTAAAAGCAAGACCCCGCAAGCACTCCATCGATTTCTGCAATGAGACAGCATCCAGGATCTAGAGTTTCGTAGACTTCTGGGAAGATTCGGCAGGTTAACGGATCGCTACCGCCGAAACACTGCCGGTTTAGGTTTTTTTGATACCAAGTGTTTGTGGAATTAAAAATGAGATGAGCCAATTGATCCCACTCGGTTGTTTGGAGAGTTCGAATCTTCACAGTTCTTCAATAGCGGATTTAAAGCTTCAACAGCAGATAAATTGAAGAAAATTCAGCCGATCACCATCGCTTCTTATAGGGTTAAATTTTTTTTGCTTTGCGATGAAGCATGACAATCCATCAACTACCGTTAGATTAAATGGGTTCCGATAATAATGAGTGACGCTATCAAAAGACTTCTTGTTCTCAGCCTCGTTTTTGTGGCCGCGTTTGTTTCGGTTCACGTTTTCCGCGCTTGGCGCGATGGGCAGCCCATTTTTGGGTTTGGTAGCAAGGAGTCCGGCCAGCAGTTTGCTCCTGAATATGCGACCTTACAGTCGAAGGCCGCCATTGATCCTAGCCTTGTGCCGGGGCTAATCCGGGCTAATGACGAGATGGTGGAACTTGTCGACCGAGTAACACCTGCGGTGGTGAGTATCGATACCGAAATTCTGAAGCGTGAGCGTGTCATCGATCGCTATCGTGGGCGGATTTACGAGCGCGACCGCGTCACGCCGGGTCTCGGGTCCGGTGTAATCGTATCGGAAGAGGGGCATGTGATTACGAATCACCACGTTATTGAGGGCCACCGAAAAATCAGGGTGACCCTGCACGACGGAAGGTCACTCCCAGCCACCTTGATCAATTCGGACAAGCTCCTAGATATCGCGGTGCTACGAATCAAGAGCGGCGACCCTGATGAAAAATTCTATGCTTTGAAATTTGGTAATTCCGATGCTGTCCGCGTTGGCCAGCTTGCCATTGCGGTGGGAAACCCCTTCGGGCTGGGGGAATCTGTAACAGTCGGGCGTATCTCGGCGAGGGATCGGTCCCTATCGGATAATCAGCGCGATCTTTTTCAAACAGATGCGGCCATCAATCCTGGTAATTCCGGGGGGCCGCTGCTCAATCATCTCGGTGAGGTTATCGCGATTAATGTCTCGATTTACACAGAGGATCAGGAAAATCCTGGCTTTCAGGGGATCGGGTTTTCCATCCCTGCTAATGATGTTATGCGGACTCTGGAGTATATTCTCGATAAAGGTCGCCCCATTCATGGCTATCTTGGTTTGGCGACTCGCGATTTAAAACAACACGTTGCGAGCGGTCTAAACTACTCTGGGCAAGGGGTCTTCGTGTCCGGCGTAACCCCTAATTCTCCAGCTTCAAAAGCTGGTTTGGAGCCTTATGACATCATTCTAGCTTTTCAAGGAGAGGGGGTAACTAACGCCCGTGGATTACTCAATCGAATCCGACGTTCGAAAGTGGGCGCCGACACTGAGATCAGTGTTTGGAGAAAGGATAAGGTGATCAATTTGAATGCAATCGTCGGGGAGGCTAATCCATTCGAGCAAGGTCAACAGATAGCCGAGAATGCACGTCTGGCGTCGGATCGGGCAATTTTAAATGCTATGGGAATTGCGGTCAGGGACCTTCCCTCGGCTTATCAACATCAGGGGGGTGTTTTGGTCCAACAGGTTGCTCCTGGCAGCCTTGCAGATCAAAAGGGGGTTCGAGCAAACGACTATATCCTCGAATTTAATGGTCAGCGAATTAGTGATAGTCAGCAGTTTTATTTCAATCTGGTGTCGGGAGCTGCTGTGACCGAGACTACCCTAAGAATTCGTCGTAATAACCAGCCATGGCGTAACGTTACCTTTCCTAGGATTCCAAGAATTAAAGAGCCGACTGATTAACCACCCAATTTTGCAATGAGCACCTACGACTCCTATGAACCTCGTTCAAATTTTGGTTTGTTTGTCTTTTTGGCTTTTTTGGCTGCCGCACTCATAGGAATTGGATCTTATCTCTTCCAGTCGAATAATTCGGAGGAGCCAGCTGCCATTAAGCCTGCTTCGCCTCAAAATCCGGAGATTGAAACGGTTGTCAAGAAAGTGGAGCCGAAACCATTTGACCCCTTCGATACAGAACCCGAGCCCGAGCCCGAGCCTGTTGATACGGTGGCCCCATCGACGCCAGAGCAAATTCTGGTTGATGCTGGAATGGGCGCAGCCGAGCTTAAACCCGAGGTTCTTCTTGAGAAAATCGGGAAATCTCTCGAGGAATCTGATTTAGTAAGAGCTAGCATGCTCATTGGACGTAAGGCTCTTGATGAATCTCAGCTTGAGGGACTGCGTAAATTAGCGGCAATCGGAGATTTTCGTCTCAGTTCGATGGATCCGGTTATGGAAATTGGAGAACTAGAAGCAAATCGTAAGTCTCGCTGGGCGTTAAATTTTGAGGGTGAAAAAGGGGCTCGGATTTACTTTGACTTGCTCCGGGGAAACACCGGGGGTTGGGGAGTCGAAAAAATGAAGCTTTTTGACCAAGAAGCGACCGGGAGGGCTATTTTTGTCGATTCGCTGGGGATTACAGATGCTTTTCTTCGGGCGGTGTTGGAGCAGAATTTTGATGATGCCAAATCGCTTGTAGACCCTGAATCTGTCTCAGATGCTAAGATTGCAGGACTTTGTATTATTTTTGAAGAGGCCAAATATCGACTTCGGACGCAGAAGCCGTTGCGGGCTATGTTTAATCGCGAACTCAGTGCTGGTTTTATTGCGCATGTTGAAGATGAGACTGGTGAAAAAGCCGCTGATTTTGGTCTCAATGTGCAGCGGAAGACGATCGACCAACCATGGCAGGTGACCGAGGTAAACCTCGATTCGCTCCTCGCTGATTACGCGGATCGTGTGGCTGGTGGTGATGTGCATTACACTCCGCTTATCAAAAATCCGACTGGTGGCGATACTTTGATTCTCTATTTCGGATTTGACGAAGATGTGCTTACGCCAAGAACTGAGCGTCAGCTTGATATCGTAGCTGGGCTTTTGAAAACTGATCCTGACAAAGAGCTTACGCTCTCTGGTCACACCGATTCATTGGGAACTGATCAATACAACAATAAGCTCTCAGAGCGCCGTGCGGGGGCAGTCGAAAAATATCTACTTAGCCTTGGAGTTCCCCGAAAGCAGATTGTGGCCTTAGCTGAGGGTGAGGCAAAGCCTCGTCGACCGAATTCTACTGCCGACGGCGAGGATAATCCCTCCGGTCGCCGAGCAAATAGGCGTACTGAGATCTACTTAGATTTTTAATACCTTGAAAGTCGCTGTTAGGCGGACTGAGTGAAGGCGAGATTTGGGTTTTGGCTACTGGGAGAGTCTTTCCGCAAGTTTGGTCGCTAGGTCTGGGCTTTCTTTAGCGATGTTTTTAGTCTCTCCGGCCGGTGACGTGTGGTCGTAGAGTTCGAGGTGTCCTTTGCTGTGTTTAATGAGTCGGTGGGTTGCGGTCCGGATCGTATTGGCTTTGCCGTTGTAGGAGATGGCAGTGTTATCGGAGACAGCTTTTGGATCCTTGAGGAGAGGTAGGAGACTGGAACCGTCTAGGTAGTCGGGTTTTTTAAGATCGACGAGGTCGCAGAGGGTCGGGAAGAGATCGATAGTTTCTACGATTGAATTTGTGATTTCACCGGGTTTTTGAATGACGGGGTCTACGATGATCAGGGGTGAGCGCAGGGATTCCTCAAAGAGGGAGTGCTTCCCCCAAATGGCGTGCTCGCCGAGGTGCCAGCCATGGTCACCCCAGATGATAATAAGGGTATTTTTGCGGAGGCCGAGTTCGTTGAGGCGGTTGATAATTTTACCAACTTGGGCATCTGCGTAGCTTACACAGGCCGCATAGTGTTTACGGACTGCGAGGGCAAAGGCGGGATCCGTGTTAGGATTTTTCCCCCAGCGGTTGTATTTCATGAATTCGCCAGAGCCGTGCCAGGTTGTTTGGCCTCCGGGCTTCTTGGGATGGGGGATAGGAGGGAGCTTGGCCTCTTTGTAGTGCTCCATATATTTGGCGGGGGCGCCAAAGGGGAGGTGGGGGCGAAGGATGCCGGTGGCAAGAAAGAATGGTTTATCGGCTTTTGAAAGTAGGTCGAGTTGGTTGAGGGTCTCATGGATGGCAGGGCCATCGGGGTAGATTTCATCAGGACCTGCGATGGACTGGAAGAGGTCCATGTCTTTGGCGTTTTTACGGATCTCGCCGTTAGCGAGGCCGTGCATCCAGCCGCGCGGGTGTTGCCATTTACCGGAGGGGAGAAGGTGGCGATCCCAAGATTGGGGCATTTCGGGTTTGGAGTCGTCGTCCCAGTCTTTGCCGCCGCGTCCACCTGGGTGGTGGCTGACTTTGCCAACTGAAACGGTGGTGTAGCCGTTTTCACGAAAATAGGCCGGAAGAGATGGGTTTTTGATTTTGTTAGCGCGAGCGAAGAGTGCTCCGTTTCCTCCGGGGCCATAGGTGCCGGTTAGAAGCGCGTAGCGCGAGGCTCCGCAAGTCGGGGCTTGCACGTAGTGGCGGGTGAAGGCTCGGCCGCGCTTAGCTAGGGCGTCGATATTTGGTGAGTGGATATAGTCGACGCCGAAGCTTTTGAGTTCTGGGCGGAGGTCATCGATACAAATAAGGAGAATATTTTTCTCAGCAAATGTTTTACTCACTAAGATAAAAAGAACAAGGAGGACTCTCATAAGGAAGAAGCTTATGAAAGCAATCAGGTAACGTCACTTTGAAATCTTAATTCTAAAAAATTGTTTTTGCGTCGGATCGAGAATCAGTTCACGAGTTTCAAAGGTTTCGTTCGTAAAGGCTGTCCTGGTTGGGCTGTTGAGCCAGCTCCCAGCGAGATTTGAGGATCTTGTGAGGGAGTATCGAATGTCCGATTTTGCTAAGTCTTGTGTGAAGCGGACCTTACTTTGACCATCGGATTTTATGATTCTTGGTTCTCCCGGGAGCGTTGCTTCAGGTTTTTTGGGGTCGCCGGCGAAGGCGTATTCAAGAAGGTTGTTGCGGCCGTCAAGATCAGGGTCGGCAAGTTCACCAGAGATGGCGTTGTTCCTCGATTCCGCTTGAGTGAAATTTTCTTCAACCCAGCTTCGGTATCCTCTGGATTGGGTTCCGTGAAGGGTAAGGTTAGCGCTCCGAAGGGTGCCGGTATCAGAGGCAAAGTTATCGATGACTTGCAGAGTCCAAGTACCAATGGAGCTCTCACCCCAGTGGCGTACAGAGAGGAGGGGATATTTATCATAACCTTTTTCGGAGCTATCGCTAGTTGTAGCGAGGATGCTTTGGGTGCCGTCGGGTGAGGTGAGTATGATTTTCAGGTCTCCCCGATAGCTGTGATTGATGTCGATGGTAAGAATTACGTGTTCCACCCTAAGTTCTTCGCCGGTGACCTCAAAGGAGTGGGTGACTCCGTTTTGATTATCATCGGGGATGGCGAGATTGATGGAAGGTGAGTTAAAGTCTTGTTGTTTTCGGTTGGTCAGATTGGTCCAGTCTTTGGCGATCGTAATGGCAGCCGCCGCATCGATCATTCCAGCTCCGTATCCGTGGTGGAAGTGAAAGCCAGCTCCGTTATTAGACCAACCGGAACTCGAGGAATCAACCTTGCGAGCGGAGCGAATGAGAACCTCTTGGACGTCGCGCCAACCAAGGGTTGGATTTGCTTCGAGAATCAGGGCGATGACTCCTGAAATAAGCGGAGCAGCCGAGGAAGTGCCACCGAAAAGATTGGTGTAATCGCCATCAGTGGAGATGGTTGTGGTTGTGATTGCGGGGTCACCATCGTAGTCATCGGATGGAGCTGAGATCACGACATTTGCTCCGGACTCGGAGTAATAGGATTGCTCACCTGTAAAATTGATGGCGCCTACACCAATCGTTTCGGGTTGATTGACGTAGCCATCAAAGTTGGCGTAATCAAAAACGTCGCGTCCATTTCCGGCGCTCCAGACGAAGATCGTGCCCTTACCGTTGCGTCCATTTCGAGCGCTGTGTTGCAAGGCGGAGACCACAAGTGGATCGGCTTTAAAGCTGGTCTCACCGTCGTCTGGTTCACCCCAGCTGTTGTTGCTTATATCAATCAAGTTAGTCCGCCATGAGAGTGCTTCGGCCTCTTCGTCGGGAGAGACTTCGTCGGCGAGAAGTTTTAGTCCGACGAGGTTGGCTTCGGGTGCTACTCCGGTGACCCCGATGCTGTTATTTCCTTTGGCCGCGATGACGCCAGCAACGCTTGTTCCGTGGCTATAAAAAGTTCCATCTCCCTGCAGCTCTAATGGCGGAGTTGGGTCATTTGGAGAGTTGTCATTCCAATCGTGATCGATCTCGGAATTGATGTTTGGCGCGAGGTCTTCGTGGCTGACTTGGATCCCATCGTCGACGACCGAAACGGTAATGCCGGTCCCGAGAAATTCATCCCAAACCTTACTTAGGTTGGCGTCAATTCCGGCGACGCTTCCGTTTTGGCCGGTGTTGTTGAGGTGCCATTGATAGGACCTGTTTGTGTTGTTCCAAGCAAAGCGGGGATCGTTTGGAATGAGCTTGCGAAAGCGACGTTTAGCAAGGAGAGGCCTGGCGGATCTGATACCGGGAAGGGCCCGGGCAAAAGGGAGTTGGGCGAGTGGATTACTTGCGAGTGGGTAGGTTAAGATAAGATCTTTTTCTGAGTAGGGTGTGACTTTAAATGAGGAAGCTCCAAGGGCTTTGGCAATCGCTTCGGGTGAGATCGTGCCATCGATCTCAAGGTGGAGGCGGGGAGTAAGGATCCGGCGCAGTTTGACGGTTGGAAGTTCGCCCTTTGGATGGAGAACGATTTCGTGGTCTTTGGCGCGAAAATAATACCCTAGTATTGAATCTTCAACTGTCCAAATCTTCAGGCCATTGCCATCATTGAAGGTATATTCGCTGGGGGATTGTGCCTTGCTAGCGAGGATTCCAAGAATAAAAACGAGGATTAGAAGGTAAGGCATGGTGGAGGTTTTGGCTCTGTTAAGAATAAGATACGAATTGAAGAGCGGAGGGCGGGGAAATTTAATCCACGTTTTCTAGTAGATAGCTGGTATTTTTGTCATGACTTTGCTCATGGGTAAAATACTAACTTCTGAAGAGGTGGCGCAGAGCTTAGAGGGACTTGAGTCTTGGGCGATTGTGGAGGGCCAGTTGATCAAAGTTTTTAGGTTCGGAGACTATTTGAAGGGAATTGAGTTTGCGGGACGATGTGGGAAGATCGCGGAGGAGATGAACCATCACCCTGATTTGTTGATCCAATGGCGGAAGGTCACGGTTTCGATTTCGACACATTCGGCGGGGGGATTGACGGCTCTGGATTTTGAGTTCGCGAACAAGATTGAAGGGTGAACTTTCAATATTAGGATTTTGAGAGAAAGCGCTGGGGCGATCGGTTAAAAGTCATCTTGTTTAGAGGCGGAGCATTTCGAAGGTGGCGATCCCGTTGTTAACGGCGTGCATCCAGACGGGGACCCAGAG
>Ga0213868_10000986_pt1 | contig 27600 bp, 31 predicted proteins | sample PICome_9_FD_160087 | JGI IMG/M metagenome (GOLD analysis project Ga0213868, IMG submission 160087) | Coastal seawater microbial communities near Pivers Island, North Carolina, United States - PICO127 | ecosystem: Environmental > Aquatic > Marine > Coastal | place: USA: North Carolina... | reverse complement strand
GTTCGCCCCACCTTTTTCAAAAACTTGCGCCCGCAAACAACAGACCCCACAACACTTGCACACGCAAGCAAACCGGCCGACCAGTCCGGCAGACCCCCCCCTATGCAAGCCCCCCAGCCCCCACAAGTTTATATGGTTGTTTAGTTTGGGACTTGTGCTTGTTTTTTGTTGTTTTTGGTGTTGTTTTTGGTGTTGGATGGTTATGTGGTGTTGTGGATGTTTATTCATTGTTTTTGTTTGTTTTGGGGGTTTGTGTTTGGTGTGTCGGATGACCTTTGTTTATTTTTTGTTAGTCTTTTTGGGTATCTTTTGGATATTGCCTGGTCACGGGGTTTTGGGTGTGGAACAGGATTTGCTAGTTTATGTACACTAGTTACATACTAGTAAGCGTTTACCGCTTCCAGCGGTAGTAACGCTTGCAGGTTACTAGTACTACAAGTAAGCCCATCCCCTTGGAGGGGAGTGGGCTTGTTTGTGTAACGAGTTCTCCCTCGCTGACGCTCGGGGTGTCTGTAAACCAACGTTGCGTACGGCAGAGTACGCAACACTAGTGAAGGAATATATGACTAGAGAGAGTGAATATCGGCCTGCTGCCTTAGATAAGGCACAGGCCACAGGTGGGACTCCTGGTAGGCCATCGAAACGTAGCATGAAGGACGCTCAGCGGACTTTGAATGATAACCAGTTGCGTTTGGCTGTTTGGTTGTCGATGCCTGAAAGACATCGCAAACCGGTGACTCAGAAAGAGTTTTGTGAGGAGATCGGCATTTCGTTGATGTCTTTTCATCGGTGGCGGAAAGATCCGAACGTCGTTATGGCGACTAGGTGGTTGACTTTGAATGCTGCCGGGGACCCCGGGAGAGTTTCGGCTGTTCTGGATTTTTTGCATGAGACTACGTTGGATGAGTCGATCTCTACGAAGATTCGACTCACTGCCGCTAGGGATTGGTTGAAGGCTATTGGGGTTCATGAGGCGTGGTCGTATGATAATAAGTTGTTGAAGATTCAGGATGTGGATGAAATCAACTTGGAGGATCTTTCGGATGAGGAGATTTGGGAGTTGTATAATGAGCGAGCAAGGATGATTGGTTTAGGCGATGGGAATTCACAACGTTCAGGGGCAGCCGACTTTGAGGAAAACGTCGAAAGCTGGGAGGTTGAATCCGGAGCTGTTGGAGCGGGAGATGCAGTGGCGGACGTGGTTTCCGAAGGATGTGACGATTCGTCCTGATGGGATGTCGGAGGCGGAGGTTGCTGCTGCGGTGGAGGCTTTTCGTCGGTTTGCTGAGGATGTGCTGGTTTTGAAGGTGCCGGGTAAACGTATTCCGTTCAGGTTGCGTGAGGCCCAGTTGGAGACGGTTGCCGATATTATTGGTAATCGTAATGTGATTATTTTGAAGGCCCGTCAGATTGGGTTTTCGGCTTTGATTGCTGGTTTGTGTTTGTGGTTTGCTTTGGGTGGTGCTGATCGGCAGATTTATATGTTGTCGAAGGGTCAGCGGGAGGCTCGGGCGCTTTTGCATAAGTCTCGTTATGCTTATCGGATGTTGCCTGCTTGGGTGCGGGATAAGGGTCCGGCGTTGACTGACCGTACGTTGGAAAGGATGTCATTTGAGAATGAATCCTTTATTGTTTCGTCTCAGTCTGCTTCTGATCCGATTCGTGGTGAGACTGCCTGGTTGGCGGTTGTTGACGAGTGGGCGTCTATTAACGATCAGGAGGGTGCTTGGGCGGCTATTGAGCCGACAGCCGACCTTGGGGGTCGGATTGTCGGGTTGTCTACCGCTAAGGGTGAGGGCGATTTTTTTCATGATCGTTGGGTTGCGGCTACGTCGGGTAATTCGAACTTTCATCCTATTTTTCATTCTTGGCGTGCTGTCCCTGAGAGGGATGGGGCGTGGTATGAGGACAAGGTTGCTAATAATCCGAAGTGGTTTGTTGCCCAGGAGTATCCGAGTAGCCCCGAGGATGCTTTTATCGGGTCCGGTAACCCGTTTTTCGATTTGGAACCGGTACGATTGTGGGACTTTCGGGAGCCGACAGGATTTTTTAATGTCGAGTTTGTTGATAAGGTTGGTAACGTCACAGAGTCGCCTCGGGGTGAGTTGGCGATCTGGTTGCCAAGGGACCGGGATGGGGTGTGGCGTTTCAACCCGAAGTCCTCTTATGTTGTGGGCGCTGACGTGGCGATGGGGTTGGACCGTGGTGACTGGTCCGTCGCATACGTTTTAGAGGCTGTTTCTGGTGAGATTGTTGGGATGTGGCGTGGCCGTTGTGCCCCGGATGTTTTCGGTAACCAAATTTTGCCGGGTATTGGTTCGTTTTTCAAAAACGCTTTGGTTAATGTGGAGATTAATAATCATGGGTTGACGACTTTGACGGCTTTGCGGGATTGCGGCTACGAAAATTTGTATCGTCGTCATTCGAAGACGACGAGGCGTGAGACGGCTTTGGAAACGTTGGGTTGGATGACGACTAGCGGCAATAAGCAGCCTATGTGTGATGGTATTGCTGCGTGGATTCGGGACGGAAATCAGGCGTGGGATCGGGTGACGGTTCATGAGATCAAAACTTTTGTTCGTACGCAACGGGGTGAGCGTGTCAAGCTTCACGGGTCGCCTCACGATGACTGTGTGATGGCTTTGGGTATTACGATTGAGTGCAGACGGTATGCTTTTGAGCATGATTTGACTGAGCCTGCGCCTGATCGTAGGGGCACGATTGATTGGTTGGATGAGCAGCTACAGGGTGGTCGGGGGCGTGGCCGTAGGGCCATGTCGCCGGTTATTTGAGACTGGTGGAACAGAATATGCTAGTATATGAGATGATAATTTGTTCAGAATGCGGAAAGAAGCTTCCACCTTCGAAGTTTAACGACGAAAGCTTTACTCCCGGGATCTGTTTCAAATGTCGGATCACCAACATATCTATCGGTTTCGGTGGTTACCGTGAAGCGTTTCATGGCGACAATTTACACGGAGGCACTATTGCCTCCGATGTAAAGCACACTATTGCGGAGGGCCGGAAGCTGGGGCATGATCCCGTTCCGGTGAATGCACCCAATCCGGGTGTTTCGCAGAAAACGTTGGATGTGTTGAAAACTAAAAGTGGTTATGGTGGCGGGGGCAAAACGTGAGCAGCAACGAATACACAACGTCGAACTATGATGCTGCGGTAAATCAGGCTGGCGCTACTTCAAGTGGCGGGGCCGACGAGGGTGCGGTCGGTAGTAAAATTACGTTGATTGAGGCGGCCAAAAATTTTAAGTCGTCGGGCCGTTGGGATGAACGATTTTCAGACTTTGTGGCTCTTTATGCAAACAAGTATCCTTACACTGAAATCGGGGACTATGAGGATGTAGTTGTTCCGAACATGATTTTTTCGACTGTGAACGTTATTGTTCCGTCGATTGCGGTAAACGCACCTAAGATCAATGTTGCTCCGGTCCATCCCGACTATAATGATGCTTCTTCGGTTTCTGAGGCTTTGGTGAACCATCAGTGGCATACCGGCCGAGTTCAGGACGAGGTTCGGGATGCTATCAAAGATTTTGTGATTGTCGGGCACGGCTGGGTTAAAACTACTTGGGATTCTCAGGAAGAGGAAGTTGATTTGACTTCCGAAGAGTTTGAGCAGCTTGCCAGTCAGGTGATGCAAACCAAAATGCAGGCTGAGGCGGCCGGGGTTGACGATGTTTTTCCGTCGAACGAAGAGTTGTTGTCGGAAATTCCGTCTACGAAAACAGAGTTGACGGTCGATCAGCCGCTTGTTATGCGGGTGTCGCCTTTCGATATGTTTTTTGATCCTGATGCGAAACGTTTCAACGATATGAGATGGATTGCTCAAAGAGTATTTATGCCACTGGAGGTCGCCAAGGCAAACGATATGTGGGCGAGTGCCGCTAGGGGTAAGTTGCAGACTGTTTCGAAGTCAAGGCAGCGGGATGAAGTCACTGTTGATGTTCATTCCACGCACGCTGAGCCGGTTGGTCAAGAATTCGTTGAAATCTACGAATTCTATGATCTGATTTCAGGAAAAATGTGTGTGTTTGCTGAGGGTACTGATGCGTGGCTGTTGAAGCCAACAAAATCTCCTTATCCGAACGTTCACCCGTTCACTTACATCCCCAACTATGAGGTGCCGGAACGGTTTTATCCCGTCGGTGACGTGGAAACCATTTTCCCGTTGCAGGTCGAACTCGGTATGGTTCGTACCGCTCAGGTCAATGACCGTAAGCGTGGGAATCGTATAACGCTGTATAAGGAATCTGCGTTGGGTTCTCAGGGTGTTTCTGATATGAAGGACGGGAAGGACAATGCGTTCATCCCGGTTTTGAACAATACGCCTTTCGGTGAGGCGTTTCAGCAGATTCAGCCGTTGGGGTTGCCGCCGGAATGGTACCGTAGCGATCAGCAGTCTTTGTCTGACATTGACCTTGTTTCTGGTGTGTCGGAGTATCAGCGTGGCGGTCAGGCGAACATTCGCCGTACCGCTACCGAGGTCGGTTTGATGCAGGATGCTTCTAATGCCCGGTCGGCAGATAAGCTCGCTAAGGTTGAGCGTGCAATGTCTGAAATTGCGGAACAAATGATTAAACTCAGCCAACAGTTTTTGGAAAAAGCTGATGTTGCTCGGGTTGTGTCGGCTTCCGCAGCCGAATCTTGGGTGCCTTACTCTGGTGAGGCTATCCAGGGCGAGTTTTTGTTTAAAGTTGAGGCTGGTTCTACCCAGCCGATGAACGAGTCGTATCGTCGTCAACAGGCAATGCAAATGATGGACGCTTTTGGTGGTCTTATTGGTTCTGGTTTGTTGAACGATCAAGAGTTTGTTGCTGAGATTATGCGTTTGAACGGGATGACTGATGTTGACCGTTTCATGGGGGCCGGGTTGCCTGATCCGGTGCCTGAGGAGATGCCGCAGGAGCAGATTCCGCCGGGGACCGAGAACGGTCCACCGGCACAGATGCCACCGGGCATGGGAATGCCGCCAGGCATGTAATTCGAAGCGCTGTAGTGAAATGGTAATCATACCTGCTTCATAAGCAGGGGTTGTGGGTTCGATTCCCGCCAGCGCCACCATTTTAAAAGGGGAAACATGGAACCAGAAGAAGAAGTTGATCCTTTTGAAGACGACACGCCGTTAGAAGCGGCGTGCGATCTCTCAGAGCCGGAAGTCTGCGAAAGTTGTCAATGAAGACTTGTAGTAAATGCAAAACTGAAAAACCTTTTCAGGGTTTTTCAAAAAGTAAAAACGAAGCGTGCGGATACCACTCACATTGCAAGATGTGCAACAAGGAGTACCGAGACGCCAACAAGGAACTTTTTCGCAACTCGCATTTAAAAAGCAAGTACGGGATTGATCTTGTTGAGTACAACCAGATGTTTGCCAAGCAAGATGGCCGTTGTGCCATCTGCGGGCGGCATCAATCAGAGTTTAAACATTCTTTGGCAGTAGATCATTGCCATGAGACCGGAGAAGTACGAGGCCTGCTTTGCAGCACTTGCAACAGAGGAATCGGATACCTCCAAGACGACGCTAGCGTCGTCTTAAGAGCGGCCAGCTACTTGGCTGGAACGTAAAACTTTAATATATAGGCGGATAAACCTTTGGTCCCGCAGGAAGCAGTACAATGACTACTTTAGATGATGTTTTCGAAGAAGTCACCTCGGAAGAGGTGGCTCCGGAGATGGAAGTCGATAACTCCCAGGAGACCGACGTTGAATCAGAACAAGTAGCGGAGTCATTCATAGGGGACGACGCTATTGACGAAGTAGATACTCTGGAAACGGAACCTACAGAAGCAGTAGAGCCAGATACAGACGGATGGCAAACTATTTTAGAGGAACATGGAGATCTCCAAGTCCCTCTTCAAGTTGACGGGCAGACGATTTATCGTTCACTCAAAGACTTACCAGCCAACGCAATGATGCGTGAGGATTACAGTCGGAAAACAGCCGAATTGTCACAGGCAAAATCGGCTGCCGAATGGGCATACGACGTACAGGCCGCTTTTCAGCGTGACCCACAAGCAACAATTGCAGCTTTTCAAAAAGCTTACCGATTGGATGCCGGGCAACAGCAGCAGCAGGTCGAAGTAGACCCTTATGAAGACTATGATCCGGATGTCCAAGCAGTGATGCGTAAGATGGACGAACAAAACTTGGCCTTGCGGTCGGAGCTGGAAGCTGTCAAACAGTTTCAAAGCACCACGCAGGAACGTGAGTTTCGTTCGGGTGTCGAAGCTGAACTAGCTGAAACTCTCAAAACTTTTGAGGGCGTAGACGAAATGGACGTTTTATCATTTGCTACCGAGAACCGTATGAGGCTGCCGATGGCTGCCGAAATACTTTGGAACCGGCAGCAAAATGCGAGCAAAGCAACTTCCGCTGCGGCTTCCGCCAAAGCGAAAGAGCTTTCTAACGAACGTTCAAGGGCGAAACGTCAGGCAGGTAAGGATGCGGTTGCAGCGACCCCTAAGGGTGGCTACGATGTCGAATCGGATGCAGGCAACTTTTCAACAATCGGAGAACTATTTGAGCTTGAAATGCTCAAAAGTTCCAACTAAAACCTAGGAGGCCAAAATGGCTTTTGATAACATTGTTTCAACTACACTTGAACGGTACTTTACTTCCGGTAAAGCTACCGACAACATTTTTGCTCGCACAGCGGTCCTTGACTTTCTGAAGCGCCGGGCGAAGATCAACGCACAGGGTGGCCGCAACGCTGTCATTCCGGTGATGGGTGCCAAAAACACTACGTTCCAAAACTACAGTGGCTACGACCAACTGACCCCTGCGGTCGATGAAGTCATGGACACTGCTGTTTATGACTGGAAGCAGTCCGCTATTTACATCCCAATGTCGGGTATTGAAGAGGCTAAGAACTCTGGCGACAAGGCTGTCATTAAGCTCATTACCGCTAAGACGGAAAATGCTGAGATGACTGCTGCCGAGACGTTCGAGGATCAGCTTTTCAACGCTACGACTGCCGGTACGGCCGATGCTTGGTCGTCTGCCGGTAAGGACTGGGTTGGTCTGGCAGAAATCGTTGGTGGTGGCGCACATGCTGGCATTACGGGCGACTGGTGGGAGTCATATGTGGAAGATACGGCTGGCGCATTGACGTTGACCGACCTTTCGCACGCTTTCAACAGCGTCAGTTACGGTTCAGACAAGTGTGACTTTGAGGTAACGACTCAGCTTCTTTACGAGAAGTACGAGTCGCTGCTTCAGGCGAATCAGCGTCTCACTGATGCTAACACTGGTAAGGCTGGCTTCGATAACCTGATGCACAAGTCGGGTGTTGTTGTTTGGTCGGATTACACGCCTGCTGGCGAGTGGTACTTCCTGAACAGCAAGCACATCAACTTGACCGTCCTTGACGGCAAGTGGATGGACTTCCGTGGCTTCGTGGAGCCGTACAACGTCGATGCCAAGTATGGCCTCGTTCTGTCGTATGGTGCGTTCACGACCGATGGTCGTCGTTACCTTGGTAAGCTTGCAGCCCGTACGGCTTGAGCTGACTAGCCGGGTCCGTCCCCTGTAGTGGGGGACGGACTTTGGTGTGTTTTTGAAAAACTTTTGGGGGGTGCGATTGTGATTTCAGTCAACGACAATGTTTGCAACTATGGGTTGCTGAGTGGCGTGAGAGATTACGACCCTGCAAAAAAGCTTTTTATGGATGGTGAAACGCAGGACGAATTTATGGCCCGACAGGAGCCTGGCGTCAGTTTCAACGAAGCTTTGCTTAACCTTGACCCAAACTTCGTAGAACCAGAACCCGAGCCAGAGCCAGAACCAGAGCCGGAACCAGAGCCAGAGCCGGAACCTGAGCCGGAGCCTGGTCGGCGTCGAACAATATCTAACGGATTCGGATTTTTGCCGAACGCAAATCGTAAGCCCACGGAGGAACGCTGATGGCAACAACCAACAACAACAACGTCGCAGAAAGCGGCGTTGTAGCGGTCCCTAAAGACTCCGGCAGCCTGCCGGAAGGCATCGTACCATACGGCACCGTGTTTGCCGATGGCGAAATGGTAGACGCATTCACCGACAAAGAAATTGTTGGCTCGCTCGGTGAACTTTTAGAAGGCGTCGTTCCGGCCACGTCCTGGCGGGGTGTGTAATGAACTTTGACGTAATGATGCAAGTTGTTCGGGCACAGGCACAAACCGACGAGGTGGATGCCCCCGACGGCCTTTTGGGATTTTATGCACAGTCAGCATGTCAGGATATTGAATCCCGTGTTGGACAATGGCCGCACCGTCGGGAAACCTTTACTCACATAACGGTCCCCGGGATTCCAAACTATGCGTTCGAAACGTTCTCCCCGAACACAATGGAATACATTGTGTCGGCAACAATCCCCGACAGTGTGCTGTGGCCCATGTCCCGGGACGAGTACCGGCAGATGACCCGCAAAACCACCACTACCGGTTCCCCAACCCATTACATGGTTGACGGTCCTGTCGTGTGGCTGTGGCCGACCCCGGCCGCCGCCACGCAACTATCCTTTTCGGGGTACTCTTCTTTCCCCCTATGGCCCGTCATGGAAAGCGTGACGACGGAACCCCCGCTGCCCAGAGGGTTTGATGCGGCCATCGTTTTCTTTATGATGGCCCGATACTATCAGGGTCAGGAAGATTTGGAACTGTACCAACAGTATATGCGTGATTATGAAGTCACGGTACAGAATCAGATTGACAGGGCTTTGAGAGGCTCAGACATTTTCGCTGGACCGTCGGTAAAGTCGTCTGGTCTTTTCCCTGGCATGTCAGAGTCCAAGTGGATGCGCAGAAACGTGGAGAAGTAACATGCCTGTGCCGAGCCGGGAAGTTTCCTACCTGAACAGTTTTGATGGCGGTCTAAACCTGACTGACCAGACGCAATCTTTGTTGCCAAACCAGTCGCCTGACTGCTTGAACGTCGATTTTGGTATCAGGAAAGGTTTCATGTTGCGTGGCGGTTTCCGTCATCAGGAAACCGATGAACGGTTTAGTGGTGCACATTTTCTTGGTTTTGCAGAGGACAACGATTATGTTTTGTTGTGTTCCGCTGACGGCGATCTGCTCCGTTGGGACGGAGCGGATCTTGTCGATACTGGTGCTGTTATAACCGAGTCCGTTTCACGAACCCGTATGGCGGACCATAACGGGTCCGCCTATATAGCTAACGGGCGTTTCGGGGGAATCAATCCTTCGGACATTGTGATGAATCGGTGGGATGGTCAAAATCTTGTTGCGTTGGGTGACGAATGGGACGAGAACCATGTGGTTCCGTCTGGTAGCAACATGCCGAAAGCCATGTTTGTTAATCAGTGGCGTGGCTATATGTGGGCTGCAAACACGTTTGAGGATGGCGTGCATCACACTAATCGTTTAAGGTTCTCTCATCTTCAGTTCCCTGAGTCTTGGTCGAAGGACGACTATTTTGATATTGGTGATTCGCTGGGGGCCATTGACCCTATTATGGGGGTTCACCCGTTTAGGGATCAGTTGTTTATTTTCAAAAAGGGCGAGGTGTGGGTTTTGTCTGGTGACGAGCCAGATAACTTTGCGCTCAATCCGTTAACTATTTCTTCTGGTACTTGTTCTTGTGGTGCTTCTGATTCTAGTTCCGGTATTTTGTACTGGTTTTCGACTGATGGACGGTTGATGGCGTACAACGGTACGGGCATTACTGTTTTGTCGCAGCCTATACAGTACTGGTCTGATGTTGGTCGAATTCAGCAAGGGGGCGCTCATCGGCTCATGTGGGCCGATGGACGTTTGTGGCTTTCCTTGGAGGCTGGTCCTGCCGCACAACAAGAACGTTTTTTGTTTATTTGGTCTCCGGTAGCTAAGGCTTTCACTTTGTATGACCGGCAAGTGAGAGACATGATTTTTTGGAAAAAAATTGGCTCTGATGCCGACCCGTTGTTTCTTGATTTAGGCAGTGACGACATTTTCAGGTACGATCAGTCTTACGAAACTGATTCTTCTGGCGACAATCCCTCTATCCGTATTGACGGTCATTATCGTACGGCGTGGATTGCTGAGGGCGAAACTGCAACCAAGAAACGGTGGAAGCGGCCCCGTGTGACGGCTGCCGCTACTCATTCAGCTACAATTCAGCTTGAAGTTTTTCACGACATGCAGGACTTAGATCCGAAACGTCAAGTGACTTTCCCCATTTCATCTGAGACTGCTAGTTCCCGTTGGGATACTATGATTTGGGATCAAGATTTGTGGTCTGGTTTAAAAGAGGAAACGTACGCTTTTCAGCGTACGCCTTCCGCAGGTTCGGCTCATGCCGTTTCGTTCAAATTTTCATCGACTGACAATGTTGGTCGCTGGTGGGTTGATAGTATTGCTGTGCCGTTCCGCCGGAAACAGGTGCGTTAAAGTTATGATTTTGAGAAAGAGGAATTTTCGATGGCTGTAGTATCGGTTACTAATACGTTTACGTCGCTTACCCCTGCGGTGGCTTCTGAAGTCAACCGCAACTTTACAGATGTTGTTGATTTTGTTAATGGCGACACTGTTCACCGTGACGGCTCCCGGCCGTTTACCGGTGAGGTATCTATGGGGTCGCATAAGATCACAAATGTTTTGGGCGGTGTTTCGGCCAACGATGCTGTGAACGTTGCCCAGTTGGGTGGCGCTTTGCCTGCCGGGTTTATTGGAATGTATGGTTCTGATGTTGCCCCGTCTGCTGCCTGGCTGCTTTGTGACGGTGCAGCATATTCCCGTACAGCGTACCCAAATTTGTTTGCTGCTATCGGTACTTCTTACGGTGCTGGTGATGGGGCCACTACGTTTAATGTTCCTGATTTGAATAGCCGGTTCCCGTTTGGTGCGTCAGCGGGCACTACGGGCGGCTCTAATGATGCGGTGGTTGTCAGTCATGAACATGAGATGGGTTCCCACACTCACACGTCTGCCGCTCACACTCACACGACAGGTACACACAAGCACGATGTTAACGATCATGCGCACACGATGGGCAAGCACACGCATACGTTGAGTAAACACAAGCACTCCATCGACCACAACCATGGCAAAGCGGACACGGAGGACAGTACCCATAACCATACGGTTGCCGAAACCGCTATCAACAGTGGCCTAGCTGTCGTGTATCAAGGCGGTGGTGGCAGTCTCGGTATTGCTGACGGCAATGTTTGGGGCGGCGTGTGGGGTAATCCGTTGAATGTTGGAAAACTTAACGGATCGTCGTCCGGCGGTAAGCATCATCACGAATTCGATATGCCGAGTTTTTCAGGCACTTCTGGTGAACCCAACACCGCCAACACAAGCGAAGTGGACCCCGGTGACACAAACAGCAAAACGGGACTTGAGACCAAAAGCGTTAGTGCCGGTACTACAGATTCGACAACGCCGGGCGCTACCGGACCTGCTAATCCTAGTGACACAAACTCTACTGGTGTCGCCGGTACGGGCCTGAATCGTCCAGCTTTTGTTGGCGTCAACTTCATCATAAAGTCAGGACTTTAATTATGGCGTACGGAACTCCAACTTACAATTATGAGCAGGCTCGTGGCGGTTTGGCTAGGCAGAAGGCTTTAACTGACCAGGCGAACGAGTTTGGCCGTTTTCTTGGTCAGGAACGTTTTCGCCGGTCGAAAGAGGACTTGGGGGAGTCTTTTGAGCGCCGTTTCCCGAAGGTTGGTAATTCGTTTAGTCGGCGTGGTATCTGGAATTCGGGGTTGCGTAAGAAGGGTCAGCGTACTGCTGTTAATGCTGCTAATAAAGATTTTCGTCGGCTGGCCGAAAGCCAGGCGACGGAGAATGCCCAGTGGGACATGAGGCAGACTAATGATGATGTGAGGTATGAGAACGAGCTGTTGGCTTTGTATGATCGTATGCAGGCCAGTAGGGCTACCAGTGAGCAGGACTTTGCTGGCCCGTCGGCCCCCGCTAGTGCTGCGCCGTCGGCCGCTAGTGCTGCGCCGTCGGCCCCCGCTAGGGGCGGCGGTTTTGCGTCTGGCGGGTCGCTGGGGTCTTTTGATCCAAGCAATATTGATCCAAGTACAATCCAGGTAGACCCCAGGTTTGATTCTTCAAAGTGGAATGCGAGATAAGTTATGGCTGAAACATATTTGGAAAGAAAAGCCAGGTTGGCTCGTGAGGGCCGTCGTGAAAATGACGGTTATGAGGTGGGGTCCGACCCTTGGCAGGGTATTACGAACCCTGACGCATTTAGTGCCGGGGTTTCCAACAACTGGGAAGACCAGCAGGCATACCGGACGTTTGCCGCTGACCACAATTACGGGCTTGATGGGCCGATGCCCAGCATGACTCCGGGGCCGTACGATCTTCCGATGCCCACCACCAACAACAACCGCAGCGGCGGCGGCGGCGGCGGCGGCGGTTATCCTGCTGCCTGGCGGGAAGAGGACCGGGCGTGGGAGATTGCAACCCGTGAGTGGGAAAGAGACCAATGGGAACGGGAAGCCGATTGGCGAGCGCAAGATTGGGAACGAGACGCTCTCTGGCGGGACCAAGATTTTGATTGGCGAGAAAAAGAATTTGATTGGAGGGAACAAGATTGGGAGCGAGACGCTCTCTGGCGTGACGAAGACCGTGCCGAAGCGGCACGCAAAAGGGCGGAAAGGCTTGCTTCCTTAGACGCCTACGACGAGGCGATGCGTGGTATTTACACGCCGGAAAAAGTTGACGCCATCTACGACCCGCTTGTCCAAAACATAAACGCTAACACGGAAAGCGGTTTGTCTCGCCTTGGCGGCATCACGGATGCGATGGCGCAGCGAGGGGTGCAGTCCCGAAACGCTGTCGGGAATGCGTTTGATGCCGGGGACCAACGTTTGCAGGCGATGCGTGGAGAGTTCGGCCAGCAACGCCGAAACACTGACGCCAGTTTCGGTGGCGTGCTTTCCAACATGGGGGTCCAGGGTGGCGTAAAACCGGCCGGTGGCTACATGGACCGGCTGTTTGCTAATTCTCGTGTGGGGAACGCCCGGGCAGCGACGATCTTTGATGCGTCGGCTGCTGATCGTGGTGCGCTTGTCGGCGGTTTACAGGGCGATGTGTCGTCCGGCATTACTGCCCGCAGAGACAAGCTGCTTGGTGAAATCGCTACTGATCGTGCGAAAGCGCATCAGCAGTCTGAAACTGCTTTGGCCGGTTCGCTGGCTCAGTCGGGTCTTGCCCGTGGTCAAGTTTAGGGAGTTTTTGAAAAATGTCTGACGAATGGGTAGATCCACTAATAGGTAATCCTTGGTTGCAGGGGCTTCCGACTCAAAACGATTTGAGAGCCAACGAGTTTGGGATGGGCAATTTCACGTTTGATCCTGATGCTTTAGAGCAGCGGGAGGACATGGACGACCAGCTTCGGGATTACCTTAAGATGAGGGGCATTTATCTGGAGGATTATATTCCTAATTTGCCGCAGGAAATTGAACGTCCTGATGCTGACTGGGTGCCTTATACGTCTGACGTTTTGGACGCTCATCGTAATAGTGAGGCGTACAATTTGCTGGCGGAACTTGTCGATTCGGGTATGGGTTTCGACGAGGCTAAAATGGCGGTTGAGCAGGAGGCTGTGGAGCGGGGCTGGGATATGCCTATGCTGAATCCTGGTGGCAGGTTGCAGCAGTTCAACAACCAAAATGAACCGATACCATCTGTGACTGTGGCGCAGTACCAGGCACAGGAAGCCGCCAAGATGGCTAATGAGGCTGACGGGAAACTGACTGATAACCCGGAAGATAATCAGTGGAAATCTTTTGTGGACTCGGGTGCCATCGTGCAGGAAGCAGATGGCACTTTTGTTGCTGTACCGCCGTCAAACTTTGATATGACTGAGTTTGGTGATACCGGTGAAAAGCTGTTGATGGAAAGGGCAAAGGAGCGGCGTTCGATAGAAGAGCGGGAAGCTGCTTTAGCCGAGTACGCCGATTACATTAACCCCCGTTACGCTATTGACGTTGCAAGCATGGAACGGAACGGACTTAAGGGAGCTAAAACCGATTACGCTCTTGATTGGCCTGAGAAGCCGAAGGAGCAAAGTTTGGAAGGCCCGGGGCGACAGCCCGCCAGGCCTTCGCCTGTTTCTCCCGCTTCCGGTGCCGTCGGTTTCGATATCGGGCATATGCAGGAGCTTGCGGCCAGCAACCGTGCCCCCACCGTCAAGAACCGGGGGCCGAATGTTGATTTGCCGGATTCTGGGCAGCGGACTTATGCCGAGGACCGGCGTGCCAGGCAGGCCGACCGGCAACGCCAAAACAACCGTAGGGTGAATGAAACAAACAAGGCCAGCCAGGAATACATGAATACTGTATATCAAGAATTGTTGAGAGACTACAAGGCTAATAACCAGTTGCCGTCTAAGCAGCAGCAAAGGTATGCGATGATGGACGAGTTTATGGGCACCTATTATCGTGGAGGGGCTTAGTAGATGGCTTTGTTTGACGATCTGAGAGCTATTGCCCAGGAGCGGGATAACTACAACCCGCAAATGACGGGACAGAAGTGGGCTGCCGTAGGCGACCCCACATTAGGTATGCGTCGGGGACCGGCCGTCAGGCGGTCCTCTAACGCCCCTGGAGGGCCGTCTAAGAGGCTGAATGCTTCCGACATGGCTTACTACCGGGGTCTTGCTGAGAAGCGCAGGGCGGCCATACAGCAGGCGCCTATTTCGAAATCGCAAGAGCCTGCTGGTGAGGGATCTTCAACTCTCGGGTCGATTGGCAATTTTGTTCTTGGCGCATCTATGGCGCCTCTTAAAGCCATAGATCAGGGCAGACAGCTATATCAGGGTATTTCTGGTGAAGTTGGCGACTTTGTGGCTGGCAAGGTTGACGACTGGGGGTTGGACGATAAATGGTACGGTGACCTTGCTGAAACCGGCATGAACTTTGCTGGCGCCAACTATTTTCAGATGCGTGGCTTGCGGGACGTGGACCCTAAAACGGGGAAACGGACTGGCGAGCGGGACACGTCGTTTGACTGGGGTGGGATCACTGAAGGTGGCATGACGGACGGTTTTCTTGGTCGGCTTGACTGGGATGACAGTTTGCCGGGTGTGGTGCGTGCGCCGCTAGGTATTGCCGGTGACATTTTTACTGACCCTCTCACTTACGCAACTTTTGGCACCGCCGGAGTTATAAGCGCCGCCGCCAGGGGCGGGGCGAAGGCAGGGGCGAGGGCAGTGGCAATGCCTGCTGCCCGCAAGGTGCTGGCGCAGCGGGCCGCTTTAAAACTTGGTGACGATGCTGTTGTTAAGGCCGTCGGTAAGGAAACGATTGATAACGTTGCCACTAACGTCGGGAAGTATGGTCGTGGCGCTTTAACCAGAAAAGGCATGAAGCGTGGCGGTTACACTGCCGACGATCTTGCCAAGATGGGAATGCAGGACAACTTCCAGTACACTGTCGGTGTTGGTGCTAATGCGAGAACCAACATCAAGTTTACGGGTCGTGCTGCGGAACTGTCGGAAAACATGAAGGGTGCCGTTAAGGCATGGCACGCTAAGACGGGGCTGGCTACGAAGTCCCGTAAGCTTTTCAATACAGAGTTTGAGAGCCGGATGCGTACCGCCATTCTAAAGGGGTCGCCTGATGCCCCCACTGCCGCCCGTGGGCTGGCAGTTTTGGGGCGTGCTACGGGTGACGCAAACGTTTGGTCAACGAAAGCTATGCACGACGGGGCCGAACTTTTGAAAAAGTTGGACCCCGATGACGCTAAGATCATCACTCAAATGATTGAGTCGGGACAGTTTGTTGGCGATCTTGGTGCGAGAGCGAAATCCATTGCAGAGTTTTTGAAAAAATCTGGTGACGAGTTGCAGGCTGCCGGGGTTCGTTTCGGTATGCGTCAAGGGTATGTCCCTCACCGGGCCACGAAAGAGGCTCGTTACGCCGCCAGGGGTGGCGACGAGGCTGTGTCGAAAGCGTTGGGTTTTGACCCGTCGAAACGGGAAGCGTTCCAGAATGCTCGTACCAGCAACCTTTCGATTGATGAGATCAACGCTAATTGGCGAAAGAACACCGACTACGACTATGACTTGTTGGAAACCGATGTTCGGGTTCTGACGGAGGAATACATCAGGGAGGGCCAGGAGGCTCTTTTGCGTGAGGGTATGACGGGCGACCGGGCCTACAGTCTTGGCCTGGTTGACGACATGGGTTTGGCGTTGAAGAACGGTCAAGTGGAGAAAGCTGTTGCTGAGCAGGCCGATGAGGCTATGAAGGGTATCGCTGAGGGTGCCCGGCAGCGTGCTGCTGCTTTGAAGGTTGGCCGTAAAAGTTTGCAGGCTTCCCGTAAGGATCTGTCGGCTCAGGTGAAAGCAAGCTCCGATAAGCTTGCTAAGGCGAGCAAGGCGGTTGCGTCTTTAACTAAACGTCATGCTACTGCACAGCAAAAGTTGGAGGCTTTGGAAGCTACTGCTGACGGTTTGCGTGTCCAGTTGAAGACGGCTTCTGCGAGCGAGAAACGGAAGCTCACGAAACGGTTGAACGAGTTGGATGGTCGCCGCCCGGAGTATAAACGGAATTTGCAGAATGCCCGTACCCGTTTAACTAAACGGCAGGGCGATTACAATGAGCTGCGACGAGAACGGTCGGGGGCTAAAGCTGAGCTGGAACAGCATGATTCGATTATCCGTCACCTGTCGGAAGATCGTGCGTTGATGAACAAGCAGGCCGTCACTACTGACGCAGTGAAGGCCGAGGCCGCTGTCGCTAAGGCTGAGGCTGCTGTTAAGAAGCAGCAGGAAGATTTTGTTAACCCCCGGTGGGATGAGGTGGAGGCTGCAAGCCAAACTAAGGCGTGGGCTACTGCCGACGCCAACCAGTTGAACACCCGCATTTCGATGGCTATTGGTCGTATTGACGAATGGTTGGATGAGGTGAGCGCCCTGCCTCTTCGTGGCACTAACGATGGTGTGCGGGAGTACGCTAAGCAGGTCACGGACCAGATGCGTGTTTTGAAAAAGTTGTTGAAAGAAAATCCTGACAGGTCTACTTTGAATGACGTGCTGCGTTTGGAAGCCCAGGCTGTTGAGGCCGACATGACTGCGATTCTTGCTGCCCGCACCCAGCGGGCCATTGAGAAAGCTGTTGCTAATCCCACTGACGAGTCTTTGAAAGCTTTGCTTGAAGAGCAGGTTGGTGTTTTAGGAAACGTTAATTTTCAAAAAATGATTATGGAGCAAACGAAAGACGGTTTCGAACGTCTCGCCCGTGAGGGGGCGGACGACGTTCAGATCAACAAGTTTTACAGTGAAGCAATTTCCACGCTAGATCAAAAGTTGGATTTTGGTGACTTGAACAAGTGGGTGGACAAATATTTGGGTGCCCAGAACTGGTGGAAGGGTCAGGCGTTGGCTTCCCCGGGCTTCTTGGTCCGTAACGGTATGGGCGGCATGTTCAATATGTATTTGGACGATATCCCTGTCCAGTATGCAATCCAGTTTCGTAGATACGAAAAAAGGTTGTTGGATGACGGGTACGATGCTGCCCAGGCTTGGGCTAAGAAAAAATATAATCCTACGGTAGCTGCACAGTTGGATGAGGCCGCTACTGTCGCTGCGGCCACGGGTGATGGTCAGGCGGCTTCGGAGGCTGCCGGAAAAATTCTTGGTGCGCCCAACAAAAAGTTGAACATTCTTTCGTCGCAGCACGTTGCTCCTGCCTGGTCACGCAAAAAGTCTTCTCATATTGAGAGTGGGCTGCGTGGCGGGCACGCTTTCGGCGTGCTCGCACAGGGCGGGGATTATGCTGAGGCTTTGTCTCGTGTTGAAAAGTTCCACTTCAATTACCAAAATTTGGGTAGGGGTGACGAGGCAGCTAAATTGGTGAGTCCGTTCTGGACGTTTTTCTCACGCAACTTGGCGCTTCAAATGCAGGTGTATGCAAAAAGGCCCGGTAAGCTCACTAGGTCTTATTACAACACGAAACGCAACATTGAGGAAGGTTTCGGTTTCGATGAGGACACGGAGTTCACGCCGTGGTATATGGGTAATGGTTTGATGCGGGGTATCCGCACTGGCATGAGTCCGCTTGGCGAGAACATGGGTCCGATGTCGCTTACACCAGATATTCCTTCTGTCCGGTTCCCGGGCCAGATATCTGAGATAGCTGATGGTTTGTCGAAGGACCCGTTCGGTACGATTGCAGGGCAGCTTGGCCCTCAGGTCAAGGTGCCTTACGAGATGCTTGCGAACAAAAGCACGTTCACGGGGAACGATTACAGAAACTCGTTGACGGAGTGGGGTCCTGATGGTGTGAAGGGACGTTCGGCACCCGGCTGGATTGACCAGCCAGGGTTGCGGAACGTTTTGAATCTGTTGCCTGGTACGGAAATTGTTGACGACACTTTGTTGATGCAGGACAACACTGAGGCTGCTCTTGTCGGAATGCACCCTTACATTGCCCGGCTGCTCGGCATGTCGGGTGGCACGTCTGCTAATCCTGCTTCTGGTTTGAACGCTGGGGTGGGTTTCCTTGGGGGTCTGGCTCGTTTCAACTCGCCGTCGGCGCAGCAGTCTTCCCAGTATTTTGAGGATAAAAAAGCTCGTGACGAGTATGAGGAAGCTTTGGAGGCTATGGCTTTGGAAAGGATGGTGAGGAACGGTGGCTAATTTTGAGGGAGAAATTTTGGCTGGGGCTGCGGCGTTACTTGCTGTTCTTTTGTCGGTTCGTGGTGTAAAAATTCGTATCGAACACGCTTTTAAGCGTGATCGTAGCGAAAGCGAGGATAGTTAAATGAAAGCAAGGTTGGAAGGAAATATGGGAAAAAATGACGAGATGGCAGGGTTCGCTGATGCCGATGAAGAGTTTGGTGCTGGCGACCCGCCAATTAACTGGGCACGGCTTGAAGAGGTTGCTGCCGTTTTTGCTGAGATGGAGCCGCTTGATGCGCTCCGTGCAATTTATGGAGAGAAACTGGATGTGCCGTCATGAGTACCTGGCTACTGAATTTACCGACCTGGCTGCGTGAAGGCGGTCTTAAAGTTGAGGAATACCCGGGGTGGGAGACACGTTCCCGTTCCAGCGGTGGCTATGACGCCGTGTGGGGCATTGGTGTCCATCATACTGCTTCCAACACGTCGCCTGCTAACGATTTGGCGTATATGCTTAAGAACGCTGACGCCAAGCCAATCGGCGCTTTGTATCTGGACAGAACGGGAACCGTGACCGTCTGCGCCGCTGGGGCCACGAATACTCAGGGCAAGGGTGGGCCTTACAAGACTTCTAAGGGCACGATCCCGAAGGATGCAGGCAACCGTTACATGCTGTCTATTGAGGCGGCCAACTCCGGTACAGGTGAGCAGTGGCCGGACGTACAGCAGGATGCTTACGTCCGTCTGTGCCACATTCTTGTCACGAAGCTCGGACTCAACTGGGGTGATATCGTTGCCCACTTTGAATGGACGAGTCGCAAATATGATCCGGCAGGCAACAGCCGTTACGCTAACGGTGGTGCGTTGTGGGACATGGACAAATTCCGTGGCGACTGTTGGCTGGCTTCTGGTGGTGCCGCCCCTCCCCCTGCGCCTGAACCGGCACCGGAACCCGAACCAGACTTGCCTACTCCTCCCCCTGCGGAGGGTGTGGAGAGCGTGAGTCCTGCCGCCTGGTATGTGAAGAAGGGCGACAGTCCTTGGAGTGTTGCGACCGTTGTGTACGGTAGCGGCACGGAAAACGGCAAGCTGGACCCGTCCAAGTTCAACAGTTACAGCACGGCAAGTAAGCCGGTGTTTGTTGAGACCCCTGGGGTGAAAGGGACTCGCACCACTGTCCAGTCGGGCGAGGGCGTGGCGTCGATTATTCGTCGCCTCGCCGGTCAAACCGCTTGGCCTTCCCAAGCCCAGTTTGACACGTTTGCTGATTGGAATGGTGGCAGTGGACGCAGTTTTTATCCTGGCGATGTCGTTAACTTGCCGGGGTGACCGTCGTGAGGACATTGGTTGCCACCTTGATGGCCGTGGCCGTTTTGCTCGGTGGGTCTTCGGTGGCCGCTGAACCACGGCCTATCCATGAGGGGATCAACGGTCCTGCTGGTGGCGATTTTGTGCCTGCGGAACGGGGACGGCAGGTGGAGGTAAACCCTCCGCCCGCCGAACCTTTTGGCCGTAGCTGGGCTGGCGACATACCGGCCTACTATGGGGGCGGTAGCGGATGCAGTCGGGCTCTTGCAACTTTGATTGCACGGGCAATGTGGGATGTTTCTGCAAACGACGCTCAGGTCTATCGAATGCTGAATATCGTGAGTAGAGAAAGTGGCTGCGACTCGTCGGCGTACAATGGTAACGCTGCTACGGGGGATGACAGTTTCGGTCTGTGTCAGTTGAACGCCCGGGCCGGATTTTTCCGGTCGGGCGGGATACTTTCCGGTTTCGACCGTTGGGCTTTTGCTTCCGATCCGGCGTTGAACGCTCGGGCATGTGCCGCCCTTTATGCACGCTGCGGTTTTGGGCCGTGGGTTAAAGGAGATTACGGCTGCCGTCGCCCCTGAACAGAAAAAGCCCCAACAGTTTTTCAAAAACTGTTGAGGCCAGAAAGTAAAGAAGCCCACCCTTTCGGGTGGGCTTCTTGCGTTATTGGTTGACTCGGGTGAAAGCGTGGACGTTGCCTACTTGCTGATATTCGTACAAGTCGCCACCTAACTCCAGGTCGGTTTCATCAAACGGTGCGTACATTCTGACAGTGAGGTCATGGTATTTACCTCCAATGAGTTTGAAGTGTGCCGATCCGTCTGGTTTCGCTTTATTTGCGGCCGGTAGGTTTTCTAACTGTTGGGCCGCTTTGTGTTTACTTGCCTGCTTTTCGTCCCACGGTGTCATTTTTTGAAAGCCCCGTTCTTGTGCTGCTGTTTTGTTACTTGCTTATGGCAGGGTTTGCATAGGATTCTCAGGTTGTCTTGATGATGATGGCATCCCCATTGGCTGTGACGGTTTATGCAAGGTTCTATGTGGTCTACGTCTATGTCAGAGTTTTTGAAAAACTCTTGACATATCTCGCATCGGTAGAAAGCGTTTAGGCTTTTGATTTTCCGTTTTGCGTTTGTGTATCTATGGTTGTCGGTTACTTCCCGGGAGTGTGCCCGGCTACAGTATTTGCGTTGCCTCCCTGTCAGTTTTTTGCCACACCAGCATTTATCTTTTTTGGGTTGGAATTGGCATGACATTAGCTTTCAAGCGCAGCGATGCGCTCCGATAGACCGGCAAGCTGACCCTCAAGCTCGGCAACCCGACCACGCAACTGTTTCGCCTCAGCCACAATCAAGGCGACCATCGGTTGCACTGACCAGCCAGCAGGTTGAAAGTCGGTCTTGTCCTCATTCAACTCATACGACCCAAGACGGGCACCCGTAGCGGCATCAACGTCGCAAACATCCTCAGCGACGAACCCCCATATCGTAGCGTTCTCCCGATACTGCTTGACTGCCCTTGCCTCTGGACCGTCACCACGTTTGCGTTCAATGAACGTGACCGGGTTCAGCATGTCGATGACCTCGCCAGGAGCAACGCTGTCAGACATTGGTGCGATGCGGTCCTTGATTCTCCGCACGCTCATGTACTTAGCGAAGAAGGTCCAATCGTGACTCACCATCAGCGTTCCGTAGCCGTTAGTGCCTGACGATTCAATGAGGCCGCTCGCAGCCATACCGCCACCGATGGATTGAACACCTTTGCCGCCGTAAGACGAAACCCACGACGTATCGACCATACGCCAGCCGCCGCCGTAGTCCGTGAAGTAGACGCCTTGCTGACCTGAGCAGCGCAGCCATTTCTTCGTGTACACCTCGCCGTTGAACGTCGTGTTGTTTGAGACTGTCCCGCCCGTAAACGTTGACGATGGACCCGCTGGTCCAGTCGCACCTTTGGCACCAGTCGAACCTTTGGGACCAGCCGGGCCTGTAGCACCTGTAGCACCTTTGGCACCGTTTGTTCCGTTCGTGCCAGGATTGCCCTTGTCGCCCTTTGCTCCGTTCGTGCCGTTCGTGCCGTCTGCACCTGGTTGACCATCAGCCCCGGAAGGGCCGATCAGGTTCGTGTACAAGTTCGTCCACGAACTGTCGTTGCGTTTGACGTACACCCAGCCGTCAGTGCCGTCCAAATAGTAGTCGCCAGGCTCACCGAGCGTCGGGGCAGGTGCGCCTGATCCGACGTGCCACATATTGCCGTCTGCACCATCAGTCCCGTTGGTCCCATCAGCCCCTGGCTGGCCGTCCTCACCATTCACACCGCCACTAACTTCGGCCAGCGTTCCATCGTCTTGTTTCAACCATAAACCCATATCAGGCTCCCTTCAACTCTTCGATCTCAGCAGACAGTTCTTTCACCTTTGCAAGCAACGCAGTGACGACTTCGTTGACCGTGATGCTGTCAACCTCTGCGTCAGTCGTTGCCACACCCTCGTCGTCAATGACTGGCATGGTTGCTGTTTCTGCACGTTCCAACACATCTCGGGTGTCGATGCCAGGGGCTGTACGGAAGTTAATAGAGCCTTCTAGTCGTCCGCTAATGCCGATAGTTCGGGTGGCTGTGCTCTTGAGGTAGAAACCAACGTCGGGAGCATCTTGGAAACTGTAGGTCGGTTCGGCCAATGTGCCGACCTGCGCTCGTTGGGGCTGGTAAAGATAGGTGCCACGTTGAGCGTGAATTGCCGACAACTGACCCCCGAGAGAGAACGCAAGCTCATTCTCGGCCCATAGGAACATGCCTGTGTTGGGTTCATCGCTGAATGAGTAGCAGGGCCACGACGCAGTGCCGTAGACAGATGACCGATGGTATTGACCTACAAGGTAGTCGCCTTGAGCGTAAACGCTGCCGTCAGCCTGTAGGTCGCCCGAGACACCAACAACGCCCGACTGCTTAAGATAAAAGCCTGTTTTCTCGTCCCCGTAGAACCTGTAAGGAGGGTAAGCGTCGTTACCGTCATCGTAGCGCTCACCAATGATGGCCGACCCAGCAGTATGCCCTGGCCCAAAGAAGCGCCCACCAATAGCATTAAAGTCCCAACTGCCCACTTTCTGCCCGTTCGCAGTCATACACAGTGTCCCAGCAGATTGCAGATAGACGCCTGAGCGGGTATCGGACTGGAAAGTAAAAGCGGGCCATGTTTCATTCCCGTCGTAGCCTCGGATAGCAGCGTTTGCTACTTCTAGTCTCCCGCCAACAATCAGCCCGCCTGTCAGCGTGCCACCCTCTAATGGTAGATAGTCGTGGTTGTGTGGGCCACCATCACCACCACCACCGCCAGAACCGCCCTCAACACCGTCCCACATTAACTGACCTACATCTAATTCCTCGGGGGGATTATCGACATCACCAGTGAGAACATGCTCACCATCGAAAGAGCCTCCCCCTCCACCGGAGCCAGCAACCTTCTCAATAGAGCCATCATCGTTTTTAATCCATAAGCCCATATCAGTTACCTTTCAATTCTTGGATATCAGCAGAAAGGATAGCAATCTGCTCTCTTTGTTCTTTCACTTTCAACAACAGCGCTGTGACTACTTCGTTGACCGTCAGGCTCTCAACGTCAGCGTCAGCAGTCGCCACACCCTCAGCGTCGGGTGCTGGCATGGTTGCTGTCTCGGCACGATCCAACACGTCGGCCGTGTCGATGCCCTCGGTGATTCCGAACGCCGTACCGCCCGCTGGGGTAAAGATGCCGTCAACCCGTAGGTCGCCGGGTATCTTCACTCCCGTAGGTTTGACTATCATCGACAATGCCGTATCGCCGCCCCAATACTGATTGTAGAACCGGGTATCCCCTTGAGCGAATAGTTGCAGGCCGGGGTTGAAACTCGCTGCGTAGCCGTACCCGACATACCATGCCCGAATCTCGTTGCCCTGTTCATTTTGCGACCTGCCTTCCAGCAGAGGTCGGGCAGTCGCATCGTCACCAACAATCGAATGAGTTGTGGTCCCGCTCGTCTTGAAGTAACGGTCGCCAACGCCAACACGCAAAACGCCGTCAACCGTCAGATCGGACTGCAACAGACGAACGCCATCGACGCCTTGCAGGATCAGCGCCTTATCGCTTCTTAAGTGCAGTTCGCCGTCGATTCCTGCTTGAGCGCCAGGGACACCGAAATAGCCGACACGGGTTTCGCCGCTGTTGACGAGCATCAACGGATTGCTCTCGGAGGCAAGCGTCAGCCGATCTTTAACCGTTAGCCCGCCTGTCAGCGTGCCGCCAGCCAATGGTAGATAGTCGTGGTCGTGCGTGAACTCGTCGTGGTCGTGCTCAACAGGTGCGAACTCGTCGTGGTCGTGTGGTTCGGACCCGTCGCCAGTGTCCTCCCAACCGTCATACAACAACTGCCCGACAGCCCACTCCTCAGGCGGGTCGCCAGGGTCACCAGTCAAAACATGCTCACCACTAAAGTCGCTGCCATCACCGGGCGGGCCTTGCGGACCTTGCGGTCCCTGTGGCCCCGGGGGGCCGGGAGGGCCGGGTGTGCCGGTGCCTCCGTCACCCCCTCCGTATCCTTCAATCCAAACAATGGCCCCGGCCTCATTCCAAAGAATGGGCCGACGCCACCAAGTTTTGATGGGATGATCGGGGTTGGCTGCCTCCAACTCGTCTTCGGTCATCCCCGCTTCCGTTGCAATGTGTGACAGGTTGTCACCTGTCTGAGTTTCGTATGGCCCGACACTCATGTCAGAACCGTTCGATCTCAATAGCGACTACATCTCCGTGTCCCGGCATGGGGTAAACTGTGGTGCAAAGAATTTCTTCTCCTGCCGATTCGTGAACTATGAAAGCCGTTCCGCTTTCCGTCAACGAGTCCGCAAGTCCATCTACGTCGCCGCCGACTTCATGTACGGCGTCGTCGTCCCGTGAAACAATCGTGATTCTTTTGATGGGGTTCTGTGGTTCTTTCATTGCGGTGCTCCTTGTTCTTCTGGTAGCGGTAGACTCATTGCGCCTGTTTCGACCATCCAGCCGAGGCAGACATATCCGAGCATGTCTAACACTGTGTCGTTTAATGACTCGTATTGGGTTTCTTTGTTGGTTGTTTTTGTCAGGTTTTCGTAGCGGGCCACTTTATCCCAGAGGCGAACCTTGAGTCCCACTTCGGCACCGTAGGGGCTGTCTAGGATGTTGGATGGGCCGTAGTCTTTTTGTTTACCGACCAGCAGTTTAGCTATTGTGTTTCGGTCGATGGTTTGGCTGTCGCCAAACTGTTGTGCTTCTTCGAACGCTTTCAGCCCCATTGATTGGAAGTCTTCTTTTTGAAAAAGTTCCCGGTATGAGTGCCCTGTGTCGGAAAACAGGTTTTGTGTCGTCATTTCTGTAACTGCGTCTAAAACTGCTTCGTCCCAAAATTCGTAGGTGCTCACTTTTTCTTTTTCCCCTTGATTGATTCGATGGTTTGTCGGTGCCTGCTGCACATTGAGCAGTCGCATTTTGGTGTGGATGTTTGCGGTAGGGACGTGTGACCCCAACGGTCACACGACCACAGTTTCACTCTTTCCATTCAAAGGCTGCTTCCGACCAGTATTTTGCTACGTCGTAGGCGACGGCCGCTACCGTCAAAGCTGTTATTGCCATGCCGGTGATTCCGGCGACCCAATATTTCATGCTTCCCCTTCAGGGCTTTCTTGTTGCAGGTGGACCCAGCGCACGTTCCCGTCTTCCATGAGCAGTAGTGCGATTGACGGTTCGTTGTCTCCGTTATCGACGGGGAGGATGCCTGAAACTCCAAGTGTGAGTTTCGGCATTTCTGGTTCTTCGGTCATTTCTGGTTCTCCTAAAATTTTGTTGGTGAGGTTTTCAGCTTCTGGGTTCAAAGTTTTGTTCTTTCCCGTGGAGTAAAGTGAGTGCTTGTTGGAGGCCGAAAATTCGGCCACGCCAGTACCCTTCAAAAAATGAGGGGTCTACGTCACCGTTGTCGTACGGTGGCGTGCTGTCGCTTGTTGCTACTTGGGCGGCAACTAGTTCGGATTCTAGTTGGGCGATTATTTTATCTCTTCTCATTCGAACTGTTTCCGAATCCTTTCGATTGGTTCGTGCTCGTCGTTTTCGAAGAGTGCGTTCCATTCGGCATAAGGGTCAGGGGTTCTTTCTTTTATTTCTTTTTCCCTTGCTTTTATTCGGGCGTTGAGTTCAGGGCTTCCTTTCAGTTTGGAAAGCTCATCTGTCAGTTTTGAGTTTTTCAAAAAGTCGTCCTTTCACTTCGACGTATGTTCGGTACACGGTGGATGCGGAGCAGTCCAACAGTTCGCCGCATTGCCGGTATGTGAGTCCAGCTACGGCTTTGGCGTCAAGTACGGCAACTTCGAACTCTGAGAGGGCCGGATCGACCCCCAGGTGGCTTTCTAAGGAGTCGTAAGTGTCGTTGTGGGCTGTGGGTGCCGGTTCAGGGATGCGTCCGCCTGGAGGCGTTTGCATCAACGCCTCTATTTCGGAGGCCGGTTTGTTGGGCGAGTCTAAAATCCAGGCTCCCCCGAAAGTGGAGGCAGGAACTTCCCGGCGTGACAAAACAGGTTTTTCGTCAACGATTGCTTGCCAGCGAGGTTTCCTACCCATGTTTTTGCTCCAATTCGGCTGTATCGGCGTGCTCCCGAACAACGTCACATTCGATTGCCCACGTTTGACGGTGCCCGTCTAGTAAATGTTCTGTTGCCAGGCCTCTCATTACCATAAGTTTTATTGACATCACGCTTGTCCAAACAGATGTTTCCGTTGCGTTATCCCATAGCCAAACCGTTGTGGGATGGATTTTATTCCATTTCACAAGGTTGTCTAACTTTTTTTGTTTAAACTTCCAGCCGGGGATTGCGGCCCCGGCCCCGGTTCCTTGAACTTCCAGGAGGACAGGGACCGAGCTGGGTGTGAGGGCGGCCCTGTAGTCGGGGGTGTGGGAGATGAGTGGTGCGAACTTGTAGGAGGCGTAGCCGCTGGCTTTCTCTCCAAGTCCGTACGGTTCCCATATCCCGGGCCAATGTTCTTCGAAACGTTTTTCGGAGAACTGCCAGAACCCTTGGTCGGTTAACCGGTCTTTGGTGGACCGGTCAGAGTAGCTCACTTGAGTCCGGCCTCTGACCAGAGGCGGTCGAATTGCAAGTTGTTTTCCAAAAACATTTTGGATTGCACTTCTTTTTTGGTGAACCGGTGCTCTTTCGCCATGTGGCGTACGAGCGCTACCAGCCCGGCGTCACTGCTGCTGGGTTTGGGTGCCTGCTTTTTGGGGATCGGGTTTTTGGCCGGAATTTTCTTTGCGGTCATTTCACTTTCCTTTGGTTGATGTATTAACGGGTCTCTCATAACGTTTCCTTCTTGAGCCGGTAGGCGGTCCTTGGCCCGCCTGGCTGGTCGTATCCCCAAAGCTCAATAGCCCACCCTGCTGCTTTCATCGCAGGGTAGGCTTCGGCTTCACGAATCTTTTTTCTTCTTGCACTCATGTTTGCTCTGCTTGTGACTTGCACTGCAAGTGTGCCTTGGGTGCCGACTGCGAGAACGTCGATGCAGCCGAACAGGTCGTAGGACCGGCGGGTGAAAGCATCCCACCGGTCCACGGACTCCGCTGACCAGCCTTCTTCCCGCAGTTTTTTCAAAACTCGGGAGTTAAGGTTTGCCAGTTTTTTCTTAGCCACGCTTGACTTCTTTCATTACATGAAC
>Ga0213868_10000985_pt1 | contig 27606 bp, 25 predicted proteins | sample PICome_9_FD_160087 | JGI IMG/M metagenome (GOLD analysis project Ga0213868, IMG submission 160087) | Coastal seawater microbial communities near Pivers Island, North Carolina, United States - PICO127 | ecosystem: Environmental > Aquatic > Marine > Coastal | place: USA: North Carolina... | reverse complement strand
GATGGTGGCCAACCAGAAATGCCAGTTGATCGCGGACATGGAGTGCATCTGTGCCCTTCCCCAAAGCCGGGGTGTCAGGAAATACAGCGCGGCAAAGGTGATCATCCCGTTCCAGCCCAAGACGCCGGAGTGGACGTGACCGATGGTCCAGTCTGTATAGTGGCTCAGAGAGTTGACCGCGCGGATCGACATCATCGGACCCTCAAAGGTGGACATGCCGTAGAACGCGAGGCTGATCACCATCATCCTGATGATCGGATCGGTGCGCAGCTTGTCCCAAGCGCCATTCAGCGTCATCAGACCGTTGATCATACCGCCCCAGCTGGGCATCCACAGGATGATGGAGAACACCATCCCCAGCGTGGACGCCCAGTCGGGGAGAGCCGTGTAATGCAAGTGGTGCGGACCCGCCCAGATATAGAGAAAGATCAGCGCCCAGAAGTGGATGATCGACAGTTTGTAGCTAAAGACAGGACGGTTGGCCTGCTTGGGCACAAAGTAATACATCATCCCCAGAAAACCCGAGGTCAAAAAGAACCCGACCGCGTTATGGCCATACCACCACTGGGTCATGGCATCCTGCACACCAGAGAACAGCTGGATCGAACGCGAGCCAAAGATACTGACCGGCAGGGACAGGTTGTTGACCAGATGCAGCATCGCCACGGTGATGATAAAGCTCAGCAGGAACCAGTTGGCCACATAGATGTGCTTTTCCTTCCGCTTGATCAGCGTGCCCATGTAGATCAGCAGCAAGCAGACCCAGACGATGGTCAACCAGATGTCGATATACCATTCAGGCTCTGCGTATTCCTTGGACTGGGTCGATCCCAGCAGATAGCCCGTGGCGGCCAGCACGATGAACAGCTGATAGCCCCAGAACACGAACCACCGCAGGTTCCCGCCCCAAAGCCGCGTGCCGCAGGTACGCTGCACGATATAGAAACACGACATGATCAGCGCATTGCCCCCAAAGGCAAAGATCACCGCAGAGGTATGCAGCGGGCGCAGCCGGCCAAAGTTGGCATAGGGCTGTGCCCATTCAAGGTTGAGCGCCGGAAAGGCCAGCTGAAACGCGATATACGTCCCGACCAGAAATCCTACGATCCCCCAAAAGGCCGTCGCGATGACGCCTGCACGGACCACGTCGTCCATATAGCCGTTGGCATCAACCGCCGCGCGGGCAGGCTCATCCGTGCGCCGCAGCACCCAGATGAACATGCCTGCGGCAATGGCCATGATCAGCAAGGCATGGACCTGATAAGCCAGGTCGCGGCCCCAATCCGCCGCAAGGGCTGCAAGTATGGTGATCAGCCCCAGGAGTAAGAGTTTGAAATAGTCAGACGTCATGTCGGTGTCCCTTCTTTCATCCCGGCGCGGCAAGCCTGCGCCAAGATGGGTGTTCGCATTGGCACCTTGTCCCAAAGCGCCCCCGACAGGTCTTTGATCTGCATCAATAAGCTTCGGGTTTCTGATTGGCGCAGGTCAAAGACGATTTTGCCCCCGAAGGTCATCGTTCCATAGGCACCGATGATGGAGGATCAGAAGATGTCAATTCAGACCGTTACCACCATACTCACATCCGAAGATCAGATGCAGACGCAACTGATTGCGGCCACCGAATTTGCCCGCGCCGTCGATGCCCATCTGCAGGTGCTGGCCCTGGCCGTTGGAATGGACCAAAGCGGTATCGCATCATCGGCACTGGATGCCATCCCTGCCGGTATCGGGATGGAAGACAGCGTCGCCCGGGCCAAGGCGCTGGGCGCGGCGGCAACGGCGCATCTGGCAAAAGAAGACATTCGCTGGAACGTGGAACCCTTTGCCTCGCCTGCCGGGATTGTCAGCGGTGAAATCGCCCGGCACATCCGCTTTAGCGATCTGGTGGTGCTGGAAAGGGGCGCGAAAAATACGGCCTATGTGCAGATGAAGACATTGGCCGAGACGGTCCTGTTCGATGCCGATTGTCCCGTGCTGCTGTTGCCCGAGGATTATCAGATGGCCGCGCCGCCCCAAAGTGTGATGATCGCATGGGACGAAAGTGCGGCCGGCCTGCGGGCGGCGCGCTTGGCCTTGCCCTTGCTGACACAGGCCCGCGCGGTGCATGTGGTCCTGATCGACCCGCCAAAGGACGCGCCAGACCGTTCCGACCCCGGTGGGGCCTTTGCGCAATTCCTGTCGCGTCAGGGCATCAAATGCGAAGTGTCCGTGTGCAACCGCACCGATCACAGTATCGCAGGCACGCTCAAGCGGCGGGCCACGGAGCTGGATTGTGACCTGCTGGTCATGGGAGCTTACGGCCATTCCCGGCTACGACAAGCGGTGTTTGGCGGCACCACGCGTGACATGATGGAAGATGCGGATGTGCCTGTCTTTATGGCTCATTGACGGCATGGCTCATTGACGGAATGGCCCAGTGACGGGCGCACCTGCGGTCCGGGCCACAAAGCGGTTTTGCAAAACCGCACTCCCTGAACGCGTGCGAAAATCAGGGATTTCCACAGGTCAAATGTTCAGGTCACGTACCAGCCATTCCAGACCACGCCTTAGATCAGCATGCCGCCATCGGTGTCATCACCGGTCTCTGCCATGAGGTCTGCCAGATCGGGTATCGTGATGCTGCGGCTGCCTTTCACCTCGATGATGCCGTCCTTGCGCAGGGCCGTCATCTGGCGGCTGACGGTTTCGATGGTCAAGCCCAGGTATTCCCCCATCGCTTCGCGCGATATCGGCATTTCGAATGACAGCCCATCGGTCACGGGCTGTAGATGCAGGGTGGCGATCCGCTGCCCAATCAGGGCCAGCAGGCAAGTGATCTTCTCACGCGCGGTCTTGCGGCCCAAGAGCATCATCCATTCGCGCGCCACGTCCAGTTCATCCAGCGACATCGCCAAAAGGCGTTGGCCGATATGCGGCGTGGTCTCTACCATCTGCTCAAAGGGCTTGCGGCGAAAACAGCACAGGGTGACATCCTGAATGGCTTCGACGTCATAGGCGACCTTGTCGCGTCCGGGCCGGCCAATGAAATCAGAGGGCAGCAAAAGCCCCAGCATCTGCAACCGCCCATCGGGCAGGGTACGCGACAGCCGCGCGGCACCCGTAACCACCGAGGCCACGAAATGCATCTCGTCGCCCTCGAACATGATGGGCTGCCCGGCCTCGAAGCTTCGGTAGTATTTGATATCCTCAAGACGGCGCAATTCATCATGATCACATGTGGAACAGACGGCCCGATATCTGATGTTGCATTCAGAACAAGAGCTGAATTCCTGACCCTTACGGATGATTGTCATTGGAATATTCTTTCACCAGTTAGACCTTTGGCGTAGCACAGAAAGGAACGAGAATTCAATTGGTGTTCAATTTCAAATGTTTGCCTGTCAGGGTTGTGCGCCTGTCGCCAGATATGCGGATAGCGGTCCGGGTGGTGCCAGCGGTTCGGGCCAAAATTCGACAGGCCTGCGGCATATCATCATAATACCGGTTGCATTGGGGCACGCTTTGTCTTTTCATTGGCCCATCAGTCAATAAAAAACCTTAGGGAGTATTCCATATGAAACGCTTGCTTGCCTCAACGGCGCTGGCCCTGACCGTTGGCACATCTGTTGCCGCCGCGGGATGCGAAAAAATCACCTTCTCTGATGTGGGTTGGACCGACATCACGGCGACCACCGCGGCTGCCTCTGTTGTGCTGGATGCGCTGGGCTATGAGACAGAGACCAAGATCCTTTCCGTACCGGTGACCTATACCTCAATGGCAGCGGGCGATATTGACGTGTTCCTGGGCAACTGGATGCCCACAATGGAGGCCGACATCGCCCCCTACCGCGAGGCAGGGACCGTTGATACGGTGCGCGCAAACCTTCAGGGCGCGAAATATACGCTGGCCGTGAACAAGGCCGCCGCCGATTTGGGCATCACCAGCTTTGCGGCCATCGCGGCCCATGCCGATGCCTTGGATGGCAAGATCTATGGCATCGAGGCGGGCAATGACGGCAACCGCCTGATCCAGTCCATGATTGACGACAATGCCTTTGACCTCAAGGATTTCGAGGTGGTCGAATCCTCTGAGCAGGGCATGCTGGCACAGGTTCAGCGTCTGACCCGCAAAGAGGAGCCGATCGTGTTCCTGGGGTGGGAGCCGCACCCGATGAACGCCAATTTTGAACTGACCTACCTTGAGGGTGGCGATGATTTCTTTGGTCCTGATCTGGGCGGTGCGACCGTCTTTACCAACACCCGCGCAGGCTATTCCGCCGAATGCCCCAATATCGGCAAGCTGCTGGGCAATATGGAATTCACGCTGGCCATGGAAAACGAAATCATGGGCGCGATCCTGAATGATGGCCAGGACCCCGAAGAGGCCGCAGCCGCATGGATCAAGGCCAACGCGGGCGTGCTGGACACATGGCTGGCCGGTGTGACCACCATGGACGGTGGCGATGCAATGGCCGCGGCAAAAGCCGCGATGCAATAAGCGCCGGCACAGGCGTGACAGATGCCCGCCCCGCGCAGGGGCGGGCATCTTTTGGGATCAAGGCGTTTTCCGTAATACCTGATAAATCATGGGGCGCTGAACGCATTGAAATCGTTGGTTTCAGGCAGCGCTGCGGGCACAGGTCTTTTTCGAAAACGCTCAAGGGGGCAAGATGGACTGGTTAACCGAAAACAAGATACCCGTTGATGACATCGCCGAGGCGGGATTCAACTGGCTCCAGATCAAGGGCGAATGGTTCTTTGACGGGCTTGCGTCGGTGATGGAGCAACTGATCGACGCCATCCTGTTTGTTCTGCAAACGCCCCATCCGCTGATCATCATCGCGATGTTTGCAGGGCTGACCTGGCTTATTCAGCGCAACTGGAAAACTGTTGCTTTCATCGTGCTGGGCTTTTTGTTCATCCTCAACCAGGACTATTGGGAAGAAACGACCGAAAGCCTGACGCTGGTCCTGTCGGCCTGTGTCGTTTGTATGGGGATCGGCGTGCCGATAGGCATCGCGGCGGCCCACCGCCCCAGATTATACCGATTTATGCGCCCGGTTCTGGATCTGATGCAGACATTGCCGACCTTTGTCTACCTGATCCCGGCAATCGTATTTTTCGGCATCGGGATGGTGCCGGGGTTGATCGCCACGGTGATCTTTGTACTGCCCGCACCGATCAGACTGACACAGCTTGGTATTTCCTCTACCCCCAAGGCCTTGCTGGAAGCTGCCGAGGCTTTTGGTGCCAAACCAAGCCAGACCCTGTGGAAGATCGAATTGCCCTATGCGCTGCCACAGATCATGACGGGTCTGAACCAGACCATCATGCTGTCGCTGTCGATGGTGGTGATTGCTGCACTTGTGGGCGCGGATGGTTTGGGCGTGCCGGTGGTGCGCGCGCTCAATCAGGTAAACACGGGCCTTGGGTTTGAATCCGGGCTGATCATTGTGGTCGTGGCAATCATGCTGGACCGGATGCTGCGGGTGGGTGACAAATGACCAACGCTGTTGAATTCCATAACGTTTCTATCGTTTTTGGTGACCGCCCCGAAAAGGCCCTGCCGCTGATGGACCAGGGCCAATCGCGCCCCGAGATTGAAGCGGCAACTGGTCAGGTACTGGGCGTGCATGATTGCTCGCTCAACGTGGCGGAGGGCGAAATCCTGGTGCTGATGGGGCTGTCCGGCTCTGGCAAATCGACGTTGCTGCGGGCGGTAAACGGGCTGAACCCGGTGGCACGGGGGCATGTTCAGATCAACGACGGCAGCTGGTCGGCAAATGTGCAGGAATGTTCCGCAGCCGATCTGCGCCGGGTCCGGCGTGAATGCGTCTCCATGGTGTTTCAGCAATTTGGCCTGCTGCCCTGGCGCAGCGTACGCGACAATGTGGCATTGGCGCTGGAACTGTCGGGCGTGTCCAAGGCAGAACGGCTGGAGCGGGCGGACAAACAGCTGGCTCTGGTTGGTCTGTCAGACTGGGCAGATCGCAAAGTGGGCGAATTGTCGGGGGGCATGCAACAGCGTGTGGGCCTTGCCCGTGCCTTTGTGACAGAGGCCCCGATCCTGTTGATGGATGAACCCTTCTCCGCGCTTGATCCTTTGATCCGTACCCGGCTTCAGGATGAATTGCTGGACCTTCAGCGCGATCTGAAGCGCACGATCATTTTCGTCAGCCACGATCTGGACGAGGCCTTTAAACTGGGCGGGCGCATTGCGATCATGGAAGGGGGGCGCATTGTCCAGCTTGGCACCCCGCGCGAGATTTTTTCAAACCCCGCATCAGAGTATGTCGCGGATTTCGTGGCCAATATGAACCCCTTGGGCGTGCTGACGGCCAGCGACGTCATGGGCAAGCCTCAAGCCGATGACGCACCACGCGTGCCGCTGGAGATGCCCGTGTCAGAGTTGATCGAAAAGCTGGGCACCGAAGACGCGGCCTTTGCCGTTGTGGACGCAGGGCAGGTCGTTGGCACCGTGACCGCCCAAAGCATTGTAGAGCGGCTTAAGGTATAGCCGCTCAGCCTTGCCCGTCCGGGCGGGGGCAGGGGCCCAGCGACCCTCTGGTCATGATGGTGGTGCCCAGTTTTGCCGACTGGCCGCTGGTTTTTTTCTCTACCATATCGACCAAGGCATCGGCCGCCTTGCGCCCCATCGCGCGGTGCGGGACGTGCACGGTTGTCAGGGCAGGACTGACAATGCGGGCCAGTTCAATATCGTCAAACCCGGTGATTGAAACATCCTGCGGCACGCGCAGCCCAAGACGTCGGGCACCGATCATCGCACCGACTGCCAAAACGTCGTTGCCGCACATGACGGCTGTGGGCGGCTCTGCCCCCGCCATCAGCTTGGCAAAGGCCGCCGCACCATTTTCGATCTCATAGGGGGTTTCGATGGGCGGTATCATGGCCGCGTCCAGCCCATTTGCCACCAGCGCATCCTGCATCCCCTCAAGGCGGAACCGCGCCCGGTCATTGCCCTGGATCACGCCGGAAATCATTCCGATCCTGCGGTGACCATGATCGATCACCTCTTGGGTCAGGGCATACATTGCTGTGCGGTTGTCAAACCCGATGGAGGGGATACGCCCGTCCGGTATATAGGACCATGCGGCAAGGGCAGGCACCTTTCGCTGGGCAAGATATTCGTAAATGGGGACGTCCCTGTCATGGCCGATCAGCAGCAATCCGTCGGCACCGCGCGCAACCAGTGCCCTGATCTGTTCCTCTTCGACTTCGGGCCTATAGGCAGAGCTGGACACCAAAAGCGTATAGCCGCGCGCATGCAATGCTTCTTGAAAGGCCTGAAGCCCGCGCGCAAAGATCGCGTTGTCCATCGTGGGAATGATTGCCCCAATGGTGAAAGTGCGTTTGGCCGCCATCACCCGCGCCCCGAAGTTTGGCGTGTATTGCAGGGCCTGGACCGCTGACATCACCCTGTTGCGCGTGGCCTCTACCACGCGATCGGGATCATTCAAACAGCGCGACACCGTTGCCGTGGAAACGCCTGCTGTCTTGGCGACATCTTCCAGAGTTGGGGCTGATTTGCGCGGTTCCATCCGGGAATTGATCTCTTTCAATATCTCAAGCCTGCATAGCTTAAGTCCTTGGAAATATGAATATGTAAATCCTTGCATTGAAAATGTAAGCGCTTACACTAAGGGAGAGCCGACTCACTGAAGGAGCTTCGCCCATGTTTCTCGCTGCATCTATCGCTGTCTTTGCCATCTATTTCGCAAACGTGGCCCTTGGTGCCTTGGCGGGGGCCGCATTTCTGGGCGATGTGGGAGAGATGCTGGTTCTCTTTGCCGCGTCGATATTGTTCGTCGTGGCAATTTTGAAAAAAGAAGCTGACCGTAAAAACAAAACCGGCAGCTGAACGATCCAACGGGAGGAAACTGGATGAACGACGAAACTCACGAGCTGAAGTCGGCAGAGCGCCGCAATTTTCTGAAACTGGCTGGCACCGGCGCGTTTACCGCGGCCATGGTTGCCGGGGCGGGCGGCATGCTTTGGTCCTCAGAGGCCGCAGCCCAGACTGCAAACGAAGAACGCGACCGTGAAAAAGCCGCCGATCACGTCATGACCGTGGCCACAGCCTATGTGCTGGGCGCATCGCGCAGCTATCCGATCATGCAGCTGGACCTCAAGGAAAACATCCAGAACGCCACAAACGGCAAAGTCTATGTCAAGCTCGCCCCCGGTGGTCAGCTTGGTGCGGGCGGTGCGCTTGTGCAAAAGGTTCAGGGCGGCACGATCCAGGCGGCACAGCATTCTGTGTCCAACTTTGCGCCATTCGCGTCAACGGTCGACCTGATCAACATGCCCTACCTGTGTGGCTCGAACCAGCGTTTCACCAACCTGGTGAATTCGAACTTCTGGAATTCCGAAGTGCACCCCAAAGTTGAGGCTGCAGGTTTCAAGGCGCTGTTTTATGTCAACATCGACCCACGGGTCGTTGCGGTCCGCAAGGGCGGTGCCGGTGCCGTGCTCAGCCCATCCGATCTGTCGGGCGTCAAATTCCGCGTGCCGGGCTCCAAGATGCTGCAGCAATACTACCGCATGGTTGGTGCCAACCCGACACCAGTTGCATGGGGCGAAACACCTTCCGCGATCAAACAGGGTGTGGCCGATGCGCTCGATCCTTCGGTCGGCGCGCTTTACGTGTTTGGCTTCAAGGACATCCTGTCTCACGTGACCTTCACGCAGGCGGTTCCTGACAGCCAGGTTTATTCGTGTAACCTTGAGTGGTTCAATTCCATGCCTGCCGATGTGCAGGAAGGGATCATGTGGGGCTCTGAGATGACCGCCCACCAGAACCTGTCCAAAGTCCCCTCTGCCCGCGCCTATGCCATGGCAGAGCTGGCCAAGGCCGGCGTCGAATTCCACAGCCTGTCAGACGACCAGCTGGGCGAATGGAAAGCCGCTGGCGGCTACCAGCGTCCTGAGTGGGACGAGTTCAAGATGGAGCTTGCCGGTTCCATGGAGGCCTTTGCCAAGATGGAAGAGGCCGCAGGAACGCAGGGCAAATACTACGTCCACGACGCCTGATATCAGATGCGGACGCCCCAGCGGCGTCCGCTTTCTCCTACATGACTGACATGCGACGCCAGCCGTTCAGGCTGACCTGTTGATGTGCGAAAAGGGCGGGGCGAGATATGGATTTTTTGAAAAGAGTTGACCGGGACGCCGAACGTTGGCTGCTCCTGACGTTTTACGTAATGCTGGTGATCACCATGGCGATCGAAGTGATCCGCCGCGAGGTGTTTTCCTATTCGTCGATTTGGGGCGAAGAGATCGTGCGCTATTCCTTCATCTACCTTGCATGGATCGGTGCGGCGGCGGCAGTCAAGGAACGCGCCCATATCCGCATTGATGTGGTCATGCATTACCTCGGGCCACGCCCCAAGGCGTTGCTGTATATCTTTGGTGATCTGGTGATGTTCATCGTGGCCCTGGTGGCGCTCTTCTGGTCCTTTGAGACGGTTCTGGTGTCGGCCAAGTTTGGCTCCGTTACGGACGGGCTGCGCATCTCAAAAGTGTGGTTCTTGATGGCTGTGCCTGTCGGTTTCACCCTGATTATCTATCGGCTTGTTCAGTCGTTCATTCGTGATTTCAAAACCTTACGAGACGGCACACCCGTTTTCGAAGGTGACAAGCTGTTTGATTAAGGGGACCTGAATATGCTTTGGAATGCTGTTAATCAAACCGTGGAACTGGGCTGGGACTTTTATCTGCCCGTGATCATGTTCGTGGCGCTGATCGCCATGGCCGTGCCGGTCTGGGCTGCCATCGGTGCCTCTGCGATCACGATGCTGGTCATGTCCGGCGACCTGCCACTTAGCCTTGTGGGCGAAAGCCTATTTGCGGGCATTGATGCCTTCGCGCTGACCGCTGTACCCTTGTTCATCCTGACGGGCGACGTTCTGGTGCGGACCGGTCTGAGCCGGAAATTCCTGGATGTTGCCGAGGCGCTGACCTGCTTTACCAAGGGCGGATTTGGTTCTGCCACCGTATTGGTCTGCGGCATGTTCGCGGCCATCTCTGGCTCTGACGCGGCGGGGGCGGCGGCGGTGGGCCGTATGACCATCGACCGTCTGGTCGAAAGCGGCTACCCACGTCCCTATGCCTGTGCCCTGGTGGCGGCGGGTGCCTGTACCGGCATCCTGATCCCGCCTTCCATCGCCTATATCATCATCGGTCTGGTGCTGGGCATATCCGCCTCCACCCTGTTTCTGGCGGCCCTGATCCCCGGTTTGGCGATCCTGGTCTCTATCTTGGTCACCAACCTGATCGTAAACCGCATCTATGACTATGAGGGCGGTGGCATGATGACCTTTGGCGAATGGGCTGCCAATCTGGGCCGTGCGCTGAAATCCGGCTGGTATGCTTTCATCGTCCCCGGCATCATCTTTTACGGCATCTTCTCTGGCCGTCTGACCCCGACCGAGGCGGGTGCCACGGCTGTGGTCGTGACGATCATCATGGGCTTTATCATGCGCACCTTGTCGCTTGCGGATTTCCCCGCAATGCTGGTCAGCTCTGCCAAGGTGAACGGTGTGATCCTGCCGATCATCGCCTTCTCGGCCCCGCTGGCCGAAGCGCTGGCGATCATGGGCGTGCCACAGGGCTTTGTGACCTCGGTCACGGGTCTGACGGATGAACCCTGGATCCTCATCCTGTTGATGATCGGTATTCTGATCGCCGCAGGCTGCGTGATGGAGACAACGCCGAATATCGTGATCCTTGCGCCGATCCTCAAACCTCTTGCGGACAACATCGGCATGAACGAGATTCAGTTCTGTATCATGATGATCACAGCGCTGGGTGTGGGTTTCATCACGCCGCCCCTTGGCCTTAACCTCTTTGTCGTCTCAGGCATTACCGGTGAATCGATACTCAAGATCGCCTGGCGCGCCATTCCCTTTGTGCTTTGCATGTTCATCGTCGTGCTCTTTATCGCCTATGTCCCTGCAATTTCAACTTCACTCCTGCCCGAAATCTACCAGTAGGAAATTATCCAATGACACGTGAATATCTGAAAAAAGCGACCCTGACCGCAAAATCCGATGCGTCGGAAGTGCATGAAACCGTCAAGAACATCCTGTCTGACATCGAGGCAGGCGGTGACGCCAAGGCGATGGAATATGCCGCGAAATTCGATCGCTACGAAGGCAGCGTGATGCTGTCTGCCGAAGAGATCGAGGCGGCCTGCGCGCTGGTGCCCGAAAAACTGAAGGCCGACATCCGGTTTTCCCATGACAACGTCAAACGCTTTGCCGAGGCGCAAAAGGCCACGGTATCTGATGTTGAGCTGGAGATCGTGCCGGGCTTTATCGCTGGTCAAAAGGCGATCCCGGTGGATGCGGCGGGTTGCTATGTGCCCGGCGGTCGCTACAGCCACATCGCCAGCGCGATCATGACCGTCACCACGGCCAAGGTTGCCGGGTGCCGTCACATCACGGCCTGTTCCCCGCCGCGCCCCGGCGTCGGTGTGGCACCCGCGATCGTCTATGCCGCGCATATTTCCGGTGCGGACAAGATCCTTGCCATGGGGGGCGTGCAGGGTGTCGCCGCCATGACTTATGGTCTGTTTGGTCTGCCCAAGGCCAATATCCTTGTCGGTCCCGGCAACCAATTCGTGGCCGAAGCCAAGCGGATCCTCTTTGGCCGTGTCGGCATCGATATGATCGCGGGCCCGACCGACAGCCTTGTGCTGGCCGACAAGACCGCTGATGCCCATGTGGTCGCCACCGATCTCGTCTCGCAGGCGGAGCATGGTTACAACTCTCCTGTCTGGCTGGTCACCGATGACCGTGCGCTGGCGGAAAAGGTTATGGAAATGGTCCCCGGCCTGATCGACGATCTGCCCGATGTGAACCGCGAGAACGCCTTTGCGGCATGGCGCGATTACGCCGAAGTCATCCTTTGTGCCGACCGCGAGGAAATGGCGGCCTGTTCCGACGACTACGCGCCAGAGCACCTGACCGTTCAGGCCGAAGACCTTGACTGGTGGCTTGAGCGCCTGACCTGCTATGGCTCGCTGTTTCTGGGCGAAGAGACCACAGTGTCCTATGGCGACAAGGCCACGGGTACCAACCACGTGCTGCCGACCTCTGGTGCGGCCAGCTATACCGGCGGGCTGAGCGTGCACAAGTACATGAAGATCGTCACCTGGCAGCGCACCACGCGTGAAGGCTCCAAGGGGGTTGCACAGGCGACGGCGCGGATCTCGCGTCTGGAAGGCATGGAGGGGCACGCCCGCGCGGCGGATGTGCGTCTGGCCAAATACTTCCCCGGCGAAAACTTTGATCTGTCCGCAGATGGCTGATCCGCGCGCCCTTTTTGACCTCACGGGCCGGGTGGCTTGCGTCACTGGCGCAAGCTCGGGACTGGGACGGCGTGCCGCTCTTGCCCTTGCCGGGGCAGGGGCGAAAGTGGTGGGCATTGCCCGCCGCAAGGAGGCGCTGGAAGGACTGGTGTCCGAGATCGGTGCAGATGCTGCCTATGTTGTCGCCGATGTGGCGGACCGGGCAGGCATCGCCGATCTGGCCGCCGCCATCAGCGCCCCCTTTGGGGCCCCTGATATCGTCGTGCATGCAGCGGGCATCAACACCCGTCAGGCGGCCGATGATGTGACGCCCGAAGGCTGGGACCAGACCATCGCGCTGAACCTTGGCGCGCCCTTCTTTCTCAGCCAGGCGCTGGTTCCGGCGATGAAGGCCAGGGGCTGGGGCCGGATCGTGAATTTCGCGTCGTTGCAGACCACGCGGGCCTTTCCGGGCGGGATCGCCTATGGGGCCTCCAAGGCGGGTGTGGGCCAATTGACCCGCGCCATGGCCGAAGCCTGGTCGGCGGACGGGATCACCGCCAATGCCATCGGACCGGGGTTTTTCCCGACCGAACTGACCCAGGCGGTGTTTGACGATCCTGCACGCGCCGCGCGCAATGCCGCCCAAACCTGCATCCAGCGCAATGGCCGTATGGAAGACATGGACGGCCCGTTGTTGTTTCTATGTTCCCAAGCATCTTCCTATGTCACAGGGCAGGTGCTGATGGTTGACGGGGGATTTACCGCAAAATGAAAGCTTTGGTTTACGATGGAGTTGAGCAGCTGGGCTTTCGTGATGTGCCCGATGCCGCCCCGCGCCCCGGCGAACATCTGATCCGGGTTGAGGCCGTGGGCATCTGCGGCTCTGATATGCATGCCTATCTGGGCCATGATGCCCGCAGGCCCGCGCCATTGATCCTGGGCCATGAGGCTGCGGGCGTGATCGTCGGTGGGCCGCGGGACGGCATGCGCGTGACGGTGAACCCTTTGGTCACCTGTCGGACATGCACGGCCTGCACTTCGGGCCGGGAGAACCTCTGTGCGGACCGGCAGATCATTTCCATGCCGCCCCGCGAGGGGGCCTTTGCCCAATATATTGCCATGCCCGAAAGCAATCTGGTCGAAGTGGCCAAAGCTGTGACCTTTGCCAAAGCCTGCCTTGCCGAGCCGCTGGCCGTCAGCTGGCATGCCAGCCGTCTGGCGCTTGAGGCATTGCATCCCTCACTGGACAAACGTGCCCTGGTGATTGGCGGCGGGGCGATTGGGCTTGCGGCGGCCCTGGCGCTTGGGGCGATGGGCATAGAGGACGTGACCGTGGCCGAACCCAACGATGCGCGCCGGGCCTTTCTGGCAGAGCGCTGTGGGCAAAAAACCGTGGCCGCGGCCCAGGGGCAATTCCCGGTCGTGATCGATGCGGTGGGCTATGCGGCCACCCGTGCCGTGGCATCGGCGCTTGCACAGCCCGGCGGCGTGATCACCCATGTCGGACTGGGCGAAGATACAGGCGGGCTGGATATCCGGCGCATGACCTTGCAAGAGATCACCTTTATCGGGACCTACACCTATACCGCCCAGGATTTCCGTGACACGGCGGCCGCGATCTTTGACGGCAGGCTGGGGGCACTTGACTGGATCGATGAACGCCCGCTTTCGGGCGGATTTGAGGCCTTTCAGGACCTGCGCCAGGGCGCGGTTGCGGCACCCAAGATCGTACTCTCTCCATGGGCATGAATTTCCCCCAAACAGCAAAGGTGTCAGATCATGTATCATAAAATCCTTGTCCCGATGGCGCTGGACCACGGCATCTCGGCTCAAACGCTTGAAATCGCCGCTGCCCTGCGCGGCGAGGGCGGTGAGATCATCGCACTGCATGTGCATGAAGCCCCCCAAGGGTCGGTCGCGGCCTATTTGGACGAAGGCGTGGTCAAAGAGGGCTTTGAAAAAGCCCGCGCCCTGCTGGAGGCCAAGCTGGAGGGTGTTACAGGTGTCAAAGGCGAAATCGTCATTGGGCATACCTACCGCACCATTATTGATTATGCTGGTGCCAATGGCGTTGATTGTATCGTCATCGGCTCTCATAAACCGGGGCTCAGCGATTATCTGCTGGGTTCTACTGCGGCCCGTGTCGTCCGGCACGCGCCTTGCGCGGTTCACGTTCACCGTAGTTCCTAATTCCTAAATCACGCGGCCTTGGCCGCATTACCTGAAAGGCAAAACCGACATGAATATCGACAAGAAGATCACGGATGATCTTGTTGCGAACAATGTCTCATTTGTGACCACCGTGCCCTGCAAGCAGCTGGCCGGTGTGATCGATGAGATCGACGCGCGCAAAGAGATCTTCCACATCCCGTCCAACAAGGAAGACGAAGGCATGGGCCTGTGCGCGGGTGCTTTCATGGGCGGCAAACGTCCTGCGATCATCATGCAGAACACCGCGATCGGTGTCACGATCAACACGCTGGCGACATTGATCCAATATTACCGGATGCCGCTGCCCATGCTGATCTCTTATCGCGGCGAACTGCGCGAGCCGGTGGCCTGTCAGGTCGAAATGGCCGTGCATACCAAGGCGCTGCTGGCCGAGATGAAGATCCCGACTTATCACTTCCACCATCAATCAGATGTGGAAGAATTTGATGCGATCCTCAAATATACATTCATGTGCAACAAACCGGTCGCCATTCTGACCGATGCCAACTTCTGGGGAGGCTACGGGGACCAATGATCCGTTCTGAAATTCTCAAAGAAATCGCGCCCATCATCCGTGACCAACTGGTTGTCTGCAACATCGGTTTGCCCAGCCAAGAGCTGCATATGATCGACGATCAACCAACTAACTTTTATATGTTGGGTACCATGGGGCTTTCGTCCTCCATCGGTCTGGGTCTGGCACTTGCGCAGGACAAGACAGTCATCTCCATCGACGGTGACGGCTCTGTCTTGACGAACCTCGGCACGCTGCCGACCATCGCAAACAACGTGGCTGACAACTATATCCTGTTGATCATCGACAACGGCTCTTATGGGTCAACCGGGGATCAGCCCACATATGCGGGCAAGAAAACCTCGCTGACGGCTGTGGCAAAGGCCTGCGGTTGCGAAAACGTCATCGAAGTGCAGGACAAGGACCTTGGTCCGGTGTTGCAGGGTGCCATCGACAGCAAGAAAATGACCGTCATCGTGTGCAAATGCGACAGCGGCAACATCAAGCTGCCGGTCATCACGATGGATCCGGTTGTGATCCGTGATCGTTTCATGAAAGCGGTTTCCGCGTAAATGAGCGCCAGTGCCATCCATAGCGCCGAAGACGCCCGCCGCCTTGCGCGGCGGCGACTGCCGTGGATGGTGTTCGACTATATTGACGGCTCTGCCGGGGCCGAAACAGGGGCTGCGCGCAACCGTGCGGCCCTTGATGCGATCACTTTGCGCCCGCGTATCCTGCGCGATGTCAGCCAGCGGTCCTTGGCAACCACCGTCTTTGGCCAGCAGACAGAACGCCCCTTTGGCATCGCGCCCATGGGCATGTGCAACCTGTCTGCACCTGGTGCGGATCTGATGCTGGCGCGGCTTGCCGCCAAGCATAAGGTGCCCCATGGGGTGTCCACCGTGGCCTCAACCCCGATGGAAAAGATCTTGGAAGTGGCCGAAGGTCATGCCTGGTTCCAGCTTTATTTCACCGGCGATGGGACGGGCACATTTAAACTGGTAGAGCGCGCCAAGGCGGCTGGATACAAGACGCTGGTGTTGACCGTCGATGTGCCCGAAGTGGGCCGCCGCCCGCGCGAATTGCGCCATGGCTTCAAGATGCCTTTCCGCATCGGCCCGCGCCAGTTCATCGATTTCGCATTGCATCCGCGCTGGTCCATCGCCGGGCTGATCCACGGCAAGCCGCAGATGGCGAATTTTGAGATGGACGGCTATGATTTCGACCGCACCGAAAGCCGTGCCAAGGCGGATTGGGACACGCTGGCCCGCTTGCGAGATGCCTGGCCCGGTCATCTGGTCGTCAAAGGCGTGCTGGATGTCGACGATGCGCTGCAGCTGCAAAGGGCAGGGGTGGATGCCATACAGGTCTCAAGCCATGGGGCACGCCAACTTGAGGCGGCACCGGCACCGATTGACATGCTCCCCCGGATGCGCGCCGCACTGGGGCCTGATTTTCCACTGTTCTTCGACAGCGGTCTGCGCTCTGGCGAAGATGCGCTCAAGGCACTTGTGGCCGGGGCTGATTTCGTCTTTTTCGGGCGGATCTTGCAATTTGCCATGGCCGCTGGGGGCGATCCGGGGCTGGCGCAATTGTGGCGCGTCCTGACCGATGAGATGAGTATTGCCATGGCACAGACCGGCATGACCTGCATCAAGGATGCGCATCAGGACGCCTAGGTCCTGATAAGACCCTGACCCCCAAAATCCGGCCTGAAATTAAACATTTCAACGCGTTAAGCGATGCGTTACAGACCAGCTATTCCCAGGCACGCTTGAAAAAAGACTGTTTGTCATTTTGGCATCGTGTAAGCTTGGCCGTGGATACATCTGCACAAGACGATATTCGGAGCTCTAGGAGGATCTACATGACCCATCTGCAACATCTTCGGCACCTGCTGCTGAGAGGTCTGTTTGCCGTGATGCTGAGCACTGTCATGCTTGGTCAGAGTGCAAATGCGCAGACCGATCCGTTTGAACGCGGCTGGACATTGCAGCCCGAGATGTCGAGCCTGAATTTTCAGTCCGTGAAAAAGCAGACGGTGGTCGAATCCAGTGGATTTGCCACCATGGAAGGCACAATCGGCCCTGATGGGCAAACCGAAGTCGTGGTTTTGCTGGATTCGGTCGATACCAAGATTGACCTGCGCAATGTTCGGATGCGGTTTTTGTTCTTTGAGACATTCAACTTTCCAACGGCTACCATCACAACCAAACTGGATGCCGCCCTGTTGGACGATCTTGCCACGCTGCGCCGTAAGACGATCCCAATCACTTATTCCCTGAACCTTCACGGCGTCAGCCAGACCCTGCAAGCGGAGGTGACTGTAACGCTTTTGGGGCCTGACCTTGTCTCTGTGACCGCCAGAACGCCGATTTCCATCAGCGTATCTGATTTTGACCTGATGGGCGGATTGGCAAAACTGGAAGAGGCCGCCAGCGTGGACATCATCCCGTCGGCCACGGTTTCGTTTGATTTTGTCTTTGCCCGCAACAGCACCACCGCACAGGTTGCACCTGTACAGGCCCCCCGGGTGGCCCCCGCGTCAGCGGCTCTGGAGGCGGAGGGTGATTTTGACAGTGAAGCCTGCAAAGGCAGGTTTGAAATCCTGTCGCGCACCGGAAACATCTATTTTCAGTCGGGTTTTTCGCGGCTGGAAGACCGAAGCGAGCCGTTGCTGAACAGTCTGGCCGATATCGTGGCGCGTTGCCCTGACATGGTGATCGAAATTGGTGGCTACACGGATTCCATTGGCAGCGCTGCATCAAACCAACGCCTGTCAGAGGCGCGCGCAGGCTCAGTCACCCGCTTTTTGCTGGCCCGCAACATCCCCGCTGACCGGTTGATCAGCAAGGGATACGGTGAGGAAAATCCCGTCGCCAGCAATGACACCGCCGAAGGACAAGCCAAAAACCGCAGGATCGAATTCAAGGTATTGAGCAACTAGATGATCACAGGTTTTTCGCCTAAAGGTAGAAGGGGCAACCGTGCCTTCGGTTTCTGCACTGTTTTGACCCTGCTGGTGCTGTGGTTCGGGGCCGCAACGGCCCAGACACTGGAACCGCGCATTGCCTTGATCGTCGGAAATGAGGCCTACAGCGCTGTATCGGCCCTCGACAATCCGGTGTCGGATGCGGAATTGATGGCGCAAACCCTCGAAAGTCATGGATTTACGGTAACTCTGTTGACCGACGCCGATCAGATTGGGTTGAACCGCGCGATTGCGCAATTTGGTCGGGATCTGCGCGAGGCAGGGCAGGAAGCCACCGGTCTTTTCTATTACGCAGGTCATGCTGTGCAGTCGTTTGGATCAAACTTTCTGCTGCCTGTGGATGCGGCCTTGACTGATGCTGCTGATCTCAGTCTTGTTGCTGTCCCGGCGCAGGCAGTCCTGCGACAGATGTTCTCGGCCAAGAACAAGACCAATATCGTGATTTTTGATGCCTGCCGGAACAATCCTTTTTCTGCGATCCCGGATCTGAATGATAATGGTTTGGCAGAGATGAAATCGCCTACCGGAACGTTTTTGTCCTATTCGACAGCGCCCGGTGCCGTGGCTTTGGACGGGTTGGAGGGCAACAGCCCCTTTACCAAGGCATTGGCTGCGCAGATCCCTGTGCCCGGCGTCCCGATCGAACAGGTATTCAAGAACGTGCGCATTGAGGTGATCGAAAAAACCAATGGCCAGCAAACCCCTTGGGATACCTCGTCATTGACGGGGGATTTTGTTTTCGCGGCCGCACCGCTGAACGTTCAGGCGGATCTGTCTGAGGCGGAGCGATGGGCCGCCATTCGCGACAGCACTGACCCTGTGCCGGTTGTTGTTTTCATGCGCGACTATCCCGAGGGTGTTCACATGGCTGAGGCGCGCGCGCTGTTGGACAAGATCATCAACGCAGAGCTGGGACCGAATACCGCAAATACGCAGACGCTTGCCCCGATAAAAACGCCCGTGCCGGCGGCGCAACCAGAAGATCCCTCTGCCGAACAGCAACGTTTGATCAGCATCGCACAAGCATCGGGGAAAGCGGAGGATTATCAAGCGTACCTCTCGGCCTTCCCGCAGGGTACCTATGCCGAACTGGCCGCTTTCGAGTTGAAAATACTTGAGGAAAAGTCAGCGCGCGCAGCATCTGCTGGCACGGGCACGGGCACGGGCGATGGGCAGACAGCCCTGGTCGCCACGGCTGAGCCTGCGCGGACGGCGAATGCCCCGATGGGGTCCGAATTGACCTTTACCATGCCCTTCACCAATGCGGAGGGGCCGCTGATCGGGAAAAGCTTTAGCGAACTGATTGAAATGTCCGCTCTTTATGCGCCCATTGACGGGCTGCCTGATGCATTGTGGAAGGATCAGAGCTGTTCGAACTGCCACCAATGGACCAAAGAGGCGCTTTGCACGCAGGGAAAAACCTATGTCCGGTCCGGGGGCGAAAACGCAGTTTCAAAGAAACATCCATTTGGTGGCGTTTTCAAAAGGAATTTGCGATCCTGGGCCGAAGGGGGCTGCAAATAGCCCGACTGAAATTCTAGGGCTGGCCCGATCGGCAGGATCGGATATGAAAACCGTCAAACAGCAGATAGGCTGGCGGTGGATCGCATGACCAGAAAGGCGATAGGATGATGTGGAAATCAATTTCTCTATTGGCTGTCCTGTCTGCAACGGCGCTGCCCGCGCTTGCGCAGGATGCAAGAGGGGTGTGGCGCACGGAAGCCACCGACGAAGGGTATCTGGAGGTTGAGATCGCCCCTTGCGGTCCGCACCTATGCGGCAAGATCCTGCGCGCGCGCAATCTGAAGGGCGAGGAAGGACCCTATCCGCATCTGGGGCGGACGATGATCTGGGATATGATGCCGGAAACGCCCTCGCGCTGGTCCGGTGGCAAGATTTGGGACCCCAGCCGTGACGTCACCGTGAATGGCAAGCTGGCTTTGCAAGGCGATAGATTGACTTTGTCGGGGTGTTTTCTGGCGATCTGTAGATCACAAGACTGGACGCGGCTGCGGTAACGGGCCCCTTGGCTTTTCGCAGACGCTTTATGTCGCGTTGTCCAGGATTCTCTTTGCTTCCTGCTCCAGCCGCGCTGCAATTGTGAACAGCGGCAAAACCTGATCGCTTGGGGTATTGCGCACAAGTTCATAGGCTGCCTGCTCCACCAGTTTTGATGCCAGATGCAGCGTTTCTGTCATTCTCAGAGGCTGGGGAAGAAGCTCAATCGCTTCGAGCAGCTTTGCGGATGAGGCTGCTGTCGCAGACATGGGCGCATAGGCATCTTCGGCTGTGGCTTGGGGGGAAACACGAGAATCGTAGAGGATATTGTCTAGTCCAAAGGTCTTGCGATTTCTCACCGGAAGCTCCATTTTTCTTGCCCTGAGGTGGTGCCACTTTGCCTTTCAGATGGCAGGGGAACCCATAAAACCCTGCAATTTGACCGGTAAACGACGACCAGATTCAATTCGTAAACGATAGTGCTATTAGCACAATAATAGGCCGCCAATCGGTGCCGTCAATATCCAAAAAATCAAATACCGTTATCGCCCAATCTTTAGGCGTTCATGAAAACTCTGACGCATGGACCATATTAAATTAGGTTCATGAAACATCCGCTGCAAAGCTGCTATGCCTTTCGGCATCCCCTGCCGCGTTATCGGAAAACTCCCGAATTACCCGCGCAGGGCCTGCAGTCAACAACTTTAACGGCTCTTGTGATCTACCATGGCGCAGCTAGTCCAGGAAACGCGGTAATGCATCCTTAATGCGCCACCGCATCCAGCAATTGCTGCTTGGTAAAGGGTTTGCTGAGAAATTCATCGGGACGTGAAAACTGCGCCATTGCGGCGCTCATCTCGATTGAAACAGGGCCACCCCCTGAAATAACGACCAACTTCTTGCTGGCAAACAATTCGGCCGATGCCTCCAGAACGTCGAATACGGCCTGATTGTGATGCCAGACATCAACCACCAAGACACCTATACTGTCGTGTTCGCCCAGGATGGCATTCAGCTTGCCAATGTCACTTTCCCCAATGGCCGAAACCCCGCCAGACTTTAGCATATTGAGCATAAGATCGAGCATCTGCGCGTCATCGTCAAAAACGGCTACCGTATACATCAAGATTTGTCCTTCTTCAGTGCTATGTGCAGCACAACCTGTCGCAGTGTTTGTTCAAAGGTATTGGCCCGGTCCGTTTCAATGGTGTCCATGGCTTCAACCAATACGAAAAAGGGGTCGGACTTGATCGTTTCCCGGCCGTTTTCGCTTAGGTGATAGATTGATCCGCGCCGGTCTTCGGGGTTCTCAACCTTTTCCAGCATCCGTTTGGTCAGCAGCGTCTGGACGGCCCGGCTGACCGGCGCATGACTTAGGCCCAGATACCGGGCGGCATCGCTGACGGTGGCCGTCTGTTCATCCGCAGTAGTGAAAAACCGCAGAATAGACCATTGCAGGGGTTGCAAAGACCCAGGTGCCCTTTGGGGATAAAGCAGCCTGACCAATCGTTCCAAGACGATGCCCAATGCCTTTGCGCGTTCCTCTGAATAGGCTGGTTGTTCCTTGATCATCATAACGGCAATAAGAACCCTGTATTACTCGGCATTAGCCAACACTCCTTTTACTATACTAACCAGTTGCTGCATCCGCACTGGCTTTTGCTGAAAAACAACGCGCTCCAGTGACAGTTCGCCCAGGTTATCTGCCTGACTTGCATAACCCGACAGCACAACGAATTGAGTTTGCGGCAATTTCTGTTTCAGGCGACGCACCAGGTCGGTGCCTTGGACAGGGCCGGGCATCACAACATCCGTTACCACGACATCCGGCGCATAGCCGGCCTGGACGATCTCCAACGCCGATACGCCATTTGCCGCTTCGCGCAGTTCAAACCCCTCTTTTTTCAGCGCAGCCCCCATCAGGCTCAGCAATTGCTGTTCATCCTCTACCACCAGCACGCGCGCGGTGCCGACCTCTTGTTGGGGCACGTCATTGCGTACAATGCGGCGGGTGATGGCGGGCCGTTTTTCCGGTAAATTGCTGATCGGCAGGAACAGCGAAATGCAAGTGCCGCTGTGTTTGCTGCTTTCTATGGTCATCTTGCCAAGGCTTTGATCCACAAAGCCATTCACCATGGCCAGCCCCAGACCGCTGCCGGTGGGTTTTGTGGTCATGAAGGGGTCCGTGACCTTGTTGATGATTTCCTTTGGGATGCCGGTGCCATTGTCCGAAACTGAAATACACACCAGATTCGGGCTGCCGTGATCCCTTGTTTCGCTCAGGGAGGCGGAAATCTTGATCCTGCCGCCATTGGGCATCGCATCGCGCGCATTTACACAAAGGTTGATAATGGAAATGTGCAGCGCGTTCTCATCGGCAAAAACACGCGGCACATCCTTATCCGCTACCATTTCGAGGGTGATATTGCTTGGCAGCAGGCGCTGCATCATGTGGTCCAGCTCAATGAACGCGATTTCCAGATCAATCGGCTGTGGATGCAGCAGGGACCGCCGGCCAAAGGCCAGCATACGGTCGGTCAGGGTGGCCCCCCGTTCAACGGCCTTGAGCGCTTGGGCGGTGAAATTGTTCCGGTCTGCTTCGTCCTTGCTTTCTTGGATCAATTCAAGGTTGCCGGAAATGATGTTCAGCAAGTTGTTGAAATCATGTGCAACACCGCCGGTCAGGTTGCCAATGGCTTCGGTTTTTTGGGACTGAATAAGACGTTCGCGCGTCTCCACGTGATCTTGGTAGGACTGGTAGGCGTTATAGGTGGCCAGGACCAGGTAGATCGTAATATTGATGGCGACAATGACTGCGACGATCGTTTCGGCCGTTGCACCCTGTTCCAGATAGATCAGATAGGTCGCCAGGAAGAAGACCGATGAATTGGGCAGGACATAGCACAGCATCGCCTGCCAAACCCTTGAGCGGAATATGAAAGTGTTCAGCGTCGATCCGATCAGCAGGACCATGGCGACCAGCTTGTAGGATGCAGCGTCGACCATCCATAACTTTGCTGGCAGGGCTGCGAATGACAGGCCAATCAGGAAATTGATAAACAGAACAAAGGAAAAGAACCAAACGGAGTCTTTTTCAGGGAAGCTGGTTACCGTGAATTTCTCAATCAGAACGAAACCGTAATGCACACAGAACCACAGCAACAGCCAGTCCAGCCCGACAAAGATCCAGCCCGCAAGAATGCAAACGCCAATCAATGTCGCCTGGGTGCGAAGCTCGAAACTATCGAGTTGCTCAACCGATCTGAGACCTTCAAGCTCTTCTGCGTAGCTGGCCAAACCTGATTCAATTCCCGATTAAGATGTATTAATTGCTACTATCACATAACACATAAAACAACCGGGGGTTCAAGACGCTTGCGGCATTAGGTTTTGAATAATCAGGATTGAGCTGGACGCCAAATAGGTATTGCAAGCCTTTGACGATTAAACAGTAGGTTAATCAGGGCCAAAGCTGCCGCGCAGCTTGTCATAGCGCACCCTTGGTTTCGACTTGGGGCAGGGCTCCAAAATCCAAGGAACCAATTATCAGCAACATGCTCAACGGTCGACACTTCAGGCGAAACACAGTTTTCCCTTGCCCGCCGGATCGGTTTGAGCGACCTTGTTTCCATAATCAGTTGTCCATTTATTTTAATTCATTGATTCCTTGAGGGCTTTACCTTGGTACAACTCCCCCATCTGCGTCCGGTCCATGGCTTGGCTAGGCTTATTTTTCGTTCATCTGGTATCGCCTTGGTGGCGGCGGTATCTGCTGGTGGTTTGCTGGCAGAAGCGGCTTCGGCGCAATCTGTGACCGCGTCGGCCAGCCAGCTCACGCCGGAAACCTTTGCGCCAAACAAACAGCGGCTGAACGGGTCGGTGGTTTTTTCGGGGCAACCCGGACTTGCCGCACCCCAGGGCGCAGACGGGGTGCTTATATCCCTGTCGGGCCTGAAGATCGACGGCGCTTTGCCTCAAATGGCGGATGCGAACGAAGCTGCGCGCGCCCGTTTGACCGGCAAGACAATCACGGTTGCTGAAATATTCAATGCAACGGCGGATTTGCAAAAGGCCTATGCCGATGCTGGGTTTGTTCTGGCCCGTGTGATCCTGCCTGCACAAAACCTGCGTGACGGCGGGCGTTTGCGTATTCAGGTGGTCGACGGTTTCTTTGAGAAAGTCGAAAATTCGGCAGCTCCGCCTCGGATCGCTGATCGTCTGACAGCATTGACCGCACCACTGGTGGGCCGGCGCGGGTTGCGTCTGCCTGAAATCGAACGCCAGATCCTTTTGGCAGGGGACACCTATGGCGTCTCATTGGGTTCTGCCTTGGCCGCAGGGCAGAATTTTGGCGCAACAACCTTGATCCTTCAGCCTGAATTCCGGCCTGTCACTGGCTTTTTCGCCTTCGATAACGCTGTCTCCTCTGACTTGGGGCCGGTCACGCTGAGCGGTGGTTTGGAATTCAACAGCCCGCTGGGCTATGGCGAGACTTTCTATACACGTCTGTCTGGTGCGCCCTCTGGCGATAATGCGAATGGCCTTGGCAGTTTGTTTTCTGATGATCCACGGCTGCGCACCCTGTCACTGGGAGCGGTTGTTCCACTGGGCACGGACGGTCTGACGTTTAACATCGAAGGCACTGATAGCCGCACGGCACCTGATATCCTCAATCCGGCCACGACCAGCCGTTTTGAACGCCTGTCGGTCAGGCTGTTCTATCCGTTTGTACGCAGCCGGACCAAGAACATATCGGGGCAGCTGTCTGTTGACCGCCAGAACGATGAACAATTCCTCGTTGCGGGTGGCGCGCGCACATCGCTTTATCGTGATGAAACCACTGTGCTGCGCGCGTCTCTTGACGGCTTCTTGCAGCGCGAGACCTCTACTTTGCAGGCGGGTGCCACATTGTCTCAGGGCTTTTCTGCTCTTGGGGCAGGGGCCACGGCCGGCACGCCTTTGTCCCGACAGGGGGCAGATACGAAATTCACAAAACTGGTCTTGTCCTCCCAGTACCGCTTTGCCTTGAGCGATACATTCAAGATGTCCGTATCGGGCCGTGTTCAATCCAGCTTTGGGGACCCTCTGGTCACCGGCGAGCAATTCGGCATCGCAGGCACACAAGAGATTTCCGCCTTTGATGCAGGGTCCGTCAAAGGCGACAGCGGCTGGGTCATACGGGCAGAACTGTCGATGCCCCGCCAAGTCCAGTTTTCAGATACCCCATTAATTGTCAGCCCCTATGCCTTTGGTGCAATGGGAAAAGTTTATTTAGAGCAACCCACAGCCGTCGAACAATCCTCAACAAAGGCTTCGGCCATCGGGGTCGGCGTGGAGATTTCAGCGTTTGAGAATGCAAGATTTACCGCCTCAACATTGAGGATGGAATATGCCAAAGGATACAGAAATGATGCCCAGCCAGATGACGACCGTTTCAGCATTTCTGCGTCGTTCCGTTTCTGAACTCGCTCTGCGGCGGGGCGCGGCCCTGCTGTTGATGGGTCTTCCTGCGCTTGCGCAGGCCCAGTCCCTGCCGGTGGGGGAAACTGTCGTGCATGGCGATGTTGCGGTCTCCCGTCCCGGAACCAATGCGATGGTGATCCAGCAAGGCAGCGGTGCAGCTGCGGTCAATTGGGACAGCTTTTCGATTGGCCAAGGCGCGCGTGTTGATATTCAGCAGCCCAACGCCAATGCGGCAATCCTGAACCGTGTAACCGGCGACACGACGTCCGCCATTCACGGTCAGTTGAACGCCAATGGTCAGATCTATGTGGTCAATCCCAACGGCGTCTTTATCGGGCCAACAGGCACCATTAATGCTGGCGGCTTTGTTGCCTCGACCCTGGATATTGATCCGGATGATTTTGTCCTGGGCCAACGGGTCTTTAACGGCAACGGCAGTTCGGCTTCTGTCCATAACGAGGGCACGATCGACATCGTTCAGGGGGGCTATGCGGCCCTGCTGGGGGGACGGGTCAAGAATGCGGGCATGATCCGCGTGCCGCTGGGGCAGGTGGCCCTTGGCGCAGGAGAGCGTATCACGCTCGACTTTGGCGGTGACGGTTTCTTGCAGGTTGCGGTGCCCTCTGCTGCGGATGGTGAAATGGGTGCGCTGATCGAAAATTCGGGCAGCATCATTGCCAATGGCGGTCAGGTGGCCATGTCTGCGGCTACAGCGCGGGATGCGGCGCTGAGCGCGATAAACCTTGACGGTGTGGTCGAGGCACGCGGCTTTAGCGGCACCAACGGCAATGTTACATTGGGCGGTGGCATGGGCGGCAGGGTGACCGTCAGCGGCCGGGTGTCAACACGGGCCACGCAAACAGCCGTGATCACCACGCCAGAGGTGTCGCTGCGGCCCAAGACGCCGCAGCGCGGCGGTGACATCACCATCACTGGTTCCCAGATCGTGCTGGACGGTGCCCAGATTGATGCAAGCGGCATCAACGGCGGTGGCACGATCCGTATCGGCGGCAATCAGGCGGGGGCTGCGGGATTGCAGACCGCAGCGACCTTGTCAGGTGACGCCGATACCACGATCCTTGCCGACGCGGGTCAAAGCGGTGATGGCGGGCGCGTCATCCTGTGGTCAGACGACCATACGATCTTTGCCGGTGACATCTCTGCGCGGGGCGGTGACCTGTCGGGCGATGGCGGCTTTGCCGAAGTTTCTGGCAAGATCAACCTCAGCTTTTCCGGCCATGCCGATCTGCGCGCGCCAAACGGAGCCTTTGGCGAACTGCTGCTTGATCCAACGAATATGACAATCGTGAGCGGCCCCACCATCAACCCCAATGAAATTTCCGCTCAAGAAGTCGTCGCCCAGCTTGCGTTTGGGGACTACACCGTGAGCACGGCGGCGGCAGGCAGTGATCTGGGTGATTTGACGGTCAATGCGGCCGTGAGCTGGACCAATCCGACGACCTTGAATTTGGTGGCTGACCACGACATCGCCATCAACGCGCCGATCACGGCGTCGGCAGGCACGCTGTATCTTTTCGCAGGCAATGCCGTGAGCACGTCGACAGCAGGCACGATCGACGTTGCGCGTTTTGATCTGGCCCAAGGCAACTGGTCGCAGATTGGCACGCTGGCATCCTTTAGCGCGGGTGATTTCCGCCTTGGCAGCTTGGCGTCCTTCTTGCGGGCCGCCGGTGGGGCGGGCAGCACTGCAAGCCCCTATCAGATATCGGATGTCTATGGTCTGCAGGGCATCGGTTCGGGTCTTCTGGGATCGGCCCATTACGAACTGGTCAATGACATCGACGCCTCAGGCACCTCGGGCTGGAACGCCGGCATCCCATTGGCCACGGGCTTTGTCCCGATCGCAAGCTTCACGGGGTCGTTGAACGGCAATCAATATAGCGTCAGCGGCCTGACCATGGACCGCGCTGCGCTGGATGCGGGGATGTTCGCGACCATCGGGTTGGGCGGTTCTGTGACCGACATGTCCTTGACCGGTGCAAATGTCACGGTGACCAGCGGCGGCATCCTTGCCGGGCGCAACAACGGGACGCTGACAGGCGTCTCGACCAGCGGAACGCTGCGGGTGTCTGACGGGTCTTCGGGCGGCCTTGTCGGTACGAACGCCGGGACAAT
>Ga0213868_10000982_pt1 | contig 27654 bp, 17 predicted proteins | sample PICome_9_FD_160087 | JGI IMG/M metagenome (GOLD analysis project Ga0213868, IMG submission 160087) | Coastal seawater microbial communities near Pivers Island, North Carolina, United States - PICO127 | ecosystem: Environmental > Aquatic > Marine > Coastal | place: USA: North Carolina... | reverse complement strand
CCCCCCCCCACACACACACCACTCATACCACTGGCGTCCACGCAGCGCCCGAGTCTGGCGCAAGCGTCGTGAGTACATCGAAAACATCTCCAATGCGTGGTCGGAAGCCAGACAAAAAAAGGCGCTCACGGGCGCGACTAGCAGCCACATAGTAGAGCCGCAGCTTTTCGGAGATCTCGGCATCGCGCAGTCGTTTGATGCCGATGGCAAATGGCGCGCAGCACTCGGTGTGCTGTCCCGATGTATTGGTGCACTCGGCGGTGTGCTCGTGAGCCAGCGTCGCACGGCGCGGCCACTTCGGATTCGCCCACGGATCTGTCATACTGGTCACAAAGACGACCTTCTCTTCGAGCCCTTTGTACTTGTGAATGGTCGAAAGCTTCAGCTTACCCGATGTCGTCTTGTCGTGCACCTGCTTCGACAGCTCGGCGACCGGCGTTGCCAGCACATCCAACACGTCGTCCGCATCCGTGTGGTCGAACTCGATGTCGAAGCTTGAGACGATCTGTTGGATCTCAAAGGCGTCGCGTTCGGTGAAATCGTGCGCGACGACGTCGCGAATTAGCAGCCATGCGAGCCCACCAACGGGATGTTTCAGTTCGGGGTAAACGGACTCGGGTGGTTTCTTGCGGTCCGATGCAAAGAATGCCTCTTGGGTCACGACGATCGGCTCCAATCGCGTCTGGCCGGACTCGATGCTGTGCACGCGCGCCCGAACATCGCGCACGATCTTGCCGGCGGCACGCAACAGGGTCTCAAAATTGCGCTCCTTTTGCGACGGACCTGTGCCAGGCACGTTGCGTTTACGTTTGCTGTTCGTGATGGAGCGCGCATCGCGCTCGGCCTGCTCGGCATCGGCTTTGGCTTCAATGAGACGGAACTCGCTCAGAATCTCCTCGCGATAGCGCGTGAAGATAGACGCCGGATCCTGTGACATGTGCGCATTGTAGACACTCTCGATGGCATTCATTCCGAGTTTTTGGTTCCAGCCACGATGGCCTCGGATGCTCTTTAAAAACCCACGGATGAGATCGAAGCCCTCGGTGCAGGGATCGCAGAATCGCTCGAGGTCGGTTGCCACTTGGAGCACACACAGCAGCTTACCCGAAAGCGATGCTGACGCATCCTGGCCAACGATGACAGCCGGGATGTCGATCTTTTGTGCACTGGCGATCGCGCGGAGTTCCTGCACAATTGGATCGTTCCATGACCAGTTCCGATGGCGAAGGATCGCCACATCGCCCGGTTCGTAGTTTTTATCGCGAAGCAACGCGACGACCCGCGATGCGACCGCTTTGGCCTCCACCTCCCCGTTATTGGCCACGCGCACCTCGACGGGCACGCCGTCGGTGCCGTTGCCCTTGACCCCAACGCGGCACGATCGGTCCGTAAACGGCAGCATTGCTTCCGACGCCCGTACGATGCGGTTGGTCGACCGGTGGTTTTTCATCAGTTCGTATCGCTGCACGGAGATCTCGGCGCGCGCGGCCTGCTCGCGCAGTGCCTTTAGAGTTTGGTTGCAGGCGCCTGAAAACTGAAAAATGCCTTGGGAGTCGTCGCCAAGAACCACGACGCATGCACCGGCGCGAAGTGTATTCACGAGGATTGCGAGCTGACAGCGCGTCAGGTCTTGAGCCTCGTCAACAAACAGCACGTCGGTACCCGGGTTGACGATCGATCGTCCCGACTTGCGATACTGTTCGATCATCGAATCAAAGTCCATTCGGCACATCCCGGTCGCCGAATCGTGCGCCAGTCTACCCTGCAGATCTTCGAGCGCCCTGCGAGTCGTGGGTCCAAACGAGTCGTCTACTACGTCCACACATGAATGCAGCCGCTCGGTGCGCACGTTTCGAATCAAAACGGCGGCTTCGTGGACGGGCATCTCGGTAAGGTCTACGATGTCGGCAGCGTCGACCGCCTTGCGCGTCCCATCTGCGGTGCGAGTGGCCGCCTCCAATTCCTCCAAAATTTCGATGAGGATGTCCCTGATCTGCGAGGCCGAGACCACGTCCACACCCTCCGTGCCGTCGTCGGCCGCGTCCCCGCGCGCCGCACCGAGGCAGATCGAATGGATCGTGCGCACGTTGCGTGGGTATAAAACGGGGCATGCGCCGTCTGTCAGATAGCCTAAATCCGTGTGAAGTTTGCAGACACGGGCAAGCGCCTCATCTTTTGCAACGCGAGTTGCGGTCAGAATGAATACATTTTTGACGCCGTCGGTCATCAATGCCTTTAGCACTAGATACGAAAGCGTGTGTGTTTTCCCCGCTCCAGCCGCCGCCTCGGTCACGACCAAACCAGGGTCGAATTTTATGACGTCGTAAATCTTGAGTTGCGCACTGGAGAGCCGATCCGCCGCCGATTTGTTGAGGCGGTGCATGTGCGTCCGCCGTAAGTTTTCTGTGGGGGCCTCCCCCGAGACGTGCGGTGGCGCAGTGCTGGGTGTGTGTGGGTGTGCGTGCTGCTAGCGCTTCCGTCGTTAATTTGAAGCGGTCGCGAAAGTAAAACATGTAGTCCATTGACGAGACTCTTCTCGTCCAGAGTTTGGGTGCGTCCGGGCAGCTAATGACTAGACCTTGCCGAAACACGGGCCGGTTTAGGGCTGGATTACGGGGTGGTATACTCTACACACGAACCCGGTACGAGCCGGTAACGGGCTGGGTTACGGGGTGGTCTACTCTACACCCATTGCACCGACACATTGCCATTTCCGGACCACCAGAAAACTCAGATGGCCGCATCCGGACAACAAGCATTTATGGAATACATCGACGCCCTTGAGGCTGACAGCAAAACGCCCTTTGCAATCGAGCTGATGAAGCATCCGACGTCGATGTGGACGGCCGCCGATCGACTCCGCGAACAGTTTCCGGCACAGTACACCCTTGAGCTGATTCCGGCCGACAGTCTGTTTCACCATACGAATTTGATGGAGCAGCAAAAGCTGGCAATTTCCCGTGCACTGGGTTACATCTTCTATCCCGATGCGCGCAACTGGGCAGTCGACAACTTTTGGGACGAGGAAGGCGTGGTCGACGAAGATGTCGGCTTTGTGACCAAAAAGAGTCGATTGTCGCAGCTGGTGGCGATTCCGGAGGCCGAGCGACCAATTCAGAGCTCGCGTATTTCGAGCCAATGCCAAGTCGCCCCCCCGGGAGCAGGCAAATCATGCGTCGCACTGTACGCCTCGTTGCTCGCCGGACGCAACGCCCTCCTTGTAACCGACTCGCGCCAAAACGAGGTCCAGATGTTAAACTCAATCACCAAGCACACAAACGTCCACGATTACTTTCCGGTCCAACTCATCCGCTCTAACGCCCACGAGGACGCGACAGAGAAAATGGTCGACGCGTCACTGGTGACGCACATCGCACCTCCGTCCGAATACCTGAATGTGCTCGAGTTTGGCAGTGTTCATGGCATCGCGATAATCGATGTTAAAACGTTTCAAAACCTGTTCAAATCATCGTCGGATCGTCGACGGCTTCGCACGTGCATTTTTCGAACAAACTTTGACATCGTTGTCATCGACGAAGCCGACTCAGTCGCCGCCGAAGAGATGCGGCTTTCGTTTCTCCACGGCGTCATCGGCGAACCAGACGATCACGAAGTCCAATCCAGTCCCGTCAAGCTGAATGGGTCATTTCGGTACAAACTCAATTACAACAAGCTCATCGCGATGTCGGGCACGTGGCACCGAGGCGATGCCGCCGGAACCCGATTTCTCAACTCACTAGGACCGATAACGTACGCAATCAAATCGCGCGATCTCGAAGATAGACGTCTCCTCGCAAAGATGACCGTCGTGCTGGTCCAGTGCGTTTCTCCATGCGCCAAAGTGGCAGGGATGGCATCGCTGTACGGCGCGAACGCCCTCTGCCCGGAAAAGCTGCGCATCTGCGAACGGATTGTGCGCTTCCACGTTTCGCATGGACAAAAAATTATGATCTTTAGCCATCGCCATTGGCATCTTCGTCTCTTAGAGCGCCTTTTTCCATTTGCGCTCGCACCCTCGGGCGACACCGATGACGATCGATACGCTGCAATCGAAGCATCGTTTAAAAGCGGCGTGCACCAAGCACACCCGCTGGTGTGGATTACGATCAGCAAAGGCGAGGTTGGCATGGACGTTCCGGATACGTCCGTCGTCATCAATCTGGTCAACACCGGCGAATCACCCTCTCGTCTCCGTCAGCGCATGGGGCGCGCTTCGCGCAAAAAGTTCAAGTACGGGTGGTTTTACGATCTGGTCGGGATAAACGAGGCTGAATGGGCGCCGAACCTCGCCGGCGAGGGCGCGATGAGCACAAGCGATCTGCAGACTCGAGCGAATCGATACCGGCTGCTCTTTAAGGATGGGTATGGATCCGACTTGATCCGGCTTACGTCGGCGCAGCTCGCGCAGCGCATCGACCATCACATCATAGCAATGCAAAACGAAGGGGACGACGACCTTCTGATCGCGGCCGAAGTCGCCACCAAACTTCAAAAGGGGGAATTTGTCAAGCATGCCGAACTGCTCACAGTTGATCACATTGTGTCCTGCGCCTTTGGTTCGTTTTACTCCACAGATCTCCAACGCCGCGATGCCACGCTCTTCGACACGCAGTCGCAGCTACTGGTGCGCGAACGAGATAGCAACCGTGCATGTGATGCCACGGAGCGCCGCGCCAAGTTGCAGCGAGCCAGTCATCGAAAAAAGCGCAACGACATGCTCCCAAAATCGCAACGGGCTCCAACGCATTCGAAGAAGCGATGCGTGTCTGTTGTGGCCCCATCGGCGCCAGCAGCCTCGTCGGCCTCGTCGACCTCGTTGGCCATATCGGCTCCCATATTGTTGTCGGATGCAGATTATACGGCAAATTACCCAATCTCCGATGAAATCAGGGCGAGTCCCGAGCTCCGCGCCACGATTGTTGGGATATTATCTTCGTTTGACGCGAGTGCCGAATTTGTGCCGCAAACAAATGACGCCGCGCTCCTATGGGTGGCGATGCTGGCGCTGCGGTCCAGGGTGAACACGCTGCAATACGAGTCCGATCGCCGCCGCTCGCTCGTGTGCAAAAACGTGCTGCAGCTGGGCGAGGGCGTGCAGGAAAAGTGCAGCTTTCTCCATTCCCCGTGATAAGCAGACACCGTCGAATTAGGGTACAACAGCGGTACACCGGCGGTTTGTATGTGTGTGTTTGTAACTCGAAGCAGCTGCGCGCTAGCTTTGTAACCTTTTTACAGTCTTCAGCCATCTCAAGCCTATTACACACACTACACACAACGACACACCTCCGGTCACGCACTGCCAGAAAACCACGCAGCCTAATGTGCGATTCACAATGTTCTGACGACGACGATTCCGTTTCGACTACCAAAAAACGATCGCCACCAACCGCGGCGAGTACCACCCGACCAAAGCGTGTTCGTCGGAGCGTGGCGGACTTCGGTCATGCGGCCGGTGCCTTTGCTGGGGATGACGACGACGAGGAGACGGTCGTTCGCGCGCCGGTCCCAGAGCTCGTCGTTTCGCCATCGAGTCGGTGCTCATTTGGAGCCGACATGCTCATAGCACCGATGGACCGAAATAATGTCCGCTCCATTGTTGCCGATCGCGACGACGCGGTTGGTGGTGCCGCCGCCGCGTCGGACGAACCCAGCGCGTCAAACATCGTACCAGACCCGGCCACAACCGCGGTGCCGCCAGTGACCATAACCGCACAACACGTGGTCGATCCCGAACTGTCAGCGGTACCGATGCTTGTCATCGGGCAAAAGCGGCCTTCAAAAGACAAATTTTACTGCGTGCACTCGGCGATGAAGGAAGAGAGCATCAACTTTCTCGTCGCCACCGTAAAGGATGTGGACGGGACGCTCATACCACCAATGAACTGTACTTTGCATGATATTGTGTTTTCGAAGCAGGATGTGGTCAAAAAGTTTATTAATTCTACTTGGTGTAACAATGCGAGTTCGATGGTACGGCTCGTGAAAGCCTGCTTTCAAGTCTCGCAACGACGCGCCGACAACACAGAAACGAGCGTATGCCTCTACGTTCGGGTGGACGCCGCCGTCGTCATGGGCCTAAAGGGCGACCCGGCGTCGTGTGAGCGATTCGAGTCACTCAAGGCGTCGGCGGGCATGTCCGATGCAGGAATCCTAATGGCGCTGGATGAACAGACCGTTCGCAAGCTGAGCCAGTGCGCAGAGGCAGCCCAGTTTCTACACGACGATATTTTGGCAGCGTTGTCCACCCCACCTAAGTCTAAAAGTGGCACTCAACTCGTACCGGCAATCGGGTCGCAGACGCCAACTTATAAGCGACTGGACGATTTTCCACTCGGATCGAATGCAACCGAGCACACGTCGTTTCGATTCCGATTGAAAATTCCAAGCGTTTCCTCGCGACAACCGAGTGGGCGCAAGGGCACGGTGGTTCCGCTCCGGCCGTCGCTTTCAGTCAGTCCGCCGTCCGCGCAGCGAACCATTTCGATGGCCATGGCCGCAGCGCCGGCGTCGCCGCCGCCGGCGCCGCCGGCTCCGCCACCGGCTCCACCACCGGCTCCACCACCGGCTCCACCACCGGCTCCACCACCGGCTCCACCATCTCCGGCTCCGGCTACGACTCTCGTTGTTAGAGACAACAATGATTCCTATCCATACGACGGTGCCAGCGAAGAGCAGCGACGGGCTTGGATGGACGCCGGTCGTGCAATGCACGCGATGGGTGTTCAACCGCCGACCCTTGCTGGGTTCCCGACCGTCTTGATGTTGGACATTCCGTCTTCCAAGGTTGTGCTTCAGCCAATGGGAAATACCACCGTTCTTTTGGTCACTCCCTAGCGCGTTCGTCGCGTTTTGTGAGGCCGCTAACGTTGTCGATAATTCTTTGGCGTGGGCGGAAAGAATGGAAACGGTGCGTGTGAGGACGACGGCGGTGGGGAGGGGAGGGTGGCATGCAGCCGATTGCCATCGATATTGTGCGAGGGCGTAAACGGCCATCGCACCCGGAATATTTGCAAAGCGACTGTCCTATGCTCTCCTTCATCTCTGCATTGGGCGCGACAGTGCATGGGTTTTCGACCACGATGATGCTGTCCATGTTTAATTGGGAATTTGTAGCCGCTAAGCTGCCACCGGACGAGCTGTCAAGACTCGTTTGCTTTATCTACACTGGAACGCCAGTCCATCGATCGACATTCTACGGACTTGGTGGCATGCAGCCTGTTGTGTCCGAATCGACACAAATGGAAATCGGCCCGTACATTGACGAAATCGTCGATGGAAGCGTAAACATCTCGTCGGCGTGGTGGAATATCGAACCATTTATGAATGGGTTTGAAGTCTTTGATGAAACCGAACTCGACACATTGGTTTCGCCGCCACCGGTGGAGGTGTGTGAATTGGAATTATCGGGAACCGATGTCGTGGCCGATTGTCGCAAAGCGCGTCGGTGCGATCGCGTTCCTTGGACGGCCGTCGAGGACGCGTTCGTGCTTGAGTTTTACAATCTGCATGGCGGACACTGGCGACGGATGGCTCGGGAGATGGTCGGTGCAACAAAATGTGCCAGGAGCGACGATGCGCTTCGAAATCGACACAGTCGACTCACGTCTTTGACGTCCGATGGTGCATCGAGCACCTCCTCGTCGTCCTCGGACTCGCACCCGTTTCGACTGCCCTGTGTACGCGTGCCCTGGACGACCGCCGAAGATGCGCTCATTGTGGCGGCGTTGGTAAAATGTCACGGGAGGGTCACATGGACGCACATTGCCCGCGCACTGCCCGGCCGGACGCCGCATGCGATTCGAAATCGTGCACATCGTCTCGAAATGACAAAATGACTGGGTGTGTGTGTATTTGTGTGTGTAGCTGTGTGCACGTTTCGAAACATCCACGCACAGAACACACGTCGTCGGAGACGACGAGGTGCCACCCGGGCAGATGTGCGAGTCCGTCGATGCTGACGACACTATCGATGACCTGTCCGAGTCCGACGAATCCCAACCCATCGCAGCATCCAACCTATCTGGTTGCCGCGCGTGGGTTTCCGAGTGCATGCTTCGGAACCAAGAAAACTTCATAGAGCCAGCATCCTGTGTTGTTCCAACAGAGTCCCAACTGGAGCTGATCCGCGATCTACACGAATTCTTGAGCAACAAAACCCGGTGTCCGACAGTCCTGTCGCCACGAAATTTAAAATTGACGATTGCGCCATTGTTCCGTTGGATTGTCGGCGAAGGCGTTGAATTTAAGTATACGAATGGCATGCGCTTCAAGGCCGGTGAGTGCCTGACACTCGATACGGATGTTGCAAAGTGGCAGCAAGAGACTGCCGAGTGGATACCGACTGGGGTCGACGACGTGCGAACCGAGCATGGCTGGGGATCGACGCACCCACTTGGCTATTTTGAGAAATTCAAGGTGTGGAAGTTGACACCGGTCGACACGACAACCGTCTCCAACTGGGACGACTCCGATGACTCAGAAGAGACGCCGGTGCTCGACGTGTACGATTCCGAGGAGTCGATTGTCACAACGACGATCGTCGTTGCGGGCGAGCGATCACAGAAGCGGCAACGGCAGTCGGTATCGATCAATCACATACAAACGGAGTCTCGGAAACGAATTACCGCAATCCAGGCCGAGCGCGAAGAGCAAGACGCGGTGGTGAAACGCGCGGCAACTCGATGCCAAGAACTCGACGCCGCCGAGGCGCGCGAACACGCCGAGGTTGCAGCGAAGATTGCCGAGATGAGGGAGTCGGCTGCCGCACAGCGCAGGCGCGATATTGAAAATCAAAAGTTCATGGCGAATAGAAACCGCATCGTCCAGCGCAAAGCAGGCGACGTATTTATCGATACTGAACAACTTATTGTAACCTCCAAACTCCTTGGACTATTTTTGCAACACATCGACCCCGAAGGGGAACTCAAATACCTCTACAAGGGCGACGACGTGTCCGAGCACACGCTAGTCTTCGACGGAGTCACACGCCATGCCGACTTCTATGCGTCTATGTGCGATGGAGCCGACGGTATCGAAATCGTCGCGGAATGTAAACCGAACATTACCAATGCGAGTAGCGATTCTATGTTTTCACAGCTCTTTTTTTATCAGCGAGCGCTGGCAACGACCAGCAACGCCGCGCGTCTATTTTTGGCATGTTATCCACGCGAACCGAAACCTTATTATTTAAACTTCCATCGCGATGTCGGGCATCGCGTGTGGTGGCCGGCGCTTGGGTCCGATTGCGTGTGGGTGCGCGAGTTGATAAACATGCTGAACGGGGGGGACGCGAAGTTTAGGTACGGTTTTGTCGATCAAATTCCTCCAGCGCGCGCTTGAGTCGGCGTAGCACGATTGCAGACTTGGAAACGGGGGTCGCCACCATAAAGGCCGGGGTTTGCACCGAGACGTCGTGGTTTGGGGGTGGGTTGGGCGGAACGGGTACGATATTGGGCGGAACAGTCGGTTTGGTGGGTTGGGCGGCTGAAAGCAGTGCGAGTGGACGCATTGTCTGGTGAGCATGGGTGCGGATGATGTCACGAACGGAGTCGTCAGTGTCGATGGTTTTGTTCCCCTGGCGTACGTTGGCCAGTGTAGTCGGTGTGGTGGGTTGCATTGTTGGGCAGTCCCAGTTTTAGTGGGGTGTGTGTCGTTAGGACACCTTAGCGATCGACCCCGACTGTGGGACCGTTTCTATGTTCCGTTCACCAGCTCTGAAACTGATACTCTCACACATGGCGCAGTGGTCGACACGTCGTACTTTCCCGGGTGCATTGCCACACGCTTGACACCAATATGGTCCGATAGCAGTTTGAATGGCGCGTCGTGGCCGCAAGAAAGCGAAATGTCCCAATGGACCACCGTGCCACTCGATGGCCTACCATATCGAATCTCCGATCGACCCCCAATTTTTTTGTGCATTGCAATGGATCGGTCAACAAAGGCAAACAATGTGTCGCCGTCGAGCGCACGGTTGAGGCGAAAGAAGATCTCAAAGTTCACGATGCCCGAAAGCACGACGCCGATTGTTGCGAGTGGAGATATTGGCGGCGTCCACCGATTGGCATTGTAGAGGCTCGATTTCCCGTTGTATTTTGACATGGGTTCGTGATATCCTCCGAATACGCTACAGACGTCGACTTGCACGAACTGGCAGAATCGCGAACACACGTGTGGATCGTGATGCGGATCTTCGTCGTAAGGTCGCTCCCAGCGCAGTCCGATGGCATAGTCGCGTGCCGCGCCGATAAATAGCAGCCTGAGCGTCGCGTCGGGTGCAAGCCAGTCTGCCGCGCTTTGTGGGTCCGTCACCAGAATTCCGCGCTTTTGCACAATCTTGTTGTCTACCACGTTGAACGAGACGTCCAAAACGCAGTAGCGGCGTTCGAAGTCGGCATCGAACACGCGCCGCGCATCGACGTACTTGACCCGCCGCGTCGCATTCGACTCCATGTCGAGAATCGTAACCAGCTCGATCGAGTTCACGGTCTGGGCGTCACCGTCGTTGCCGTGGTTGGCGCACGACACCCAGGAACCAATGCTGATGTAGGCCATGGTCGGATGCGATGGCAGCGTCTTCCCGATTTTCAAAAAGTGTTTGTTGACCGTCGCAATCGTCGTCCCCGCCCGCCACCGCCGCGGCTGGTTGGGCACCTGGCCGGTAAAGTGGTGCGTGAAGACGCGCGGGGCGGCCGGTCCATAGCGTTTTAAGAAGAAACCCCAGCCGCCGCCCACGATGGCTGGAAATCGACCGTCGCGCCGCTTGATGTCGACAATCGCCTGTAGTAGCTCGACCTCGTCGCAAGGATACACGTCGCCACGGCACCACGCGGGGAACGCACCCGAACGAATCAGCACGCGACAAGAATGTTGCATCAATCCAATGGAGCACGCGATCAGCATTATCACCGCGATCGAAAGCACCACGATGCGCTCGGCGTCGCGATCTTCGTGTGGCACGCTTGTGAGGAGCAGCCATACGAACAGGCCGATTGCCGTTGGGATGGACAGCACGACCGATCCCCAAATGAGGACAAACGACGTACTGTACGCACAAGTCATCGTTGTTACCTTTACATGGCCGGTGTACCATATATACACCAGGTAACACAGACATTTACATATTCAACCCCGCGGCTCCATCTCAAGACACACCGTGTGTAATCTCTTGTCTCTGACTTCTCATGCACGCACGCGCATCCGCATGGTGGACGGGCGGCATGTTGCATTCTTTCGCACCACCGCAAAGAGATTGTTCCGCAATTGGCTTATTACAGGCAGCCCTGGAAGTGTTTCGAAGCGACTTGGACGTTCAAGTAGCAGTCCTTGAAGCTCGGCATGCGATGTATAGCCCAGCTGTGCAAATCGACTCATTATGTACTCCCGCGCGTGGTTGTTCACGTGCCCTGTCCCAACTTGCCCAAGCTTAGCCCACGACCCAATGATGCCACGGCACTGATGGGCATGCAAGTTTCGGAAGTACATCATCTCCCAGGTAGATGGCATATGTTCGCCCACCTCTAAGGACAGCATCCAATCTGCCCTTGGCAAAGAGAGTGGAAGTGTGAGATCGAAGAAGCGCACAAACCCTTTGGTATACATTTCTACGTTGCCAGCTCCATCATAGCCTTGCCAATCAATTGAATTGTTCACAGCGCGCAACGCGTGGCCATATTGTCCGACACCAGCTCCGAAGTCGTTGATACTTTGAGGGCGATCCATAGCTAGCGACGGAATCTGGTTCTGTAGGAGAGCAGCAATAACAGCGACGACAACTGCGTCCGCAGCATAGTGACCTTTGGGCAAAGCATGCGTTTGATTGTTCGCCAAATTGACGGTGCCTCCTGAATGATGGCCGTGCGTCTTTGTTACAGGCGCAGATAAACACCAGCCTCCTGTCGATAGCACACTTGTGCTGGACTGCCGCCGATCATTGCACGCAAGCTTCGCTGCGTTGTATCGCTCATGCAAGGCAACTGCAGCTTTTCTGTCGCATGGATCCCATGTTGCAGTACTATATTTGATGTCATCTGCTGTGTACGAGGGATGGCAGTCCGTCGTTGTACCGCACGGCATCCGCCTGGTGGCACGCCTAGTATTCTCTGTATTGTACGCGTTCATTCTTGGACGATGATGTTTTCTGGAGCGGCGAAGCCGGGGAGTGTGATAAGCTCGATTTGGCGTTGCGTGGTGACCACTGGAAATGCAGCGATCGTTGTAGACCCTTCAAATCCGCTCGTGCAACGCAGCACGATGCTCATGCCCGCGACCACGACTCCAAAGCTGATGAACTCGGGCCGTGGAGGGGGTGGGAAGTTTTGGATTGGATAGAATGCAAAGATGACCGCAATCGTTCCGATCGGGACGCAAACTGTCAGCAATAGGCACGAGATGCAGCGTATGCGACGGCCCATCCACTTTACATATCTCCGACACCGTCGGACCTGAGTTAGCGCGACAGTGGCAAGCGGTCGCGAAAGTGAAGCTTTTACGTGTAGATGTCGCAAAATGGAACGCGAAACAGAGCCATTGTTTGATCAGGACGTTCACGATGCGCTGCGTGACGCAATGAAACGAAAGCGTCAGCGCACGGGGGCCTACCTCCCGCTTGAATTCCTGTTCACGTGACCAACTCTCGAAACGTGTACACACACTGATGTGACTGTATTTTCACACACATCAACACGATTTTTAAATTACGGCTTGCTAGTGGAAGCCACTGGCGGCACACTAGTAACAATTAGGATTGGGCGATTTCCGTGCTCCCGCTCGCAGTAGAGGCACAAACCCGACAAAACGTTGCAAAACGCGAATCGAGCAAGCACACAGAGTGAGCATGTGGAGGGAGAAAGTCATGGTTTTGGAGGTGTTGGGCAACATGCGGGTGTGTGCGGGGAAGTGCATGAGAATTGTATGTATGTGCAGAAGTGTACAGGATGGTTTTTTGAAGTGTATAGGATTGCATGTATGTGCAGAAGTGTACAGGATGGTATAGAAATGCAGAGTTGGAATGAACAGTTCATACCCGGCTCGCCTCGCCCTCTGCGGTAAGCGGCAGTTGCACGGAATCGATTCCGGAGACCGAATCACTGATCGTGATTGCGCCATCCTTCCAACACTCACTCAAGCATGATTTGAGCATGCTCGAACTCGTCGGAATCCCCGCGTTGAGACGCAGCGCGATAACGAGTCGTGGTCGAGGATCGCTTGAAGCCAATTTCTTCTGAAAGAGCCCGAACGACTGCACCGATTTCTCACTTGGTCCTGATGGTCCGAGGAGCATGGCAGTGCACTTTTCCAAGACTTTCTTTGCGGTTTGAATCTCCGACTCGTTGATGGACTCTTTCGTCGCCGAGCGTTTCACCTTTGCAATGAGCGTCGCCACGTTTTCCTGTACATCGTCCAGATCCCTTTGGGATGGCCCATCTTCGTCCCGCGCTCGTTTTGCGCCGATTCGTGTGGCAATCAACAACGTTGGTCCTTCGCTCACGAGCATGTCCGATATCGATATTTTCGCAGTCGACGCGACGTCCTTGCACGATTGATTCCACACATTCAATGTGCCGAACGAAACCGTGTCTGGCAGCACGACCTGCAGGACCCCAGCCACGGTTGTTTTGGTAGTATAGCCGAGGCCTTTTGCAACGGCGATCAACGTCTCGGTGGCTTGTTCTTTTGGCGTTTTGGCGACACTTTCGGGTTCCATGGTGTGTTTGGGCGTGGGCCTTTTTACAACTGCATGCGTTCGTAAAGGTCTATACTTACATGTGACAGCTTCACGTTAGCGATCGATTCCGTTTTACGTACACACGTACAACATGCAACGTCACCTTTCCATGTGTTCGGCCGAAACCGCCAGGAGCGGCAATTCCTGGACGGCCGACACGCCGATGGCACCGCTCGATACGGTTGCATTCGACAACGAGGTCGTCGGCACCAAAATCACGCGCGGTGCCGGAGGCGAGCAGCAATACGCGCATAACCATGCCGTTGCTAATAAATTGACGCATGTGACACAGCCGTTTCCGTACAGTGCCATGCCGACCACTCGCCGTCGCATACCAAACGGAGTCGATGCTACCGATTATCACGCAAGCGGTTCAATGACGTCCAGGTTGTCGATGTTGTCGTCCGCATCGCCGTCGTCGCCACCATCGCGATCGCCGTCCTCCGAGTCAAAATCCGAATTTTTCATCGCGTCGAGCGCTTGCAGCAACGTGATCTCCACAATGTCGCGTTCGTGGCCAGCGCAGGTGCCTCTACAGACGGGAGGTCGGTATGGACGCAAAAAGGCGATTGCCTTTTTCATTCCCGCATCGGGACACTCCTGGTCGGTATGAATTGCGTAATGCGCGCGAACCTTGGAAAGCAGGCCGATCCCCGCATCGGCGACGACCAGCTTGAGCGCGCCACGCGGATGAATCATACCACACTGGACCTTTTTTTCAATCGCATTCTGCCGCCATTGCCCGCGGTCGCACGCCGATGCATTGTTGCCACGCTTGCTCGAAATCTGCGCTTCGGCCATGGAACGCAACTTCTCGAGGTCGACGATGTCTTCTCTCGTCTCTTCGCGGTGGGAATCGCGAATCTTGGCCAGCTCATGCTGCGTAAACGTCCGTTTATGGCGCTTCGACTTGTTATTCGAAGCTGCGACCGTGTGTTCAAACTTCTTCTTGCTGCTGATGAGTTTGTGCGAAAGCGTGACGTCGTGTTTGACCACCGCGTCCACGACATGTGCGTTCTCGTCTTCGTAGAACCTCGTAATCGTCTCCGGAAGGGAGCGAACGACGCAAGATTCGGTTGGGAAAACCGACGGGAATCTATCGCAGAGGTGCTTTACGATCAACGGGTCGTAGTAATTGAACAGCTCATGCAGCTTCAGCGTGAAAAAGAGTGGCGCTTGGTCAAAGAGCCGCTTCGAATGCCGTGTATGGTATCGAATCTCGTTGATACAATTTTCGACGTCGAGTGCGCAGAAGGTGGTGTCGCCTCGATCCAAGATGGTCGCGGCGGTCGTCTTGATGCACTTTGTGACGACATGGTTCGAATCGCCCAGATCGGATGACGCGGCTCTTGTGGACGGGACCCTCTGTTCAGAGTCTGCTGGAACTTGTTCGCAGGCGTCGGACGAGCGATTGCCATCGGACTGGTCGTCTTCTGCGTCCTCATCGTCGGCGGTGGGAGGTTGAGTTTCTTTCGCGCCGTCCTCGGCACCGACCATTTGCAAGCGGAGGCCCGGAACGGTGCGAAAGTACTGCTCCATTTCGTAATCCATGCGCATCAAGTTTACGGCAAACGCCGAATTGATGTACAGCGAGTTTTTGACGACGCGCAGCGGACAGTCGATCGCAACCTTGGTCGACATGAGCGGAACCGCCGCAGGGAGTGCTTGGAGGTCGATGAGCATGTCCAGACGACGCTGGCATATGTCGTCGGCCTTGAGCTGATTGTAAACGTCGTCGCACCCGCCATCAAACTTGAGCCATTCGCGGGGACGCCTCGATTTGTGCAGACGCGTCTCGCCATCGCGTTGCAGCGTGTTCGCAAACGACACCGCCGGAAAGGGCAGGATTTGTTGAGTGGTTGCCACGCCCGACTGGACCATGCTGTCCCTGCCGAGATCTTCCTCGACCGTTTCATTTTTCTTGCACGCCATGTCGCTCGAAAAGTTTTCGGGAAACTTACGCATTAGCGTTGTCCCCGCCTTGGCCAATTCGGGTATGCACCTTGTTTCGTGCGGGGTTTCGGGGGTAAGCTGGATGCGGCGGTAGTTGTCTCGCGTGCAATCGACGATCTGGATGAGTCGATCAAAGATCTGTGATGGCTCCAAGTCAAACCCATATTTCCCTGAGAGATGCTTGGCACACTCTTCGCTTTGGCTCCAAATGTGGCGATCGACTTGGTTGTCGGATGGCGGACCACCACCGCCGCCGCCGCCGCCGCCGCCGCGGCCAACTAATCGACCCTCGGTGACCGACTGGCCGCCCTCGGCCACACCCGCCTCCGCCGACTCGCCCGATTGGACGGGCGTGCCGACCACGGTCGACGACGACGAGACGCACGTCGTACGCCACGCAGGATCGTAAACGTTCTCCGTGCTTCTCTCCACGTCGATACGGCGCATGAAGCTCCAGGAGACGGGCTTGACGCCAAGAAAGATATTCTCGCCCTCCTGTGCATTGAAGGTGGTATGGCTAGCCTTGCCCTTGAGCCAATTGATTACGTCCTGTTTGTCGTATCCACAGCTCGTCACTTCGCCGCTCGTGATCAGCACCATGTCTTGCACCGCCCGAAGCGTCTCGACACTACCGTCGTCGAGTCGGCAGCACACAGTTCGGCTGCCATCGCGCTCCTCGGCATGTGTCGCCATCACGAATTCGACTTTACTGGACACGCTGTTTTGGTCGAATCCTCCAGGAGTCACAACCGTCGCGTTTTGCGCCTTGCGAAGAAACTCCATCAAGATTTGCCGACGGCGCTCAAAGAAACGCTGGCACGTCTGCAGCGTCGCTTGCGTCTTCGACGACCGTTGTTTGTCGCGATGAGGGAAGTGTGTAAAGTCAATTCGCGGGAGTCTCACCGCAGGCGCTGGCGCGGGCAGTGGCGCCCCCGGATCGAATGCGCCGTTGATCATTGCAGTGAATGTCTGGACGTTGCTACTACTTCCAGCTTCGTCTTGTGGCCGCGGCTGCAACTCGACGCCCGTGCGAGGCAGCGCCTTGCCCTCTACGATCCCCGAGTGTAAATACGACGAGCTCGGTATTTCGACACCGTGCTGCGACGACATGCGGACAAGGATGTGGTGCAGCTCGTTTGTCGTCCACAAATTCGAATCGAATGCGAGCGAGAATGCGTCTAAAATGACCTCCTGGTCATAGACCAGCGTGCTGATCACATTCACGAGCTGCCCGATGTCGAAGGGCGCGAGCGTGTGCACGCAGCTGTCCGAATCGGCCGACTGCTCAAACGGGCTGCTCGTGGGCAGCATTTCGCTGAACGCCGCCGCTTCCTCCTTGACAAACATGTACGAGGCCAGCGCACGCTCGACCGACTTGATGATCGCAATTGTCCGTCGATGCGTCTGTCGGCGCGGCTCCGGGATCGGAATGTCAAAATTATTGTTCATGTATGCATCCAGCATCCCCCAGGCGTCCAACGCGGCCTGTTCATTCGACGCCTGCCACTCAGGTACTAAACAGACGCAATCCACCAACATGTACGTCAACCGCGTCATCAACGTGTGCGTCCACATGAGCTGCTCCTCGCGCTTGACGGTGGCCTTGAACTCCGCCTCCGACATGCATTGATTGTGCGCCTTCTCGATCGCCGGGATCGAATACGTGCGATCGATGAGTGCCTTGCGTTCGCCGTCGGGACGCGGTGGCGGGCCGTTTTTCGGTTTGTACGCCGCGTTACAGCCGGTGTTGCTCGCCATCACGCGCACGGTGCTGTCCAGCGTGATGTCGTTGATCGTGCGAAACGCCTCCACGATCGTGCCTCCTGGACCGGTAGCGGTGGAAACCTTGTAGGGCCGTGGACGGGACAGAAAGCCCTGCGTTGCCAGCTGCTTCATGTCCTGCAACTTCTCCATGGCCTGTGGGTCGTTGGTCAGCCCGCCGCTCGAAATCGACCGCAGCGCCTCGTCGGCCCACGCAACACCGCCACTGGTCCCTGAGATACCACCCGCGCGCAAAGACTGGGCGCTGCCCTCCCCAGTCATTTGCCACCACGAGCATTCGATCTCGGGACACCACGACGAATTGAAAATGTACTGAAATGCCATGCACTCCCCCGATTTGTTCAACCCACGCGCCCCGTTGCGCATGATCATCGGTTTAAATCCAGCCGGTCCCACGGGCGACATCGATGCGTAATGCAGCGCCCAGCGCCCTGCGAGCACGCGGCCCTGCATGCCCGTGACCTTGGTGTAGACCTTTGTCAGTAACCGCATGTAATGGCCATAGGGCGAGAGATCGGAAAACTCGAGCGTCTTGTTAAACCCAAAGGCCAGATTGATGCTGCCGTTGTTTCGACGCGGGTGCGAATCGTCGACCTTGGCGTGAGTGAATATCGACGGTGCCTTCCGAATCGCCTCAAATGTCGAAATCCATATGCTTCGAGCGACGGGATAGACGGCGTTGACGTGCTTTGGATTTTCGTAGGTCGACCGCAACATTCGGAGGCCCCAATCGATGGCCTCGCGCTTGGCGAATGGAAACCAGTCTTTTGCCTTTTGCTTCTCGATCGCCGAGCGCGCGCATTTCAGGGCAAAGGCCTCGTCGATCATCTTGTGCACGGCGCGAATCGCCTTTGCGGTCTCCTCGGTCGCGAGCTTCACACGTCGCGTCGTCGTTTCCTCTTGATTAAATCCAGCTCCAATCCCCAATCCGTCGGTCGGCGTCGGGTCCAGGCTGTCCTGCATCACCATCTTGGAGTTTTTCATGCGCCGAACGCTCGCAGATTCCTGGTCGGGTCGCATTTTGATGTCGAAGAGATGTACCAACCGAGGCTTGATGTCTTGAAACGATGGCCGGCCCTGAGCGCGCAGCTGCCCCTCCACGGTGGTTCGGTTCGTTACGTCGTCCGGATTCATGCGATTCGCCACCATGTATCGGTTCGAGGCGTCGCGGAGCGCGGCGGATTCGGCGTCGATCACCGCTTCCGTGTTCTTGTTGACGGTCCAGAACGCGTCGAGGGCGTTGTCGCCGATCGGCGCTCCGAGGCTTAGAACCAGTGGCAACGTCGCGTCGCGAAGCGGAACCTGGTAATTGCAGAGCATTTGCACTTCTTGAGGGTATGGGAAGACAATGCAGCCGTTGTCGTCCATGTAATTGTTTGGGTTCGTCTGCTTTGGGTCGATATCGATCACCATACCATCCATGGACGTCATGAACGAAACAAAGGAACGCCCAACTGCGTTTTGGGGATCTGGCCGGCGCTCCATGTCTGGGTACTTGTCCGCGGGAAAGAGCTTTTTGGGCGGGTTTGCGCCGTCCCGGGCATTGAACACCCACTCAGGCGAGAGCGCATGGAGACTTCCCAGCGTCGGGTGGTCCTCGATGGGCTGGCTCAGTGACGCGTTGCCGAGCGCAGCTTGCATGTCCGTATAAACGTTGCGTGACTGCCCCCCCGAATCGATTCCCGAGGCAGAGTTAAGATGATGGACTAGCGAATAGTTGTTGTGAATTCGCGCATACTTCATAGTCGAAAACGCATTGACGTTCGGGTTTGCGACCATCGCCCGTTGCTGCTTTGCGGCTTTTTCGGGGCCGATGTTTCGGCCGCGCCACGAGTTTGCCGCTCGCATAGCTCGGCCGGCTCGGTGCATCTGATTGGATTCCTTCATGTTCAGTGCCATGTACGCCGCCGTACTGTACCGCTCGTTAAAAATAAATTTGTGGATACGAGTGCCCACTTCGGCGCCGCGCCCATCGTAATCTGGATGCGATTCCGGTAGGTCGTCCTCCGATGGCTTTCTCTTGGCATAGACCGGCTCGACGCAGAATAGCATGCACGGCGCCTTGTAAGTAAATATCGCCGTGTTGGGCACGGGGTCGTCTGGCGCATGCTGGGTCGACCCCGGCACGATATGTCGTTCGTCGTCCACCTCCTGTCGGTAGCGATGGGAGTACATGTAGGATTCGATTGGCGGCATGCTTTTGACGGCTCGTTCGCGCTTTTCCCCATCCTCGGGCAGCTTCTGCTGCTCGAGCAAGTTTTGGCCGTCCACATACAACCCCTTTGCCTCGGTATCGAACATGAGCCCTTCGATCGCCGCCGTGGCGACCACGCGCTCGTTTCTGCTGGCATCGGAATACCCCTTGTACGAACACAGTGTCGGGTCAACATCGCGCGTCTCGAGCGACCGCTGCATTATCAAATGCCGACACGCGCGAAAACTCGACTGCATGCCGCTGCTCCATTGACACCAATCGCTCGTGACAGCACTTCGGGAGTCGCTTGGTGGAATTGATGTGAAGCCTTCGCCCAATTGCCATGGTTGGATAGGCACCGATGCAATGTCGTCCTGCTCGATTTCCTCGTCGCCCATACCCCCCATGTCATCATCATCTTCGGAGGAGGACTCGGAAGCGGCATCGGGCGCGCCGTCGCCAACTTCGTCTTCACCGAGACCCTCTATGTCGCTTTCCATGCCTTCTACGAATGGCATGTCTTGCGATTGGACCATTTCGACTTGTCGCGTGATTTCACCCTCGGCGGCTTCACCACCGTCGTCGGCGTCAAATCCGAGCCCAACTTCTTCGCGCACATCACTGTCGTCGTCGTCGTCGCGCGCCCGCTTGCCCGTCGCATGGCGATGGGCCTCGGTCTCCATCTCGAGCTCGGCTTCGAGTCGCAGCTCTTCGTCGATTGCGGTCGCCTCGTCGTCCATTTTGTGGTTGTGTTTATAGCCGATTGGAAAACTGGGTGTCTTTCTGGTATGGCGAGTTTCGCAATGTGCCAATTCGCTGGTTGCTAAGAGTACCAACACACGAGTGGCCACAGCAGTTAGCGGCTATGGGACGGTACACACTCGGTACACGCGGTGTACACGCTACTCCAACCTACTGTAGCCTCGCCAATCGGTACGTCACGCTGTTCAAATACGGCACCGATAGCGAAAGTGCTCCGAGCAACACGGCCGACTCGGTCGTGCGCGCGCCACCTTCAATCAAGCGCACGAGCGAGAAGGCCTGGGGGACCACAAACAGCCGCCCAAAGGAAAAACTCACCGCTCCAATCTGCACAATCCATAGGGCCGCGGAAAGCCACAAAACGGCACTGTATGATCGATCAAATCGACCCGTTGACGCCGTTGTCGTTGCGAGCATCGCACACGCAGCTACCGAAAAGAAGAGTCGGTGGAAGACAAAGAGTGAGATGAGGACACCACAGAAGAGTCGGGAAACGGCGTCAAAGTCGCGCGCCGATGCGCCAAGCATAGGTGTGTTCACAACCGACATCAGCGCCGCCACCGATGCATCGGCCAACGACATGGAGCCACCCAGTTTCGACAGCGGTGCCTCTCGGTCCAACTCGATTTTAAGCACGAGGTTGCGCAACAAGAAATGCACAATCGAGACGCCAGTCGCGACACATTCCCAACCCACCACGTCGCCACTGCCGTCGTCGATCAACACAGCGCTCTGGTGCCACAAAACGAGCATGCGCGAGAGTATCGCAAGCGCGCCCACGGCAGCGTCCGTGAGCGCGTTGAACCATGTATGATACCCGCGCCTTTCCCTTGAATTCACCACGTCGAGAGCCGACTTTATGGTGGAGAATGCGCTCGATGAAACGCGATCGGCGCGGTTGAAGACGACGAACGCAACGATTAGCAGCACGACGAGACGGACTGTCGCAAAGAAGACCGCATCGCGGATGCTGTTTGCTCCCACCAAGCGCGTCAACGCGATTCGCCGCCCGAACGACATTTTTGATTGATTGCCCGCGAGCGTCGCGGAAAGCTCGTGCTGCGATACGCGTCGAAATGGCACACTTGGGTGATATCGACACTCTGAGTAGATGTCCAACTCACAGTCGAGCTCGTAGATCTCACGCTCGTTGCTTTCGGGGGCACAGTCCAATCCCTGCTCGACGATCGACCGCCGCACGTCGAGCTTCGACGTAGACGCCTCGAAGAGAAAGACACTGCTCAGCGCCAGCCAATGGCGCTCGTCGGCGGCCGCTCTCGGAAACAGCGCAATCGATTCGTTGCAGTTTTTTGCATTCGCATGCCACAGCTCCGCCGTGGGTGCAGCGCGAATCGCGCCAGCCTCCACATACAACCCGCCGTCCTCGGAGACATTCAGCCGGTACTCGTGGCGGTCAGAAGGTACCGTCGCGGGCTCGCGACCCGCATCGTCCCGCCAGCAAAAGTGCGTACGAGTGAGTTCATAGCTGTAGCCATCCACCAACGCAATGGTGCCCTCGGCGCCTATCGTCGTTTCAATTGACCATTCGCCCGACCAAACGTTGGCATATGTGAATCCGACCAACGCACGCGTCTGTGACCCGTCGGTGCCGGTGGTCAAGAGCGCAATGTCCGTGCAGTTCCGATTTTCGGCACACCGAAGCGTCTCGCTCCGCAACAGCTCCTCGGAAAACACGACCAGCGCGGAATGCACCGAGTCGCGAGGCACGACCCGATCCAATCGCACCAAGAGATTAACGATGCGCGGAGGCGAGCCAATCGCAATGGCAGCGATTGGATAATCGCTGGATCGTGAAACGCGCACACACGCGCCCTGTGATATCCACGACGGCACCGCAATACCACGATCCGAAAGCGCAAATGTGCCGGTGAATAGGGCCATGGCAACACTAGCCAAAAACGCAGCAGCGACTACCCATCCCGAACGGTCGCGATGAGCAAAGTCAGCAACGCGTCGGTGCGAGCCCACCGGCTGCACTGTCACACGACTGTACATTGTCGTCTTCCTCACCCGTATCCTCACCCAATAGAGCGGAACTCGATTGGTTATGTGTTTTACGCGCCAAGCCAAAAAACAACTGGCAACCGATCGAAATCGTGGTGTAGGCCGAGACGTGCTCGTCTTTTTTGCGCTTGGCGATTTTCAAATACAGGCGACGATCGTTGTTCGTCCACGACGCTGGAATCACCGGTATCATTCACACACGCCCAAGACGTGCACGGCCATCGCGCCGCTGAATTGTGCGGTTCACCCCCCGTGTGCAAACTTAGCGCGGTGCCGAGAACGCCATCTGATAAACGTTCGTGCCATGGCAAGAGATGTGAGAGTTGTGAGAGACAGACGGCGGACGACGAGTATATGGATGGTGGAGGACTCGTCAATGACGACGAACCTGTCTTATCCCCGACACCGATGGACGTAGGAGCGCTGTGCGCCATGATCGCCGAGCAGGCCAGCGTGTCCTACAATTGGGCATGGAGACATGTACCCAACGCCGACGAGCCGCCGCGCACCGTAAAAATGTCGGGATCGAGCCTAGTCGAGTTTCCGATGGGCCTACACGAGCTCGCTTATATACTTCCAAATGCGAAATTTCAATCAACGGGCGCCGGTTGGGAACACGCGTTGTCCAAACCAGTGTTTTCAGTCGGTCGGACCGTGCAGAGTGTTTTCCAACATGATTTGGAAACGATCAACATACCACCACACCGCACCACTGTATCGCCAGATGGCAACTGTAGCCTCAAGTTCAACCCCTTTACGATCTTAAATTCACCAGCCAACGGCGGCACTCTCCATCAACACACTGCATTTGCATACGCGAAGAACCTGACGTGGCGCTTTTCATGGGCGGCTACAGAACGCAATCGACGGACCACCAACTTCGTACCCAAGCGGAACTCGATCAATCAGGGAAACCTCGACGTGGTGGAGCTCGACGTTCCAACATCTGCGAACTTTGCGCCACATCAGATAATCCTCACGGATTTGAAATATCAGACGCTTAGAACAATGAAACTCGACAACGAGCTCGCGTCGGTTGCACAACACGAATTTACAAATGGCATATTTGCCACCAAAAGCATCGAGCTGCCAGCAGGGGCCGATGGATGGGATAACTCGGAAGTGTACACGATTCTCAAAGACCGCTTAAGCAAGTGGACTACCACCATGCGTCTAGTCGACGCCGACGCCATTGGGAATTTTCGAACGAGCGGACGGCGGCAGAAAGTCGTTGCGTGGGACGAGCGACAAGACGTCACCCGCTACCAACCCGCACAGGAAGACGACGCTGACAAAGGCGAAGCGGACGACGCTGACGAAGGCGAGGCGGACGACGCCACCACTACAAGCGACGTGACCAGGCACACGTTTTTACGCGCCGTCAACCCCAATCAACGAACAACTTCAATGCTGCTGCGCTGCACCATTGAACTATCAAAACGGGTACACAACGACCAAACTGACGACGTCGATCGCTTCAGCAAAGGCATGGTAAACGCCTTCAGCATGCTCGTCTATTTTGTACCGGATTCGAATACCAATAAAGGGATGCGCACACCGCTCGTCCAGCGCCTACGAGTTCTACTTGGACAACGACGTATGCGGTCACTGTTGAACAGAATGGCCGATAATGGCACAAACAAAGAGAAACTCAACGAATTCGTACTGAAATGCGCATCGGCGCGTCTACTGCATTTTCTAATCGAAGGCATCGCGATCTTCAAGCTCGTGCGCGATGACGTAACGATACAAACACACCTAAAGGAACACTTTCCTGTTCTAAGCACCAGCTTCTACACCCAAACCAATACCGTCGACGATCTCTATCGCAACCTCATTTCCGCACTCGAACGATTCCCGAAATTTCTAGTAGCGTTGCGTCAAATGGACAAGCAAAAAGCACTCGATCCCGTGTGGATCAAACACGGCGGAACGCCTCCACCCGTCACCGTCTCCATCAGTGTCACAGCGTCGCCGCACGGCCGCTACGCAACCTCGATCCCCGGTGCAACGCCAATGTCGATGGCCGCGTTTACGGCCGCGGTCGGTGCCGCCACATGCAGGCTGCTCTACGACCCCGCGCCCCGTGCCAATGAGCTGTTTTTTTGAATTAGAGTTTCACACAGCGCGCACAGCGCATAAGATTGGCATGTGCTTCCATAGTCTCGACCGTAAGCGTGTTCCCATTGTTGGCAGCCACCATATTTGCCACCCGGATAGTATAACAGTCCATGCAAAAAATAATATTACAGCATTCACAGTTCGCCATGCTATCGCGCACGAACACGCCCAGAGGGTCGAATTCGACGCCACAGTCGCCACATACGACCACGGTTCCGTACCGAAGTGGAAAGATGCGAGGAATACCAGTTGCAATCAGTGCCGAGATACCCACTGAAAAATAGCTAGCGAGCTCCGAATGGACGACTTGGCACGCGTTCACGTTGCGCTCGATGCCGCTCGCCACGCCGATGGCCGCGTCTTCGGTGGCATCGTTCACCGATGCGTATCGTACCATGCGAAATGTGCCATCCGATACGAATTGATTTGTCGCGACAAGTATCCCGAGCACCGTGCGCTGCATCGCGTCGCGGCGCGACGATCGGCATGAACGCGCAATGCTCGCCGACGACCCCGTGCACCGCGCACTCCGCCGCCGCTCGATGGTCGACAACTGAACCAATTGATTCGATGTCGCGTCCATCGCGGAGGCGGCGCAGCTGCTCCCCAGCAACGTCGTGTGCTTTTGGGCGGCCCACGTTCTTGTCTCATCAGCAAACTCGCCAAACAGCTCTTGAAGCAACGCCGCGCCCTGCCTGCGCATATTCTCTATTATATGTACTTGCGATGCGTCGTCGGCAGAAGCACCGCTTCGTCGCCGTCCCGATTTTACGCCATTGTTGACCGGCGCGATCGAGCCCACGCCATCGCACACCACCGCCAGAATGGCTTCGAAGGCGGTGGTGCGCACCCCAGTGGCTGGGTCGGTGCCCGTCGTCACCGAACGATACATTTGGAGCAGCCGACTCGCATTCGAGGCGTCCTCATCGTTTAAAGCACCCGAATTGGGCAACCGTGCGAGCTCGGGAAAGGCGGCTAAAAAGACACATGTTGTCAAATAAAGAGGAAACTTTGTGGGTGTGTTGAAAATCGGCAGCTTGACACCCCGGAACGTGTCGCGTGCGAGTAAATCGACAATCGCGCCGATCGTCGTGTGTTCTAGGAATCGATTGGCACCCGCCACCGCGTCGGAAAACGTATTTATAGGATCAAGCTCCGCATCTTGACGATGCGCCAAGGATCGCTCCTCGAGGCGACGATTGATTTTCACTGCGTTCTTCTTGAGCACGTCGTTGAATGCGCTTGGAATGCACGCATAAACGACCGGAAAATACGATTTGGATCGCGACGCCACCCCAACGACCCACTCGGCAAGCTGGCAATTGGCAATACCACGCTGCACACTCGTCGCGAGTGGGACGTTGCCCGAAGTGTCCATTGACGACTCGACGATCGTCGTCGTTCCCGACCACAGCACCTCATACCCGCCCATGGAAAGAGGCCGTTTGTTTTTTCCAACAAATGAGTCGATCAGGACCAGCGGCGCGATGCTGGTTCCGTATACGGCCTGGCTCGGCGCGCGTTTGGCCGCGTGTGGAGCACCAAAGGATTCGTCCCTTGATTCATAGGTTATCCATTCGGCCACGATTATTCTGAACGCGCCTTGCTTCAGGGGGTTGTTGATTGACGTAATTAAAATAGAAATCTCACGCCGTTCACCATACTCGATTTGTAACAGCGAGCGCCCAAACACCTCGTTCGCGCCAAAAAACGAACGGACGCGACAAAACAGCCTCTCTCCGGGGGGCAAATATGAGAATCGGCCAAATCCCGCGACGTCCGGCTGGATGAGCGAGTACGGCTCGAGTTCATAATTTATGTGATACACAACGGTCTCGACGTTGCGATTTTTTATTTTCTCGAATAGTTTATACGAGTGCTCAAGCGGAGTGAGCAGCGCCTCTGAGCCGAAAATGCTATACAGGTTTGCGTGCTGGGCGGCCATGTCTTTTATTCTGGAGCGGTGTGTTTTTCAGTGGCCACAAAAACACAATGAGTATACAGTACACACCCACCACACACAGACACACACCCGCTCAGCCCACGTCGGCACTGGTCGATGCAGCGAGCTTGCGTTTGCGCTTGCCGATGGCCTTGTTGCCGGCGAGGGCGTCATTCACGCGCTTGTCCTCGGCGATGGCGTTGACGTTGTCGTAGAAGAGCTCACAGATGAGGAGCGGGCGGTCGGATTGCTTGGGCGGCAGCTTGAACTTCGGGTTGGCCAGGTTGGTGATGGTGCACACGAGCTCGGCGAGGCGGCGCTCCCACTGGGCCTTCTGCGCAGGGTGGACGTGGACGATTTGGTGGTCCTTGTCGGCGCGCGTGAAGCAGGACGGTTGGCGAACGCCGGCGTAGTCGGTGTAGGCGTCGGGGTTGAAGCGGATCATCACGACGGTCTTGCCGCGGTTTTGGACGACGAAGCTCGCCTCGCGCTCGCGCTCCTTGGCACACAGGTAGGCGCGATGGGAGTGCTCGTCGATTTCGACGATGATCACGCGGTCGGCGAGTGTGAAACGGGCGTCGGGGCGGGCGCGGCTGCCGACCACGCAGATGCGGTGCGTAAACTTCGTGTCGAAGACCCAGTTGTAGTCGGGGAATGCCTTCTCGAGGACCGCGCGTGTGGCATACTCCTTGGCGTGGAGCGAGCTTCGGGCGGACTCGGCGCGGGGGTCGTTGGGGAACGAGGCGACGAAGCAGCTGGGGCACCGACCGTCGAAGCGGTCGGCCTTGCCAAGGGGCACGGAGACGCCCATGGCACACACGCCGCACTTACCCGGTCCGAGGCAACGTTTGCCGCCGCCGTGCTGCTTGCAGTGCGTTGGTGCGCCGCCGGGGGTGTTTGCGACCGCCCGCTGGGAGCACTCGATGCACGCGCGGAAGTACTGCCCCCCGCTGACGACGGCGCGGTAGGGCACGTACTTGGTGTTTGCGTCGACGTGCCAGTAGACCTTCGAGGCGTCGGCGTCTTTGCATGCGGCGGGTGCACGCTCGAGGCCGTCGAGCAAGCGGTCGGCCGCCTTGCGTTTGGCCATCTCGGCTTCGAAGCGCGTGTGTTCGGCGGCCCGCAGCGTCTGGAGCGCGGCGGCGCACT
>Ga0213868_10000977_pt1 | contig 27720 bp, 27 predicted proteins | sample PICome_9_FD_160087 | JGI IMG/M metagenome (GOLD analysis project Ga0213868, IMG submission 160087) | Coastal seawater microbial communities near Pivers Island, North Carolina, United States - PICO127 | ecosystem: Environmental > Aquatic > Marine > Coastal | place: USA: North Carolina... | reverse complement strand
CTCGAGGACCGCATGGCAGGCGGCCACATCGAAGTCGTATTGATGTTTGGTCGGCTCGAACGGTTTCGGTTCGAGCAGCAACATTCCGGTGAAGCCGATCTCGCGTTTGTGTTCGACGACCATGTGGAGGAACCGAGCCATCTGATCGAGCTCGTGTGCCATGTCGGTATTCAGCAGGGTTTCGTATCCCTCCCGGCCGCCCCACAACACATAGTTTTCGCCACCTAAACGATGGGTTGCTTCAAGACACTGACTGACCTGGGCAGCAGCGTAGGCAAAAACCTCTGGATCAGGATTCGTAGACGCGCCCGCCTGGTAACGGGGGTGTGAGAACAGATTGGCTGTACCCCACAACAGCTTGACGCCCGTGCGTTCCATATGACCAGCTGCCTCGTCGGCCATCTCGTCGAGGTAGTCGCAGTGCTCGCGGAACGTGAAACCCGACGGTGCGATGTCGACGTCGTGGAAGCAGAAGTACGGCGAACCCAGCTTGTCGAAGAACTCGAACGCGGCCTCCATCTTGGTCTTCGCAAGGTCGATCGGGTGGGCCTGGCTAGTCAGCCACGGGCGATCCATAGTGCCAGCCCCGAAGATATCGAAACCATCCCAGTTGAAGCTGTGCCAGTAAGCGACCGCAAACCGCAGGTGTTCTGCCATCGTGCGATCACCGACGACCCGGTCGGCGTCGTACCAACGAAAGGCCAGCGGGTTGTCTGATTCGGGGCCCTCGTAGGCGATCTTCGAGGGGACACTGGTGAAGAACTCGGTCATACTCAAAGACTACGGCGAGTCCGGATTCGTCGCTGGGCTCCTGATCCTGTTTTCGAGTGGTGTTCTCGCTGTCTAGCCAACTGATGTAGCCATAGCGGCAACATGGCCAGCGATGATCGGCCAGTAGGACGGTGGCAGGTCGTGGCCCATACCGTCGAGCGACACGAAGGTCGCGTTGGGCATGATCTCGGCGGTGCGCTCGCCACCAGCCGGGGTGATGAGAGTGTCGGCGGTGCCGTGCATGACCAGTGTTGGCACCTGGACCTCGCGCAGAGCGTCCTCGCGCCGGGGTGACTTCACGATGGCGTTGTATTGATGCACCGTATTGCGGGGTTGCACGCCGTAGTCGAACATCATGGCGCCCTTCGCCCTGCTTGCTTCCTCGGTCCATTGGGCCGGTGATGCCCAGATCTGTTCGGTCGCAACACGATGATCAAGCCAGGCTTCGCGTTCGGTCGGCGAGGGGGTCAGCAGCGCCTCTTGTGCTTCCTTGGTCGCGCTGCCGAACTTGGGGTTGCCAGTGTTGGACATGAGCGAGGTGATCGAACGCAGCCGATCGCTGTGATCGATACCCAGTTGCTGCACGATCATGCCGCCCATCGACATACCGAAGACGTGTGCGGTCGACCAACCGACCGCATCGATCACTGCGATGGCATCGTTGGCTTGATCGGCTAGGAGGTAGCCACCGTTGGTAGAGGAGGCACGACCAGCGTCACGATTGTCGAAACGAACGACATCGAAACCTCGGTCGTTGAACTCGGCAATGAAACCGTCTTCATACGACACCCGAGGACTGCTCAGACCGTTGACCAGCAACAGCGGTTGGCCACCTTCGACTGCATGTCGAATCCAGGGCAACTCGATGTCACCGTTGCGGGCCGTGCCTTCGCTGATCTCAATCATCCATCGACATTACTCGTGGCCCTCGGCAAACAGAAACGGTTTAAACACTTCAATGACTGCCGGCCAGAACGTCAGTATGGCTGCCCATGACTTGCCGCTAAACATGACAGTGCCTGGCACCGTCATGTTGCGCACGAACCGCTTCATCGCAACGACCTCGCTGCTTGCCGCCAGCATGATGCCGGTGGCTTGCCGTGATTATTCGGCGAACAGGTGACGAATACCTCGGCTGACGGCGGCACCGATCGTTGAACTGTGCGACTCAGCGGGAAGGATCACATGGGCCGCGTCGAGGCCGGGGTACCCACGGCCTTGCAGTCGCTCGGCCATCTCAACGACATTGCCACACATGTTGAAACCTTCGAGCAGGTCTTCTGCTTCGCCCGCGGTGAGGAACACGCTGGCAGCCAAATCATCGTGGGTAGCTGCATAGTCTGCTTCGAGGTCGAGCATCACCCGGTCGTGCCACCAGATCGAAGGGCTGGCAAGCAGGTACTTGTCGAAAAGTGTCGGCTCGGCGAAGAGCGCTCGAAGGCCGAACAAGCCGCTGAAGCTATGACCGACGAGCCATGTCTCGGAAATCCGCACGTCGTTGTGCAGTCGGGGCAACACCTGGTCGCGGATGAAGGCGAGATAGACGAGCGCCTTGCCCGTGTCAGAGGCCTGAATACCTTTCACGCCAGTGACTTCGGGTGGCACCCACTCGGTGGGACAGAACCAACGGGCCCGGCTTCGCAGATAACCGCTCATGGTGTCGTCAGTAAACGACAGACTGGCCACGAGTGCCTCGGGGGCTTCGCCGCTCATCGACATGATGCGGGTGGCGTCTCGTACCGTGCCCGCCGTCCATGCACCGTCGAGACACAAGATGAGCGGAGCAGCTTCCATCGAGTCGTATCGGAAGGGTGTCACCACCGAGACATCGTGATCCACACCGGACGCACCGCAGGTCAGCGTGAAATCGGTCGAGGTCCATGCCATCTCCGAAACCTAGCCGCCGGGGTTGTGCACCCCCTATGTCGCCGGGTAGACGATGGTGTGAGTTTGGGGCTACTGCTAACAGCGTTCACACTTGGCCTGCGCCACGGCTTCGACTGGGATCACATCGCTGCCATCGCCGACCTCAGTGGTACCGCCGAGAGTCGACGTCGTGGTTTCCTGCTTTCAATGATCTACGCGCTCGGCCATGGGCTCGTCGTGTTTGCGCTCGGAACGATCGCCATTGCATTCGGCCTGGCTATCCCCGACGGGCTCGACGAATGGATGGGCAAGGTCGTTGGAGTAACTCTTATTGCACTCGGCGGATGGATTCTGCTTGAGCTCGCTCGCAAGGGGCGCAACTTCCGGTTACGCAGCCGATGGATGTTGATGATCGATGGCACCTTCGCTGGCATGCGCAAGGTCCGAAACGCTGCCACCGGCCGCACCATCGCTGTTGAACACGACCACGGCCATGAGCACGTCGCCATCGATGATGATCATGACGCGCAGCATGCACACGACCATGCCCACGTAACATCCCCAGCAGAGGTGCCAAGACGAGTGCCGCAGACGGTTTCGACCGCGACCGGCTGGCGCTCGACTCGCCAACGACTCTCACGTGGGCACAACCATCCCCATCGACACGAGCTCGTCCTTCCCGAAAATGCGACAGCCCGTTACGGACACGGCACCGCGGCAGGTATCGGCATGTTGCACGGCGTGGGCGTAGAGAGCCCAACACAGATCGCCATCTTTGTGGCTTCCACTGCTGCCGTCGGCGTGAACTTCGGACTATTGCTTCTGGCAACATGGGTCGTCGGTCTGATCCTGGCAAACGGGGTGATCGCTGGGCTTGCGGGTGCAGGCCTGCTTCACGCCGAACGAAGCTTCCCCATTTACGCCACGCTCGCAGTGGTGGTAAGCCTGATGAGTATTGGGCTGGGCGTGGTGTACCTACTTGGCTTCGACATCCTTCCCGCAATCCTTATCTGAAAGGCACCTATGAGCACTTCGAGCAACGCCTCCCCCGTCGAACTCTCACCATGGTCAGTCCATGCAATCAATCTGCCCGAGCATGCCGACAACAAGATTCACACCGACGAAGGTGCACGGGCCGCTGGCTTTCCTGGGGCACTCGTAGCCGGAGCCACCATCTACGCCTACATGACCCATCCCCCTGCCGCTGCTTGGGGCACTGACTGGCTGTCGAATGGCGGTTGCGAACTACACCTGCGACGACCAGTGTTCGATGGCGATCTTGTTGACTGCGTGATCTCCACCGAAGACGGTGCTCCGGTGGTCACCGCAACCGTCGACGGCGACGCTCGATCTTCGATCAGGTTGTGGAACCACGCCAACGCTCCGGATTTGCGAGACGGCGATCCACTCAAGCCATACACAACCGAACTGACGAACCACCAGATCGACTACGGCTTGCGATGCGGCGACGATCTGACGATCTATGCCGAGCAGAACATCGCCCACCCGGTGACCTGGGTTGACCTCGCCAACCGAGTGTTTATCGACAACTTGGTGACGGGTCCGTGGATTCACGTGCGGAGCAAGGTTTTCCACGAGGGTCTGGCACCGATCGGGTCACAGGTGCACATTGAGTCGCGCCTGCTCGATCGGTTCGACTCTCGTGCTGGCGAACGGGCGGTTGTCGACATGAGGATCTACGCCGACGATCAGCCAGTCGCCACCATCGAACATGAAGCCATCATCGTGCTCGATTCATAGATCGGCATCGACGGGCCCAAAGCAGCAAGAAGCAGCAGTAGGTGTCCTCGATCCACCGCTAGGCCGCTCACGTTGCTCGACGGCTTCAACTGCAACCAGTGTTTGATGCGCTCAAAGGCGGGTTGCGCACCGCCACCACCGAACTGAGGTCATCGCCTCAGGTAGCGGCAACGACATCTGACGCTCTCACCCGCATGCAACGCTGGGCTAGAGCGTGCGTTGCATACATACGAGTCCGTTGCGCGCCGGGTGTCATGTGTTCTTACAGAAACGACCAGGAACGCCCCAGGTCGACGAAGCCCCCGATAACGGCCTCGGTATCCGATTTTGAGACGCTGCTGGCCTCGGAATGCCAGCCAATAGTTCCGCTTTCGTGGTCGCAACGGACCATGTCGGAGGTTGGACGGCGATCGGCGTGTAGCTAGTGCTGAAACGGGTTGAGAAGCGCATGGGAACAAGTCCTTGGTTGGTGCGAAACCCATCATGCAGCACCCCGAGCAACGGTTCTGACGCCGCCACGACAGTCCTAGAGTGACGTGGACCACGAATGCCCCACCGTCACCATGTCTTCCCGCACCGGCTACGCGCTCGGCCAATTTAGGCCGCGATTTCGAAGCCCCGCCAGACTCCGTGCGAGAGATAACCGTTATGAGTTGCCGGCATCCATACGTGGGTTGGCCCCTTGGAGCATGGTGGAGCCGCCGCTCATCACGATTGCCGGCGGCATGCCGATGTTGAAGCCACGGATACTCATCTGAACAACGATGCAGTTCGCAGCAACTCCGTCGTCCCAGCCGAACCCCTCGACATCGCTCGCGTCCGCCGCAACCTCGCACTTGGTACGCAGTAGTTCCCCTAGCGCCTGCTCTTCTTCGGCGCCGAGTTCGAGCCCATTCAGTTTGTCCGCCAAGGTCAGAAACTGGGGTGGGGTGGTCGGGTCAGAAGTGATCTGTCCAGTCATGCCACCACGACGATCGGCGAACCCCTGTGTTGCACCCTGATTCTCGGCGCCACTTTGTTGCAATGGTTTGATCGGGCATCGGCGTCGGTTCCTTTGCCGTCTTGGACCCTCTGACCAGCTCGTCAGTCGACGTTGAGATAATGCAGCGGTAATGCCGTGGTTTGTTTCATGCGTTCCATCACAAAGATCGTGCGCACGTCGTACAGATCGACCGCATCGATGAGCCGTTTGTAGAACTGGTCATACGCGTCGATCGAAGGCACGACCACTCGGAGCATGTAGTCGATTTCGCCGCTGGTGCGATATGCCTCGACCACTTCGGGAAAGTGTTCGAGCGCCGACTGAAACTGGTCTAGCCACTCGGCGCTGTGGTCATTGGTCCGGATCTGCACCAATGCGGTCACGTCGAGATTCACCGATGCTGGATCCACAAGTGCAACCCGTTTGGTGATGACACCCGCTGCCTCGAGGTTCTGAACCCGGCGCCAACACGGCGTTGGCGTGAGGCCAACGTGCTCTGCTAGCTCCCGAGCCGTGAGGCTTGCGTCCTCTTGCAGCAATTGGATGATTTCCCGATCAACTAGGTCCACAATAGATGATTATTGCACTATCAGACCCCAACGAGGCATTCTGTTGCACAAAATGCAACCATCTGTGCAATATTTGCGGAGATCTTCTCCATCGGTTTGGCGTAGTCTCTGCCCATGGCAATCAAGAGCTTTTTCACCGAGCACCCAGAGTCGGCCGGCGAGACCTATGGCGAACACTTCATGGTTGCCGCGTCGGTGAGCCGCCAGCTACTTGGCGCCGGACTAGCCGCGGCGGTGCACGCGCTTTTGCCCAACCTCCACAAGACCACGGCCAGCGAACGCATTCACAGCCTGGCTCACTGCTTGGAGACCGGCAACCGCGAAGCCATCACCCCGGTGCGCAAGGTTCCGTGCCGAGAGACACTCCGTCAAGCCAGCTGATTCGTCAAGCCCGCCCGGTTCGACAAGCCAGCTTGTTACTTCTTGGGCGAGAACCAGATGCTAACTGCAGTCCGATCACCGCGAGCTTCTTCGAGCGGGAACGACAGCAGCTGATCAAATTCGACCTCTGAAATCGGCGCCTGCAGACCTTCGACAAACGACAGAGCGACGTCGTCGTTTGCTGCCAGCGGTGCTGACACGCCGTCGGTCGCAAGCAACAAGCAACGAGCATCGAGGTCAAGCGGTGCAACATCGGCTTCGACCGACCGGGGGAAGACTGCCTCTGGATCCCCGATGGCTGGAGCGAACACCGAGGTCCAACCGTCGGCGCCGGCGACAAGCAGGTCGCCATCACCTACACGGAAGCCAGCCGCTGGGCCTCCATCGATTGGCGCAATAAGACCAACCAACGTGGTTGCGATCGTGCGGAGTTTGGTGCCATCGGTAAACCGCATCTCAAACAACGAATGGAGTTCCTCGCGGGTCCGCTCGAGCATCTTTTCAATGCCAGGAACGCCATCACGCAAGTGCTGGTCGATGGCCTGAGCGAGCAGTCGACATGACCAATAGGAGCCATAGTGCGCATTCTCGGCCGCCCCTTGGCCATCGGCCACTACAACCACGAGATAACGGCCACCGGCTGCACTCGCTACGACATAGTCGTCTTGTCGCAGGTCGTTCAAGATCACATGGTCAGACCCGCGTCGGCTTGTGGCCCGCACTTCGAACTGTCCAAGCGTGTAGGCCCCGCTCACATTGCTGTTTGGTTCGACGGTGGTCGATACCTGCAGTGCGCTGGCATCTTGGGGAAGTTGACCCAATGCCTGCACTGGAGCGACTGAGTCGACAAAACCATCTTCGTTCAGCGACGGCAGGTGTGCAGGTTGCGGCGAACCTGGACGGCCAGTGTCGCCGGTGTCGAACCCGACGGCGAGCCGTGGTGTGCTCCGCAGGCGTTCTCGCGGTTCTGATTCAGAACTTCCGACAAACGGCGTGACAGTGCCGGTGGGCGCAAGTTTTGCCTCACCAGTTGCTCCAGTTGATCGACCTGGCGATCCAGCATGAACGACTTCAAGGGTCTCAATCTGGGGTGAGAGCAGCACCCACGTGCCGGTCATGGCTATCGCAACACAAATGGCGGCCACGACACCACTTACGCCAAATCTGCCGGCTAGACCCGCAACTAGAGCCATGACGACGACCAGCACGGCAATGGAGACAAACGGGTTACGTTCCTGGGTTTCGGGGGTCACCCCACAATGGTAGGCCCCCACCTACTATGACGACGTGGATCTCTGGAGGTTGTCATGACGCTGAGCCGCTGGCGCCGAGTCGCTACGGGTGTTGCTGCTGGTGTAATTGTTCTTTGTGCGGCCCTCTTTGGCGCGTCGTTTCGCAACGACAACGCCGGTGTATCAGTTGCCTCGGAACTACTCCCTGCCAACATCATTCCCATCGAAGAAGACCCAACAGAACTCGACACTGGAGACACCGACACCGACACCGCCGACTCAACTCCATCGGTCGATGCCGACGGCTCGGTAGATGCCGAGGGCGCCGAGTCAGATTCTGTCCAGGTGATCGAACCCGACGATATTCCCGACGCCGATGACCCTGCTGCAGCCGCAGACGGCGCTGAAGAAGACCCAGCTGATGCCACCCCGTCCATCGACGCAACGACCGACGACGGTGACTCCACTGCCGACGAAGCCGACGACGAGCCAGCACCTACTGCGACTACTGAACCTCCTGCTCCCCTCACCGCAGCCGACGACTCTCTCGGCACCGGTGGTGGCGTCGATGACGCCGAGTGCGCATTGGACCGACTCGTGATCTACGCAGGTGCCCGAGTCGGCGGCGTCGCCGGAAGCATCCGGGCTGCACTGACCCAAGCCGGATTCGGCGCTGGTTGCCCCGCTCCGGTGACCATCCTGGCGTCAAACTGCCCATTGCAGTTCACGGGCGTCCTTGGCACAGATTCGGGATATGACCCAGCCACCTCGTTTGTTGCAGCCAGTGCCAGCGTCGACCGCGAGACCATGACCGCCGTCATAGGTTCTATTGGTTACACAGGCACCGAGATCAACATTCTCGACTTCAGCTTTGTGAACCCCGACACACCTGACGAACAATGGATGGCAATCTTCGTCCCGCCAAGTTTTGCTGGCTGGGAAGGCCTGGCGAGCCGGGCCGGGCTGAGCCCCAGCACCGCCTCGTTGTGTGCACCTTCTGGCGAACTCGCCGGTTAATCCAAACCCGGCAATCCAGACTCGGTGCACGTGCAGCGACCGCAGTGTCGTCATGTTGTTACCCGCTTCGACGAAGTACGTCGTCGAGATACTGTGCCCGACGCGACTACATCGTGTGCTGACGGCACCGACATAACCTGAGGCCATGCCCAACATCGAAGTCGTTGTCACCGAACCCGCCGATCTGGGAGAGGGCCCTGTGTGGTCCGTCGCCGAGCAGGTGTTGTATTGGATCGACATCGACGGTCGGGCGGTGCACCGTTACGACCCCAGCACTGGTGTCGACGAACACCGGCCCACACCAGGCCGACCCGGCTCCCTTGCGCTCACCAGCGAACCGGGGAAGTTACTCATGTCGACCGAACACCAGGTGGTCTGGTTTGACTGGGAGACGGCCAAGATTCAGCCGTTCGTGACGTTAGAGACCGCTGGCGCGAGGATTCGCATGAACGACGGCCGCACTGATCCTGCTGGTCGCTTCATCGTGGGCACGATGTTTGAGGACACTCGCGCAGCAAAATTCGTCGGCTCGCTGCATTGCGTGGAGGCCGACGGGAGTGTCAGTGCATTACGCCGAGCCGTCGGCGTCGCGAATGGACTGGCCTTCGACACCGACCGCAACATCATGTATTGGGCCGACACTCCGACCCAGCAGGTGCTTGCCTGGGACTACGACTCTGCAACCGGCTCACGCACAAACGAGCGGGTGTTCTTCGACTATCAGACTGTCGAAGGGAAACCTGACGGAGCGTGTGTGGATGCCGACGGGCACTACTGGTCGGCGTCGGTCCACGGTTGGGCACTCACCCGTGTAGCTCCCGACGGCACCGTCGAACGACGTATCGACCTTCCCGTGGAACTGCCGACCATGCCATGTTTCGGCGGCACGAACCTAGACACCTTGTTTGTGACTTCGATCAACACCGGAACTGACGATGCAGAAAGTGCCACCCGACGCCAAGGCGTCGCAGCTGGTTCGTTGTTGGCTATTGACCTGAGTGCCGAAGATATCTGCGGCCGGGCTGATGCCTTGTTCGCGGGCGCACACCCGTAGGCCACTCGTTAGGCGTCGACCTCGACCAGATCATGGTCAGTGGTGCTGCACCGCAGCGCTCCATCATCCAGAATCACCACGATATCTTCGAGACGTATGCCCCACTTACCGTCGAGGTAGATGCCTGGTTCAATACTGAACGCGTGACCAACAGCAACGATCTCGTCGTTGCCCGCTTTGACATAGGGTTGCTCGTGAACTTCGGTGCCGATGCCATGACCGGTGCGGTGGATGAAATTGTCACCAAATCCCGCGTCGGCGATCACTGACCGAGCAGCGGCGTCGACGTCGCCAAGTGTCGCCCCCGGTCGGGCCGCGTCGACCGCGGCTTGTTGCGCCTTCTTGAGCGTTGCATAGGTTGCCGCAACATCGCTAGGGACAGGGCCAGTAAAGACACAGCGGGTGATGTCGGAGCAGTAGCCCTCGTGTTTGCCGCCAAAGTCGAACAACACGATCTCATTTGGTTGCACAACCCGCTCGGTTGGGTTGTGGTGCGGTGAAGCAGAATTCGGCCCCGAAGCGACGATGCAGAACTCGACCTGCTCGTGGCCGGCAGCGAGTAACCGGTCGATCACATCGGCTTGGATTTCGAGTTCGGTGCGTCCGACAAGCGCAACGTCACCCCTCTGAATTTGGGCAGCAACACTGTTCGCCAACCCACCAACAGTTTGCAGCGCTTGCATCTCACTATCGCTCTTTACCGAACGAAGCCCACCGAGGCTGTCGCTGAGTGAAACAAATTCTGTGTCCGGCATGGCGGCCTTGAGCCGCAGCAAGTAGTGCGCCCACATCTCATCGGAGACCAGCACACGTCGAGCATCGCCGATCAACTCGACGATCATCGCAATCGGATCCTGGTCGTCGGTCCAGCCACTGACGTCGAACGCCGATGTCTTTGGAACTTCGGGCATCTCGATCTTTGGCACGATCATGCGAGGCAGCTCGTTACTGCCCGGGCGTCCAACAAACGCGGTGAGCCGTTCGCTGGCTCGGGCCTCGTACGTGCTGAGATACACCAGATCGAAACCGGTACTCAGGACGAGTGCGTCAGCCCCATCCTTGACGAGCCGAGCCGAGATTGCTGCCCAACGACTTTCCAAGAGATTCGAATCGGTCATACATTCACGGTATCGCAAACAATCCAACGGACTCCCAGACCACTAACTTCCTATCGAAGCTGAAATCAGCCTTTCCGCTCGTGGACAATCATCCCGATGTCGCTGGCGTCTTTCGCAGCGCTGAACTGTTGCCCCTGGTTGCGAAAGCACTTGCTGATCCGTTCCGCGATGCGAACGTGACCGCTGTGCTCGCTCCCGAGGCACGTGGCCCAATTCTGGGCGCACTCGTGGCCGTGGAACTCGGAGCCGGTCTTGTGCTAGCTCGGAAAAGCGACCGCAACCACCCCGGTGCCGACATCCCGGTTGAGTCTGCCCCCACATGGCGCGGTACCAGCGAGATATTCCTCGGACGCTCGTTCGACCTCACTCGGTCCGACCGAGTTGTGATTGTCGACGACTGGATCACCACCGGCAGCACCATGCGCGCTGCCTGCAACATTTTGACGATCCTCGGGGCAACCTACGTAGGCGCGGCGGCGTTGGTGAACAAGGCCAGTCCAGGAACAATCGAAGAACTCCGAGTGCACACCCTGGTCGACTTCGATGATCTGATGACCAAATCCGACTGACGCTCTCGTCCAACCCCTCGCACCTACTGCCAACAGCCAGTCACCCAGTTACGTACGACTCTCCTTCGAAACTGCGGATGAACTGCTCAACGCCCGAGTAGCTCCCGATGAGCGTCGCTGGCATCGGCGTGGCCGCCGACCGGCCGATGCCACGTGCGGCACCGGCAATCACAGCACCATGATCTTGCAGCCCCTTTGTGCTCCGTGTGCTCCGTGTGCTCCTTGTGTTCCCCGATGCGGGTGCCGAGGTCGTGCCGACGGCGAAAACCGATCTCCAAATCCTCGACGCATCCGGTTGACCGTTGTGCCACAAACTTTGAGCCCAGAGCTTTACCTGTGATGCCGTGACCGAACAGTCACAAGCCGACAACCGACATTGGCTCGAAGCCTCAGCCATGATGTGCTGACCTGTCAGGTTTTGCCACCCACTTTGGGGTCAGTTGGTCTGGGGCAGCGCCAGCACTTACAGAAGCCGGGTCGGGATCGGCACCATGCGGGCCCGCAGCCATTCGCCAAGCGCCTTGGCCTGACCATCTTGTCGAGTCGACGCGGCGACACCCTCTTCAAGAAGGCCTCGAATCAGAAAGTTGATCGACCGGATATTTGGCAATCGATATTTCTCGACGACCAGTTCAGCGGTCTCAGGCAGCAACTCGTGGATCTTGTCGACCGTCAGGAAGCCATCGAGCCAGGCCCAACCATCGTCGTTGCGGGCATACACGCCAAGGTTGGCATCACCGCCCTTATCGCCTGATCGAGTTCCGACGACCAAGCCCAATGCGGCCAGTGTTGTTGGCTCATCACGGAGAGCGACTGGCGGAGCCACATCGATTGCGACGCGTTCTCCGGTTGGCGCAACCGAGTCGATCTGGGTTGTGGTCGCTGGCATCGTGCCGCCACCCAAGACATGCACGTATTGGGGTACGAGATCGCTGGGCACGGTTGCCGGGCGGTACACGCCGTAGGCCGACCCTGCGCCAGGACCACCACTGAGCCCGTACATCCCCGGGATTGAACTCAATGCCGTGTGTGCGTTCGCATTGGAAAAGGCTCGCCCAACCTTGCGTTCGTCATGGTCCTTCACCGTGACTCGCCAGATAGCCGTCGCCTCTTCTTGGGTACCGGGGTCCTGCTTGTCGGTGCGAATGACCCGAGAGGTGATCGACTCGAAATCGTCCGCGGTATAGGGGCAGGCATCCCAGAAGGCCGCCTCGGCCAGCGCAGCCTTCGCTTCGATATCGAGCCCGGTCAGTGCCACGGTGAAACTGTTGCGATAACCACCCATCTCGTTCATCGCGACCTTCAACGTCGTGGGAGGAGCTTCTCCCCGAGCACCGGAGATACGTACCCGATCCCGATCGACCTGCTCAAGTTCGATCGTCTCGAACCGAGTTGTCACGTCGGGCCCAAGGTACGAGGGTGAACCGATCTCGTAGAGCAACTGGCTCGTGATCGTTTCGGTGTTGACCGTGCCACCGGTGCCGTCATGTTTTCCGATTACGCAGGAGCCGTCGGCGGCGACGTCGGCCCATGGGAAGCCGAATCGGGCTCGACCGCCGACTTCGGCGTATCCCTCGATCTCGTGAAAGAACGAGTAATTACCGCCGGTCGCCTGGCCACTGCATTCGATGACATGGCCAGCAACAACCGCTCCGGCGAGTTGGTCGAAATCGTTCTTGCCCCATCCGTGGTGCCATGCCGCAGGACCACACACAACTGCTGCGTCGGTGACTCGTCCGGTCACCACGATGTCGGCGCCGCTGTTCAATGCTTCGACGATGCCGAAGCACCCCAGGTACGCATTAGCGCTCACATACTTCGACAGGTCGCCAAGATCGCCGCCCTCGTAGAACGGTTCAAGCGAGCCAGCCGCTGCGAGATCCTCGACCCGTGGCAACAAATCGTCGCCGTCGACATAGGCAATGGTGGGCGACAGGCCGAGTTTGGCGGCAACTTCAGCTACGGCATCAGCACATCCGCCTGGAGCCAGGCCTCCGGCATTGGTAACGACCTTAATGCCCTTGTCGAGGCACGTTCCCATGACTTCTTCCATCTGCTGGACGAAGGTACGGGCGTAACCGCCGGTTGGGTTCTTGGCCTTGATTCGACTCAGGATGAGCATCGTGAGCTCGGCCAGCCAGTCACCGGTCAGCACATCGATGGGGCCGCCTTCGACCATCTCTCGAGCACCTGACGGCCGGTCACCGAAGAAGCCGGAACAGTTCGCAATACGGATCGGGTCGGTCATACGTCCATTCTCAACCGCCCACTATGTACGACCCAAACCACAAACGGAATAGAGTCGGGGCATGGCTGAACAGAGCGTTGCTCATCTGGTGATCGAGGCGCTCAAGCGCAGCAATATCGACCAACTCTTTTGTATCCCGGGGGTGCAGAACGACGACTTCTTTAATGCACTCGTCGACTCGCCAGAAATCCGGCCGATCGTCACTCGCCATGAACAAGGTGCGGCCTACATGGCCATGGGTGCGGCCCAGGTCACCGGCAAACCAGCAGCGTGTTGCGTCGTACCCGGACCCGGCATGTTGAACGCCTCCGGGGCCCTCACCAGCGCCTACTGGGGATATGCACGGGTCCTGGCCGTAATCGGCCAGATCGCCACCTCTCAACAGGGCCGCAACTTCGGAGCGTTGCATGATCTCCCTGACCAAACCGCGATCCTGCGTCAACTCACCAAACACACTGCTGTAGTGCACGATCCCACAACCGCCGCGGCCGAAATCCAGCACGCTGTCGATCTTGTGCACTCGGGACTACCCCGACCGGTCAGCATCGAAGTCCCCGTCGATGTGTGGGCGAAACCAGCTCCAGGGTCCATCGGCGTGCCAGCGGCAACAATGCCTTCGCCAGACCCAACATCGATTGAGAAGGCCGCGGCCATCATTGCCTCGGCCGAACGTCCACTGTTCGTTCTTGGCTCGGGTGCCTACGACGCGGGCGAGTCCATCGCGCAGCTGGCCGAATTGGTGCAGGCGGCCGTTACCACCCGTCGCATGGGACATGGCGTATTACCCACGCAACATCCGCTGATGATCCCCATCACTTGTGCACACGACCTGTGGCCAACCGCCGACGTCGTGGTCGGAATCGGCAGCCGAATCGAATGGCCTCTCGGCGCCTGGGGCTACGACGACGACCTGACCTTGATCCAAATCAATGTCGACGAAACCGAACTCGATCGCCATGGCATCACCGATGTTGGTATCCATGCCGACGCTGATCAGGCATGCCGAGCCCTTATCGACGCGATCGGGCCGCTCACTCGCCCATCTCGTGTCCCTGAACTCGACGAACTGCGGGCGTCGTTTCATGACCGCACCTCACATCTCGAGCCACAGATCTCCTACACCGCAGCGATTCGCGACGTACTTCCCGACGACGGCGTCCTGGTCGAAGACGTCACTCAGATCGGCTTTGCTGCCCATCTGTTCTACGACCACCTCCAGCCACGGACCTTCTTGTCGTCAGGCGCCGCTGGCACCTTGGGCGCTGGCACAGCCGTCGCCATCGGAGCATCAGCAGCATCGGACCGTCCTGTCGTTGGCGTGACTGGCGACGGTGGATTCCTGTTCACCGCAACCGAACTTGCCACCGCAGTGCAGCACAACATTCCGTGCAACATCTTGCTGTTCAACAACAATGCCTATGGCAACGTAAGGCGCATCCAGAAGGAACGTTTCGGCGAGGACCGCACCATCGCCAGCACGCTGCAGAATCCCGACATGTCCAAACTTGCCGACGCATTTGGCGTCAAGTATTGGCATGCCGATTCGCCCGAATCACTCAAACCGGCACTGGGTGCATCGATCGACCACGACGGGCCATGCCTGGTCGAAGTCTCCGTCGACGCCATGCCCAACCCGTGGCCATTCCTGCGGCTACCCCGAGTCCGCGGCAACTAGGTACCGACCAGACCAGCGTCGTGGGCGGAGATGGCCATGACGCGATTCGCTACTTGCGTTCCATCAACTCACCGACCTGGGCGCCAACGGCCTGGCACGTCGTGATCAACGCGTGCTTGATCGACGCCGCTATTTCACGCACGTCCGACTGGACGGCATCATCTTTCGCCGCGTTGCCGAGCGAGTCGAACGCATCAGTGACCTGGCCAGCCAACTGGTCGAACGCGTTCGACGTATCGCTAGAGGCACGGTCCTGGACTCCGTCGTCCTGTTCTTGTTCGAGATGCAGCTTGAGTTTGTGGCCGAGTGATTCGACCTTGCCAGCGACATTCTTCCAGGCGTCACGTGTGTCTTCCATCGCTTCTCCCTGCAACAAATCCGAGTAATCACTATCGCACAGTCTGAGACCGCACACGATCAGCAGTAAGACCAGGGTGAGTGAAAACTCCTACACTCGCTTGGTGACTTGGTTCGAGGCCGTACTCCTACTGCTCGGGGGCACGTTTGCTGGCGCAGTAAACGCGATGGCAGGTGGTGGTTCGATGCTTACCGTTCCGCTGCTGGTTCTTGCAGGTGTGCCCGGTGTTGCGGCCAATGGTTCGAACCGGGTCGGCATTCTGACATCCAACGTCGCATCACTTCAGTCCTATCGTTCCGAGGGCGTCAAGATCCCCCGCAACCTGGTGCCGATCGTCGCCCCTGCAATCGTCGGGTCCCTCGTCGGGGCCTACGGCATCAGCCGGTTGACCGACGAGACGTTCGAGCGAGTCTTTGGCCTCATCATGATTCCGCTGATCTTGCTGACCATCTTCAAACCCAAGGTCTCGTCCGATGCCGAGCCATGGTCTCGCAATGTGACGATTGGCGTCTTCTTTGGCATTGGTCTGTACGCCGGTGCGATTCAAGCTGGCGTCGGGTTGGTCTTGCTGGCGGCGCTCAGTCGGTCGGGGTACGACCTGATCACCGCCAATGTGGTCAAGGTCATCTTCATCTTCTTCGCCACCGTTATTGCGCTGCCGGTGTTCATTGTCCAAGGCGATATTCGATGGGGCCCGGCGTTCCTGCTGGCGATCGGACTCAGCGTCGGCGGTTGGGTCGGCGCAAAATTTGCGGTACGCGGCGGCGAAAAGTGGATCCGAATCGTGATGATCATCGCAGCGATCGCGTTGGCACTGAAGCTGCTCGGCTTCTGGGATTGGCTCTTCTAAATCGGTTGCACTCACTGACGGTTCAGGCCGGCTGACGTCCTACCAGCCGACCGCTCGAGCGAACGGAGTCAGCTAGCCGCTTCGAGTGCCCGTCGGGTGAGCACCTGAGCCAGGTGGGTCCGGTATGAAGCATCGGCGTTGTTGTCGACCGGCGGCACGGCGCCTTCGGCTGCGAGTTCCGCGGCGTCGGCCACCGATCCTCCGCCGGCAAGCGCCGCCTCGACGGCCGTTGCCCGCAACGGCGTCGACCCCATGTTCACCAGGGCCACGCCCTTGCCACCATCGGCCACAGCGACACCCACAATTGCCCAGTCCTGCGCCCGACGGTTGAACTTCTGATAGTTCCACCCACCCGTGTTCGCCGGCACCTTAACCTCGACGATCATCTCGTCGGGTGCAAGCACCGACTCGAAGTAGCCAGTGAAGAAGTCGGTTGCAGCGATCTCGCGCTGACCGTTTGGCCCTCGTGCAACAATCGTGCCGCCGAGCGCGAGCACCGCTGCAGGTAGATCCGACGCTGGGTCAGAATGCGCAATGGTGCCACCCAACGTGCCGCGATGGCGCACCGAGGGATCGCCCACCAGCGACGCCACATGCCCGAGTATCGGGCACGCTGCAGCGATCACGTCGTTCGTTTCGAGTTCCGCGTGTTTGGTCATGGCCCCAATCGCCACCTGCCCGTTCTCCTGCCGGATGTAGGACAGATCGCTGATGCGAGCGACGTCGATCAACTGGGTTGGCGCCGCAAGCCGAAACTTCATCATCGGGATCAATGAATGACCACCAGCCAAGAGCTTGGCCTCGTCACCGTATTCACCGAGCAGTTGAATGGCATGTTCGGCGTTCTCGGCGACGGTGTAGTCGAATGCTGCGGGGATCATGCTGCACCTCCGGTGCTGCCAGCGTTGATGGCATTCCAGATGCGCTGCGGGGTTGCAGGCATCTTGATATCGGTCACGCCATACGGACTCAGTCCATCACATACGGCATTGATCACGGCTGCGGCCGAACCAATGGTTCCGGCCTCACCCACGCCCTTTACGCCAAGTGGATTCGTGGTTGATGGGGTGACCGTGGAGTCCAGCGTGATGTTCGGCATCTCCATAGTTGACGGCACCAGATAGTCCATGAGCGACGGGTTGGTGATATTGCCATTCTCGTCGTAGACAGCCTCTTCAAAGAGCGCTTGGGCCGCACCCTGCACAATCCCTCCGTGTACCTGGCCCTCGACGATCAACGGGTTCACCTGGATACCGCAGTCGTCGACACCGATGTAGTTGATCAGTTCGACCCCACCGGTTTCGATGTCGATCTCGACCACCGCGACATGGGTGCCAAACGGGAACGCAAAGTTCGGAGGATCAAAATTGACCTGCTCCTGCAGGTTGGGCTCCATGCCATCGGGCAGATCGTGAGCCGTAAAGGCAGCGAAGCCGAGCTCTTGTATGTGCACCGACTTCGTAGGTGTTCCAGCAACCGAGAAACTGCCGTTGACAAACTCGATGTCCTCGGGCGACGCCTCGAACTGGTGCGCTGCGATCAGCTTGGCCTTGTCCACGACCTTGTCTGCAGCCATAGCAATCGCAACACCACCAACGGCGAGCGAACGGGACCCATAAGTATCGAGCCCAAGGGGGCTCAATGCCGTGTCAGAATGCAGCACTTCGACGTCGTTGGGGTCAATGCCCATCTTTTCGGCGATGATCTGTGCCCACGCTGTTTCGTGCCCCTGACCATGCGGGGTGGAGCCGGACACAACCTCGACCTTGCCAGTGGGGAGCAGCCGCACGGTGGCGTGTTCCCAGCCGCCAGCACCATAGTTCAGGCCACCCAAGGCCCGCGACGGGGCCAGGCCACAGATCTCGACATAGGTACACATACCGATCCCAAGCTGCTTGGTTTCGCCAGCATCGCGGCGCCGAGCCTGTTCGCTTCGCAACCCGGCCATGTCTGCTAGCTCCAGCGCCCGGTCGTGCGCTGGCTTGTAATGACCGGAATCAAAGGTCAGCGTTGATGCTGCATCGAAGTTCTCGAAGTGCTCGCCACCGTTGATGTAGTTGCGGCTGCGGATCTCTTCAGGAGCGATGCCTATCTTGTGCGCCATCATGTCCATGATGCGTTCGATTGCGTAGCTCGCCTCTGGCCGACCAGCGCCACGATACGCATCGGTGGGTGTCAGGTTGGTGAAGTGACCATCGCAGCTGAACGACAGATTCGGAATGTCGTAAACGCCGGTGTACAAGAAGCTGCCGAGCAGTGGCACACCCGGCGTAATGAGCATCATGTATGCACCCATGTCGGCATCGAGGTGAACCTTGATGGCGGTGACCTTGCCGTTCTCGTCGGCGGCTGCCTCGACGTGCTGGATCTGGCCGCGACCTTGGTGCGATGCACCCGCCCCTTCGGAGCGTTGCTCGGTCCAGCGCACCGGTAGCCCGATGTGGTTAGCCAACGTGACAGCAAGCAGCGCATCGGCATCGACATTGAGCTTGCCGCCGAAGCCGCCGCCGACACTGGGCGCAATAACGCGGATCTTGTTCTCGGGAATCCCGCTCGTCGCAGCGATCATGATCTTGAGGATGTGCGGAATCTGTGTTGCCGAATAGAACACGATCTCGCCACCTGCAGGCGAGGGCACTGCAAGGCAGCCGCGGGGTTCCATTGGCATGGGAATCAGCCGTTGTTGGACGAACCGGGCCTTGACGACGTGAGCGGCATTGGCGAACGCTGCCGCGGTGCCTTCTGGGTTCGGGTCAAGTGGCCAATGGAACGCCTTGTTGGTCTCCAGGTCGCTGTGGGCCATGGCCTTGCCGTCGACGGCATCCTCCAGATTGACCACAGCAGGAAGTGGTGTGTAATCGACCACGACCTGTTCGACTGCGTCGGCGACGCCATAACGATCTGAGCACAACACCACCGCGACGATGTCGCCAACATGTTTCGCCTCGCTGATGGCAACCGGATAATGAGGCGGGTTGACCATGTCTTCGGTGACCGGCCATGCACACGGCAGCGGCGCTTGCCAAAGGCCCATCTCTGCGAGCTGCGCACCGGTCAAAACACTGTGTACACCGGGCATCGATTCGGCCCCGCTGGTATCAATGGAGTTGATCGTGGCGTGCGCGAACTGGCTACGCACCATACCCATCCACAGCTGGCCAGGGGCCTTGATGTCGTCGATGAACTTGTTTTCGCCAGTGAGAAGCTTGGGGTCTTCCTTGCGCAACATGCGCGTGCCGAAGCCGCCTTTGGTTGGCTCAATAGTGGCCGTCATGACGCACCTTCCGCAGCGCTCTGCACTGCCTTCACGATGTTGTGATACCCGGTGCACCGACAGAGGTTGCCTTCGAGCCCTTCGCGGATCTCAGCCTCGGTTGGCGTCGGGTTTTCCTTCAGAAACGACGTTGCCGCCATGACCATGCCTGGTGTGCAATAACCGCATTGCAGGGCATGGCATTGCTGGAACGCCTCCTGCATCGGGTGCCAGTTCTGCTCGCCGGTAGCGATCCCATCGGCCCGGGCTGTCTCGGCCAGGCCTTCGATCGTGGTGATCGATTCGCCCTCGGCTTGTACTGCCAGCATCGTGCACGACTTGACTGACTGGCCGCCAACGTGCACGGTGCATGCCCCACACGACGAGGTGTCACAGCCAATGTTGGTGCCGGTGAGCCCGACACCTTCGCGAATATGGTGCACGAGCAACGTGCGCGGCTCAACGTCTCGTGAATGACTATCACCATTCACTGTCATGGATACCTGCATAGACATTCCCCCGAATGATCTGATTTCCTGCTGCAGGTTCTACCCCAATTCCAGCGACGCTGCTTGACGGGCGTGCGATGCCGGTCCCGACCGGGTAGATCATGGACCGCCTCCACATGCCGAAGCGACGGACAATCAGGCGTGGACTGGGTACCCAGATGTACTGTCACGAGCAGCGGCATGGGCCGCTGTTCGTCCCTCTGTTCCGCCAGCTGCCGCTTGTGTGGAGTCTTCGGTCCGCGCAGATCGACACCGTGGATCGTCGTAATTCACCTCCAACCCGCAGCCAAGGTCGGCCTTGATTGGCACAATCGGCTTCCGCCTCAGTTGCCGAAGTGCAACCGGTCATTGTGGTGGGTAACGAACGACCAAATACCCGGCGCCTACTAGCTCCGAGCGAGCCAGTCGTCGATCAACGCGCGAGCGATGCTGGCTCGGGGTGGAATATTTGGCAGGTCATCTTTGGCAAACCATTGCGCATCGGCAATCTCGTCGGGGGCTGGCGTGATGTCGCCGCCAGCGTAGGTCGCGAAGAACCCGAGCATGAGCGAGTTCGGGAACGGCCATGGCTGGCTGTCGTGGTACCGAATGTTGTCAACAAAGATTCCGACTTCCTCGAGGACTTCGCGATGGACACAGTCTTCGAGTGACTCCCCCGGCTCAACAAACCCGGCAAGGGTCGAATACATCGGCTTTGGCCCCCGCCAGGCAACATTGGTCGCAAGTAAGGCTCGGCCGTCGGGATGTTCAATAAGCATGATCACTGCTGGCGAGAGCCGCGGATAGGACACCAGCCCGTCTTCGGGACACTTCATGGAGCGTTCGTTCACGTCCATTTCCATCGCCGTGCCACAACGACCACAGAATTGGTGATCGCGATACCAGTCGGTTATCTGGGTGGCCCGTCCGGCCACGTTCCAGATCGCGGAGTCGAGCGTGCCCATCAGCCGCCGAAGGTCCGAAAACACCAAGCCGGGAAACGGTGCATCGAACGGGTCGAAGTCATCGCTCACTTGGCCGGTCCACCAGTGAGCGGTCTCGTCATCGAAACGACCCAGCACCAGTGGCTTGGCCACGTGATCAACGATCTGATTCGCCTCGTCGGTGGTGAGCGGGCGCATACCCGTGGTCATGTCATCAACGAGCAGCACCTGGCCACCACGAGAGAACAGCCATGAATCGTCGCCCTCGGGATCGTCGGGCAGGACAGCAACCGGAACAAACTTCGACGTAGTCATCCCTCGCAGCTTCGCTTGCACTGCGACGCATTGCAACTCACGGGCCAGCACTTTGTACCTGACCCGACACCACGAATAGTCTCGGTCCGACCGCAAGGAGTCGTTATGAGCCCTGATACCACAACTGTCGACTTTCACTTCGACGTGCTCTGCCCCTACGCCTATCAGACCGCGAAATGGATTCGCGACGTCCGAGCACAGAATGGCCTCGAGATCAACTGGAAGTTCTTTAGCCTCGAAGAGGTCAACCGAGTCGAGGGCAAGAAACACCCGTGGGAACGTGATTGGTCCTATGGCTGGTCGATCATGCGCATCGGCGCGATCCTGCGCCGCAACAGCATGGACGACCTCGACCGTTGGTATGAACGTTCCGGACGGGCACTTCACGAAGAAGGCCAGCGGGTGCACGACCCCGATGTCGCCCGCCATCTGCTTGTCGAATTAGGACTCGACCCCGACGTCGTCGACCAGTCCATCGCCGACGAGACCACCCACGACGAGATCAAAGCGGACCACGCCAGGGTCATGGACGCGGGGGGTTACGGCGTGCCCACACTGTTCTTCGGCGACCACGCGCTCTTTGGCCCGGTACTGATCGACCCGCCTTCGGGCGAAGCAGCACTGCGGCTCTGGAATGCGGTTACGGCGTGGACCGAGTTCCCCCACCTCTACGAACTGCAACAACCGAAACGCAAACGCGACGAGCAGGCAATCTCGGCCACGTTCAAGCCATACCTCGAAGCCCGCGATTGGATCAGCATCAATAGAGGCACCGAAGTCGGCTTCACCGAAGATGGTTTCAAAGCCATGGGCCCGGCCGCAGACCGCGACAACCGCAATCAGTCGAGCGAAGGAGACAGCCAATGAGCCTCGAAGCAATCGCCAACCTGAATGCGTGTATGGACTCAGTCGACGCACTGTTGGCAGGACTCAACGATGACCAATGGGCAGTGCAGTCGTACTGCCCCGACTGGGACGTGCGGGGTGTCGCCATGCACCTGGCAGCCGTCGAGCACATGCTGATCGGAGATGAACCTGGCTCGTGGACTGACAGCGTGCCGTTCGACAAGGTCGGCGCGTACATCGCTGGCGTCAGCGATTCGAACAACGCGGACCTGCTGGCGGCCTATCGCGCAACAATCACCGCTCGACGAGCAGAGATGGCCGGCTACACGGCCGAACAGATGGACCTGCCGTCCATGACTCCGGTCGGGCAACAGACCTATGGTCGGTTCATGGCCATCCGAGTGTTCGACTACTGGGTGCACGAGCAAGACATGCGCGGACCATTGGGCATCGCCGGCCACGAGAGTGGGCCAACTGCTGAAATGGCACTGAACGAAATCGAGATCTCACTGCCCTACATCGTGGGCAAAAAGATCGGGCTGCCCGAGGGTAAGGGCATGACCATCAACCTGACCGGTCCCGTCGAACGGCAGATGCATGTCAAGGTCGATGGTCGCGCTGGTGTTGTCGATTCGTTGGCCGACCCCGACGTTGTGCTGAACGCAAACTCCACCGCCTTCGCCCTGCTGGCATGCGGCCGTATCGATCCGCAAGGCCCAATCGACGACGGTCGGGTCAGCTGGAGCGGCGATGCCGAACTCGGCGAAAAAGCCGCCCGCTCGCTTCGGTTCACAATGTAATGGAACGTCTCGACGGCAAGGTCGCCTTAATCACCGGCGGTGCCCGAGGCATGGGTGCCGAAGACAGTCGACTTTTCGCTGCCGAGGGAGCCGTGGTTGTACTGACCGATGTACTCGATGACCTGGGAGCCGAAACAGCTAGCCAGATCGACGGTGCCAGCTATCACCACCTCGATATCCGAAACGAGGCCGAATGGCAGGCCGTCGTCGACCAGGTCATGTCCGACCATGGCCGCATCGACGTCCTGGTCAACAATGCAGGTGTAGACCTGGTGAAGAAGCTGCTTGCAACCACGATCGAAGATTTCGAGCAGGTGACCGACATCAACCTCCGAGGCACGTTCCTGGGAATGCGCACCGTGGCCGAGGCCATGATCAAGGCCGAGTTGCCGTGTTCGATCGTGAACATCAGCTCGGTAGCCGGACTGCAGGGCCTCGCAAACCATGCCGTGTACTCTGCATCGAAGTTCGGCGTCACCGGCCTGACCAAGTCCGCAGCCAAGGAGTGGGGTCGTTACGGGATACGGGTGAACTCCGTGCATCCCGGCCTCATCGAGACAGCCATGACCGCCGACATGCGTTCGTTCACCGATCCCGAAGTCCGCAGACAGGTCGAACGGACTGTGCCATTACGCCGCATGGGCAAGGCCAGCGACATCGCCAAGCTGGCGCTGTTCCTGGCCAGCGATGACTCGGACTATTGCAGTGGCCAGGCCTACATCGTCGACGGCGGCGTGCACCCGTAACCAGGCTCCTAGAGTCATCCCATGGCTGCAACCGAGCTGACCTTTTTGTCATGGAACTTGGCGTTGCTCGAACGACCGGCACCTGCGCCGCTGTTCTGGGAGACAAGCAACACCGAAGCCGTGGTGCGCGACCAGGTGCTCGAGGTCGAGCCCGATGTAGTCCTGTTCCAGGAACTGCCCGGACTGGTTCCGTTTGTCGAAACCCATTCGATGGTGCCAGCAAACCCCAAGAGCCATAGCGGCAACCTGGCGACGCTGGTGAGCAACAAACTCGCCACCACCGAGCTTGCGATCGCGACGGTCGGTGGATGCGCCATCCTGACCACCTTCGTTGACCTCGACCTGACCATCGCCAACGTTCACCTGCCTTCTGGCAAGGGCGGCGAAGCTGACCGACTGATGTACATGGCCAAGGTGATCGAGGCCAGTCCGACACTGCCGCTACTCATTGTGGGTGACACCAACATGCGGGTTGCCGAAGCTGACGCGCTCCTCAAGTTGAGCTTCAGTGGAGACACGCCACCGCATGCCACCTGGGACAGCCGTCGCAATAACTTCCGTGCCGATGCCTACGAGTTCCATGCATACTTCACTCGTTGGTTCGCCAGTCCTGGCGTCACCGTGTCCGATGTGTCCGTCCATCGGGACCCCGTCAGACACGACGACACGACGTTCTTTGTGTCCGACCACTACGCACTCGGCGGTCGGGTCTCGCTCACGACATCGGCCAAGGAGTAACCGCAATGATCATCGTCACCGGTTCGGTAACCGCAAGTGCCGAGACTGACGCCGAGATGGCCGAACTCTGCCTGGCTCATGTTCGGCGGTCACGCACCGAGCCTGGTTGTTTGCTTCACGCGGTGCATCGAGATGTCGAAAACCACCATCGTTTCGTCTTCCTTGAGCACTGGAGTTCTCGAACCACTCTCGAACAACATTTCGAGGTCCCCGAGTCGATCGCTTTCGTCAAGGCCATTCGAGTCATCGCCATCGACGCAACGAAAATGCAGATCTTCGAAACCGTCGAGTCCTGACCCGGACTCCGAGCGCGACGGTATGCCGGTCCGCTCTTAGGTGATCTCAGGGCCTCCGGGTCGCTGGATTCGGCGAGAACTTCACGGGTTCGATGATGGGCCATTACCGTCGGGTGATGACCACCGTCGCTGACCATGCCAACGACCTCTTGCCGAACCCGCTCCTGCAGGAGTTTTGGGTCAGGCCCGCAGCCGACATCGACGCCGACCTGGCAGTACTGCACGCTGCTGGCGGGATCACGTTTCACGACGAGCCACCGGTGCCCGAAGGTATCGCCCTCGAACACGGGCCCGGGTCCTGGGTACTGACCAACCATGCCGACATCATCCAGGTATCGAAACGCGCCGACGTCTTCAGCTCGGCACAGGGCATAACAGTGACCGATATCCCCGTCGAATTCCTGGAATTCTTCAGCTCCATGATCGCTATGGACGACCCTCGACACGCCAAGTTGCGTCGAGTCGTCTCGGCCGGCTTCACGCCCCGGATGCTCGCGAAACTGGACGACTCTGTCCAGACTGTCGCCTCCGAGATCATCGACCGGGTGCAGAGTCGTGGCGAGGTTGATTTCATCGTTGATGTCGCTGCTATGTTGCCGCTCAAGATCGTGTGTGACCTCATGGGTGTTCCTGAGGAAGAGTTCGACTTCGTCTTCCGGCACACCAACACGATCATCGCTGCCACCGATCCTGAGTACGCACCCGAAGACGGCGATGTACTCACCGCACTACTCACCGCCGGCGGCGAACTAGCCGAACTCATGCAAAAGGTCGCCGAGTCGAAGAAGGGTGGCGACGGCACCGACCTCACCAGCCTGTTGATGAACGCCTCGGTCCCCGACGACGAACTCACCCCCGGTGACCTCGCCAGTTTCTTTATCTTGCTGGTCGTCGCCGGAAACGAGACAACCCGCAACGCAATCGGCTGGGGCCTCCGGTACCTGACCGAGAACCCAGATCAGCGCGCAATTTGGGCAGCAGATTTCGAAGCGATCGCCCCGACCGCAGTCGAAGAGATCGTCCGGCTCGCGAGCCCCGTGACGTACATGCGACGCACCGCCATGGTCGACACCCACATTGGGGATCAGGCCATCGCTGCTGGAGACAAGGTCTGCATGTTCTACCTCGCCGCCAATCGCGATCCTTCCGTGTTCCCCAACCCGCTCGACTTCGACGTTCGCCGGAGTCCAAATGTGCACGTCGGCTTCGGCGGACCCGGCCCCCACTTCTGCCTTGGGGCTCATCTTGCTCGGCGCGAGATCACGGTGATCTTCCGAGAGATCTTCAACCGCCTGCCCGACATCGAGTCCACGGCCGACGGCGACCTGCTGCATTCGAGCTTCATCCACGGCATCAAACACCTGCCAGCGACGTTCACCCCGGTCGTCTAGAGGTGTAGCCGTCCGGTCATCGCGGCACGGACAGCGAGCACCCCGGCAAGCAGCGCGGAACCCCACAACACAACACCGCTGGCGGCGAAGACGACCTCGAAAGATCCGAAGAACCCTCGGCTTGGTTCGAGTCGGTCGGCGAGCGCACTGGCAGTTGCGACACCAGCAACCACGCCTACCGTGCGGGTCATCAGCGAAAGCCCACCGGCAACACCCTGCTTGTCGTTACCGACACCTTGCATCACGGTGGCCATATTTGGTGCCGAGAACAATCCCAGCCCGGCGCCAACCACGGCCATCAGCAATGCGATGTGTGTCGGTGACCATGTCACGCCAACCTGCGACAGTCCAACCATGCCAACGCCCTCGACGAGAAGTCCCGCCGCTCCGAGCTTCCAACCAGCAACTCGGCCCGTCGACCTGCCCGCCAAAGTGGACGCCACTGCTGTTGCGGCTGGCGACGCAGCGAGAACGAGTCCCGAGACCAGCAGTGATGTGCCCAACTGATCTATCAACAACGAGGGAACCAGCAGCCAGGTCGCGAACATGGCGCCGTTCGCAACCACCGCCAGAAAGTTGGCAGTCGCGAAGTCGATCGAACGAAAGAGCTCGAGTTCGAGAACCGGATGCTCGACCCGACGGCTGAAAACGACAAACGCCGTCACCGACAGCGCCGCTGCCACCGCCGAACCAACAACCAGCGGGTCGACCCAACCTCGCGTTGCCGTGAGATTTAGCGCAAGCACGGCAGCGCCGAGCGAAATCGAGACCAACAATGTGCCAACTCGGTCGACCTCATTCGACTTAGCAACGGTCGTAGGTTTGTTGGTGATCGTGAGGAGTAGGAGAAGAAGCCCAAGTGGGACCCGGAACCAGAAGACCGCGCGCCAGCCAATCCATTCCACCAGCGGACCGCCAACGATGGGGCCGATCGCCAGACCCACGGCCGCAGCGGTCTGGAACACGCCCACCGCGCGAGTATGGGCCGTGGCCGAGCCGGTGGTCAGCAGTGCTGGCGCTGACGCCATAACCATCGCAACACCGATGCCCTGCAACGCTCGCGCAGCCAACAACAGTGCAAACGTCGGGGCCGTAGCGCACAGCACCAATGCGACACTTGAGATGCCAGCACCGATTCTCAGCACCCGGGCATATCCCCAGGTATCGGCCAGTTGCCCTGCTGCCAACAACAACCCGCCATAGACCAGCACATAGAAGACCACGACCCATTGCAGGTCGCCGACGGCCAGGCCGAAGTCGTCAACCAGGTCGGGGAACGCCACATTGACCGCAGTATCGAGCGAGCCAAAGGCCCCGGCAGCACCAGCTAATAACGCCCGCGGACCGAGCTTCGATAACCCGCTACTCAAGGCCATTGGTTGAACTGAGTCCTCGCACTCGATGTGTTTGGACTGTAGTTCTCCATGCCTGGAGGGTCAGCGAACAGGCGAG
>Ga0213868_10000974_pt1 | contig 27817 bp, 31 predicted proteins | sample PICome_9_FD_160087 | JGI IMG/M metagenome (GOLD analysis project Ga0213868, IMG submission 160087) | Coastal seawater microbial communities near Pivers Island, North Carolina, United States - PICO127 | ecosystem: Environmental > Aquatic > Marine > Coastal | place: USA: North Carolina... | reverse complement strand
AAAATCCCGGATCGAAGTTAAAAACCGCTGTTACGGGCAAGGTTAAAAAAGGCAGTAAAGATGCCAAGCGGCGTAAGTCGTTCTGCGCTCGTTCTGCTGGACAGATGAAACAATTCCCCAAAGCAGCCAAAGACCCGAACTCTCGGCTGCGGCAAGCTAGAAAACGGTGGAAGTGCTGATGTCGAAAGCCAAGCCAACAAACGCAGCCCTGTGGTCAAAAGCGAAGTCTGCGGCCAAGGCGAAGTTTAAGGTCTACCCCTCCGCTTACGCAAATGCTTGGGCTTCCAAATGGTACAAGTCCAAGGGTGGCAGTTGGTCGGGTGGCAACAATAAGGTAGCTAAACGTGGCAAAAGCACCAAAAAAGGGTAAAGGCGGTCTTGGCAAATGGTTCGGTGAAGAGTGGACCGATGTTAAGACGGGTAAAGCCTGCGGACGTAAATCCGCTAAAGGCAAGTCCAAACGTCCCTACCCTGCCTGTCGCCCTAAGAAAGTGGCGTCTAAGATAACTAAATCTGAGGCCACAAAGAAAACTGGGCCTAAGCGTGTAAAATGGTCTACTACTGCTAGTGGTAAGAAGAGGACTAAATAATGGCTACAGTCGTACCTGATCTACCTGAGTTGTTTGAAGAAGCCTTTGAACGGGCTGGCTTGCAGATGCAATCTGGGTATGACTTACGTACTATTCGTCGTAGTCTTAATATCTTAACTCTAGAGTGGCAGAACAGGGGTCTTAACCTGTTTACCATTGACTCTGGCACTGTTGATCTGGTCGCGGGTCAGGCTACTCATGTTATGCCTGTGGACACGATTGATCTTATTGAGCATCAGCTACGTACTGGTACGGGTACAAATCAGGTAGACACAGCCCTGCAGCGCGTTAGCGTGTCTACATACGCACAGCAGACTAACAAGAACACCATAGGACGGCCTACACAAATATATGTGCAGCGGCTCCCTACTGAAGTAAAATTTACAGTGTGGCCTACACCGGACAGTACACAGGCGTATCAGCTACTGTACTTTCGCCTCAAGGGTATTGATGGTCTTGCATCAGGTGTTGGAGGAGAGGCAAGCAATATACCTCCACGGTTTGTACCTGCACTTGTATCAGGGTTAGCGTTTCATGTAGCCATGAAGAAACCCGAAGCCGCAGCTAGAGCAGTGCCTCTTAGAGAAGAGTATGAGTATCAGTTTAAGCTGGCAGCATACGAAGACCAAGATCGCGCATCTTCTATGTTTGTACCGTTTCAAACCTTTCATGGGGGGATGCGATGAGTTACGCGTCTGGTAAACATGCATACGGTATATGTGACCGGACAGGGTTTAGATACCCACTAGAAGACCTCGTATATGAGTTCCAAGATGGACACCGTACTGGTTTTCGTGTTGGTAGAGACGTAGTTGATCCAGATCAACCACAGAACTTTTTGGGGCGTATTAGGGTTGTTGATCCACAATCGCTACTTAACCCAAGACCTGATGTTTTCCCCGGACGTGGCCTATTTGGTTGGAACCCCGTAGGGCATCCTCTCGTACACCTGACAGGTCAAGTTGGGGCTGTAACTATAGCGGTTACTGTACCAGAAAATAATGTAGTTACAGGTGTAGCAGGACAAGCACAGATTGGCGCGACCACAGTTACAACGGTTAATAATTCTACAGTTTCAGTTACAGGTGTAGCGGCGTCTAGTGCTGCAGGCACTGTTAGCATTACCGCAGTTGATAATTCTACAGTTTCAGTTACAGGTGTAGCGGCGTCTAGTGCTGCAGGGACTACTACTGTAACCACAAACATCACCACTTACACGGTAACGGTAGCTTCTGGAACTAACCCATATGGTACGGGTAATAAGTTCTATTTAAATGGTGTTGTTAGCCCAACAATTAGTATTGCAGAAGGTTCTACCTTCCGGTTCGATCAGTCTGCCTCTTCTAATAGTAGTCACCCATTGCGCTTTAGCACTACCGCCAATGGAACACATGGTGGTGGTTCTGAGTACACTACAGGCGTAACCACATCAGGAACGGCTGGACAAGCTGGTGCATATGTCCAGATAACTGTAGCTAACAGCGCACCAACCTTATACTATTACTGCGTAAACCACAGCGGTATGGGCGGTACGGCTAACACACCATAGGAGACTTGGACATGGCTATGAAGAAAAAAGGTGCCGCTAAGGGCGGTGTACGGAAGATGAAGTCGGGTAGTCGTATACAGGCAATGACCGCTGCCGAGAAGAAAAGAAAAGCTGACGCGAAAGAAGCTACACGCAAAGCTACGGCTAAAGCCTACACTAAAAGTTTAGGTCAAGAAACTACGGCTGCGGAGCGAGCCGCTAGAAAGAACGCGTTGCGTAGAGAAAATGCCAGCGCAGCTAACAATGCAGCCGGGGATGCGGGTAGAAAAAATTATCGTGTAGAAGGCCAGAAGAACCCTAGTTATGGAACACTGGATGTTAGTTCTCGCAAAGATGAAGTTAAGGATCGTATGTTAAAAAACAAAGGCTCGTATAGCAATCCCGGCAAGAGACCTAAGACTGTAGCCGCAGACTATAAATCTAAAGGCGGTGCTGTAGCTAAGAAGATGGGCGGCGGCATGATGAAGAAAAAAGGTTACGCTAAAGGCGGTAAGCTGGCAAAAATGAGTAGAGGCGGCGGTACATTTGCTCGTGGTAGCGGCGCAGCACGTCCTCAACGCTTTCGTAAAAACGGCTAATGCCTTATCTGCAGAGCAATATACCGCACTTTAAGTGTTGGGTTCGTCGTGAGTATACGGTCAACCATGAGCGTTACCACGGCGAATTTCTACATGCTATGGTTATTGCTGTTACGACAATGCCCAACAGATGCCTGAGTTTTCAGATTATCTTTACGGGGTGTGAGGCAGACGATACAGGCGAAGCTAACGTACACGGTGGGGCTATGTGGGCTAGGATGCCCATAACTGCTCTGGTGGCTGATGAGTCATTTGAAGAGTGGCCCGAGGGTATGGCAGTTCACGAAGCCCAGCCTTGGGACTGCCCTTCGCATACACATGCGGTATATACGCTTGACAGAGCGTCACCTTGTCCGTGGATGGCAAAGATTGCGGGAGAGTTCTTTCCTGCTAAGTACCTATTTACTGTAGACTATACCAACACAGATGTAGCAGATGACCCTGCACAGCATAAACAAGCGCATGTACTACAGCTACTAGATGCAGGTAAGTGGACAGGCAATATAGTGGCGTTACCCAACAATAGGGTACGGGTAACACACCCTGCGTGGTTTGAGACAGGTGAAGGCGCACCAGACTTTAAGCCGTCACAGCATATACATTATTCTAAATCTGATTTAGACTATACGCTAGATGTAACGCAGATATTTGATAACTTGTACAGCGAGGCCGAGTAATGAACTATACTGAGCTTACGCAAGCTATAAAAGACTATACAGAGAACACAGAGGCAACGTTTGTTTCTTTGATCCCTACGTTTGTTCAGCAAGCGGAGCAACGTATATTCCGTACTGTTACCATACCTGAAGTTAGGTCCAACAGCACAGGCTCTTTATCTAAGGGTAATCAATACTTACAACGCCCTGATGATTTCTTAGCGGTGTTTTCTCTTGCTGTTGTTGATCCTACTACAGCGGCATACACGTACTTGTTAGAGAAAGATGTTAACTTTATGCGGGAAGCCTACCCTGTAGCGGCTACTCAAGGCGCACCCAAGTATTACGGGCAGTTTGATGGTGATGCTATTGCTGCTAACACTGATGGGCATTTTATAGTAGGGCCAACACCCGATGCAAATTATGTAGTTGAGCTACATTATTACTTTGAACCCCCGTCCATCGTATCTACAAACACGTCTTGGCTTGGTGAGAACGCTGACACTGTACTTTTGTATGGTTCTCTTGTAGAAGCATATACGTTTATGAAGGGTGATCCTGACATAATGGCACTTTATAGAGAGCGGTATGAATCTGCGCTACAACAGTTGTCTATTATTGATGCTGCAAGTAAAGGCGATAGCTATAGAGATGGAAACTTTAGATGAATGACATGCCTTTCCATATGTCTGTGGGTAGCGTTGAGGTTAGGACCACCAACAATCGTGGATTCACGCCTGAAGAGGTTGCTGAGAGATGTACTGACAAGTTGTTACACATCTCTGAACAAGCGCCCCCCGCGATTAGAGACCAAGCAGTAGCCTACAAACAGCAGATGACAGGCGTTATAGCCTCTTATATGAAACAGGCTATTCAAAGCGACAGAACTACTGTATATAATGCAATCAAAGATGCTGGGCACCCAAAACTAGCTGACTATATAAGGAATATGTAAATGTCTTTTAATGGCAACTTCATGTGTACTTCGTTCAAAACAGAACTGCTCAAGGGCGTACACAACTTTACAGCGGCTAGTAACATATTTAAGCTGGCGCTTTATACAGATGCTGGTGTTGCTTTTAACGCAAGCACGACAAGCTACCGCGCAACTAACGAGGCTAGTGGGACAAACTACACTGCTGGCGGTAATCCTATAACCACAATTACCCCTACAGCCACAGGCACAACTGCCTTTGTAGACGCTAACGATGTGGTGTTTAGTAACGTCACCATTTCTGGCATTAGAGGAGCTGTTTTTTATAACAACGCTCCCGTATCTGGTGGCGGTACTCCTTCTGTAGCTGTATTGGACTTTGGTTCAGATAAAGCCGCAAGTGCAGGTGACTTTACCGTCGTTATGCCCACAGGTGACGCCTCTAACGCAATCATCCGCATAGCTTAAAAGGTAGCGCCTCATGTCCACTGTATATCTAGGTGGCTGGGGCCGATCCACTTGGGGCTTTGGAGCTTGGAATGAAGCAAGTGTCCTTCCGGTACTAAGTGGTTCTGTTGGCTCAGTAACTACTGTTGTTCGTATAGCCGCGCTAGGTGTAAGCGCAACCGGACAAGTAGGTGCAGCAACGACAACAGGATTCGCAACAGCGCCTGTTTCGGGCGTTAGCGGTACTTCTGAATTAAACACAGTAGTAATAGACTCAGACGGCAACATACCTGCGCTGGGTCTAAACTCTATAGGCTCTGTTGGTACAGTATCTATTGCATCTGAATCAGTCCTGCCGATTACAGGCGTTGTGGGCAACACAGCAATAGGTGTCGCAAGTACAAGATTTGGGCGTGTTGTTAACATTACCGGAGGTGTATCCTCTACTGGAAGTGTTGGCAGCGTAACTGTTAATGAGTCCGTAGCATTACCTGTAGTAGGAGTAGCAGCTACAGGGCAGCTAGGCACAATTACGTTAATATATAGCAATGCGGACATTAGTGGGGTTGAAGGACAAACAAACTTAGGTACTGCCACAGCGTCTGTGGACAGCAATATACCCGCCACAGGCGTATCTAGCACAGGCGCTTCGGGTACTGCTACAACTACTAGCGGTGTTACCCAACCCGCAACAAGTGTAATAGGTACTCTAAACTTAGGTACTGTATCTATAAAAGAAGGCGCTAGTGCGACTGTAACAGGGGTACAAGCCACAGGACAGGTTGGTCAGGTGCTTGTATGGAGTAAGATAGTACCCATACACAATTCAAATTGGGCACCTATAAACACCAACTCCACGGTAATCTGGAAAAAGATTGCGTCTTAGCTATAAGCGCGGTATATATCCAACAACTCACCTAGTTTAGGAAACTTACATGGCTAGTGTATATTCAAACGATCTTCGACTAGAAGAGATTGGTAACGGCGAACAGTCGGGTACGTGGGGTGCTACTACTAACACAAACCTAGAGTTGATCGCAGAAGCCTTTAGTTTTGGTACAGAAGCAATCACTACTAACGCTGATGATCATGCCACTACAGTAGTAGATGGTACGTCCTCACAGGGGCGATCTATGTATTTAAAATATACGGGTGCGTTAGACTCTAACTGTACGGTTACTATTGGGCCAAGTTCAATAAGTAAGATGTGGTATATAGAGAACGCCACCACTGATAGCGGTTCTTCAGGGCCATATAGCCTTATTATAAATCAAGGTACTACAGGTGGTACTGGTTCTAAAATAACTATACCTAATGGGCAGGTTAAAGCTGTGTTTACAGATGGTATAGGTGATGACGCATCCGTAACAGATGCGTTTACAGATTTAAGCGTCCCGAGTCTGTTCATAGCAGGTTCTGCAGCACCCACGATTGGTGACGTTTTAGCATTAAGCATAGCGTTAGGATAAACGATGGCTAATACCTTTAAAAGTTACTTGGCAAGCGCCACAGGTACTGGAGCGGTAACTGTTCGCACAGTTGCTGCTGGAACTCAAACTGTTGCAGTGGGTATTAACCTTGCAAACATTCTAACCACACAAATTACGGCGAGTGCTTACATAACCAGAGGCTCTACAGATTACTACATTGTTAAAGACGCTCCCATCCCCGCACAGGGCGCTCTGTCTGTTTTAGACGGCAAGATTATTTTAGAAGCTGCGGATGTGGTTAAGGTTATATGTAATACGGCAAGTGGCCTAGACACTATGCTGTCGGTACTGGAGATTACCTAATGGGTGGATATATTGGCAGCAAAGGTGTAGGAATTATTTCAGGCATTGATGCCTCTATAGCAGACCTAAACCTAACAGACAAAGCAGCGGCTAACGGTGTAACCGAAGCCAATAAAGTCCTTACAGCAGATGCTAACAAAGACGTTACAGCTATTCGCAATCTTTCTGCTACGGGAGATGTTACGGCTGGTGGCGCAATAACAGCCACAGGCGCATCGGTAGGCGCACTTGCTAGAGGTGCCATACAAACAGGTAACGCATCAGGTGTAGCCGCTCCTCTGACTAAGGGTGCAGAAGGCACAGTCCTTACCGCAGGTGCTAACGACTTGAGTTGGGTTGCTGCATCAGCAGGAGGCGAGGCGACATTTACAGCGACAGGTGCGATTACAGCGGGAAATCCTGTTGGCTTTAATGCAAACGGCACCATTTCTGCTATGCCACAAATGTCTGGGAGTGCTGCCGCACTTGGTAGTGGCGCGTCTAGTACGGGTGGAGGCCGTCAGCCTATGGCTTACGATACTGCTGCTGATAAATATTTACATGTTTTTTCTGGCACAAATGACAACCTATTTGCGCGCGTTGGTACAGTAAGCGGCTTCAGCATTAGCTTTGGTACGGCAGTTGACTCAGGAACAACTTTAAATGCTTATGCGAGAAGCCGTGGAGAACTTCATCTATTATATGATGATAATGCTGGCAAATTTGTAGTATCATACTGCAAATCCGATGCTAAAGCGTATGCTGCTACCATAACAATTAGCGGCACTACTCCCAGCTTTGGAACGGAAGTTCTTCTCTACAACGGAACTTCATACCACACCGAATTGGGTTATGACTCAAATGCAAATAAATTTTTGTTTTTAAACGCAGGAAATCAAGACTCTGTTAGGGGGCGGGTTGGTACAATAAGCGGAACTAACATTTCGCTTGGTACAGAAGTCGATTTTGGCGGCTCTGCAATGTATCCAATGCCGGGTTCTGTGGCATTTGATACTAACGTAAACAAATTTATATATGTGTATGCTACAAGTAGTGCTGCGCGTCCATACAAGGCGCGTACTATATCAATTAGCGGCACAAGCGTGTCCGCAGGAACAGAAGTCACTCTAGCATCATCTGCGGATTACAATGTCACACCTAATATTGTATTTGATCCATCGATAAACAAAGGAGTCGCTTTATTTTCTGAAGACGGCCCTAAATTCAGACTACTAACAATAAGCGGAACTGACCTTACTCAAGGCACAACAACTCTTATTCCTTTAGCCACCACTCCTGTAACTGGCATCGCAGAATCTTTTTTTAGTTCCTGTGTAGACCCAGATACCGCTGGAATTGTGATGTGTTATTGTACGGGAGTTGCAGAAACAAGAATTACACCAGCTAAATTTAGTGGCTCTAATATGACGCTTAGTGGAGAAATTCTTGTTAGTGCTACTAAAAAGCAAGGTGGCATAATATATGACCCTGACGCAGATGCCACTATTGTGTCTACAATTGATGAAGCTCAAGTTGTTAAATCGAGTACTAGGCCAGCATATGTCGGCGTAGCTGCTGAAAGCATTTCCAATGGCGCGACGGGTAAAGTTACAATTATTGGGGGAGTTAATGCCAACCAGAGCAGTTTGTCGGCTGGAACACAGTATGGCATACCAGCAAGTTCTGCCTCGTTAGTTGCAACGGACACTAGCCCAATTGGCATAGCTATTAGTTCAACTCAAATATACCTCCGCGCCGTTTCACTGTAGGATAAATGTTATGATGAACGAAATGATGACTGATTTGCCATTCGACGGAAAGACCGCTGAAGCAGCAAGGCGGTATCGTGATGAATTGCTGGCGCGGTGTGATGATAAGGTTTGGCCCGACCATGTGCCTGATGCTTGGCGTACTTACAGACAACTTTTGCGTGATGTACCCGCACAATCTGGGTTTCCCACAAATATAACTTGGCCCACAGAGCCTGAGTAGGAGAGTAAAGTATGTCAGGATACATAGGCACACAGCCAGTACCACAGGCCACGCAGAAACGTCAGGCTTTCACTGCTACGGCAGGTCAGACTAGCTTCGCTACAAGCGGCTACTCAGTGGGCTTCGTTGACGTATATATGAACGGCGTAAAGCTGGCTGCTGCCGATTACACTGCGACTAACGGCTCTGACGTTGTGCTGGCTACTGCCGCGTTAGTTAACGACATTGTAGAGATTGTAGCGTTTACATCCTTTGTAGCTAGTGATGGGTTAGCCGCTGCAAACAATCTGTCGGACGTAGCAAGCGCAGCAACGGCACTGACTAATCTTGGTGTGACCAGCACGGCGGCTGAATTGAATTTATTAGACGGTGTTAGCGGTTTAGTCCAAGCTGACTTTACCAAACTTGCTGCAATAGACAGCACTGCCGCTGAAATAAACCAACTAGATGCAATTACTCGCGGCAGCATTCTGTACGGCAATGCCTCTGGCGCAACGGCTAGATTAGCTAAAGGCGCTGCGGGTACAGTTCTTACCAGCGATGGCACAGACTTGTCATTTGCTGCGGTAGGTGCAAGCGATGTAGTTTGGCCTTCTAATTTTGCCTCTCCAACTAATACATACACAAGCAGCGGCACATGGAGCAAAGGCAGCTTGGCTGATGATGATTATGTTTGGATTTACCTTGTAGGTGGCGGTGGAGGTGGCACTTATGATACTGGAAATTTTGTAAATGGTGGGGTTCCCGGTGCTGCTTTGTTGCTTTACGGTAAGGCTAGTTTGTTTAATGGTGGCGCGTATGTAATTGGTGCGGGAAACCCTATAATGACTGTAGCTCCAACTCCAACTACCTTTACATTGTCATCTGCAAACAATTCTACTTTATTTACCACGGGGGTAAATGGTGGCCTTGCAGAAGGACAAGCCGATGCGGGTGTATTTAAAATCGTTGAAGCTAAAACATCACCTATAACCGTAGTTGATGTTGTTGTTAATGCAACTCAGTCACCAACTTCAATTTTCACCATACCTGCTGCGTTTCCAACAATCCCCAATGCTTATGGGACTCTTTATGCTTGGAACGCTGGCTCTGTTGGCGCATATCCCGGTGCAGCATATAACTCTGTTTTTGGCGGCGGCGGTGGAGGTGGTAAGAATGCTGCCGCAGCGGTAGGAGGAGGTACAGCTAGTCTTTATGCGGCGAATGGTTCAAATTTTAATTCTGGTGGAGCTGCCGCAGTTCCCGGCGCTGGCGGGTGTGGTGGCACATCAGCAAGCGGGGCACAGGTTGGTGCAGCAGGAAATGTAAGGGTCTATCATGTCTAAGATTTGGTACCACAGAATTACAGGCGATGGCGCAGTATTTGAGGATGCTGAGGACATGGCAAACTGGCCTGATTTTCAAGCTGACTCAGTAGCTGCAAGCGCAACCCAAGTCAGAGCGCAACGTGACGCATTGCTTGCTTCAAGTGACAACATGGCTTTGGCTGACCGCATTACAGACGCATGGCGAACCTACAGACAAGCACTGCGAGATATACCCGCTCAGTCTGGGTTTCCAACGAACGTAACATGGCCCGTTAAGCCTACTTAGGAGTAAGATATGACCAAAGCTAGAGACCTTGCGGGATTCGCGTCATCCTCTGTAACAACCACAGCCTCTGATGGCTTGGTTCTCAAGGGCGATGGTAGCAGCACAGACGTTGTAATCAAGAACGGCGCTAACGCTACAGTGGCTACGGTGGCTGACGGTACTACAAATCTTGCTGTCGTGGGCGCGGTTACGGGCGCTTTAGCACAGGGTGCTATACAAGTAGGTAACTCGTCAGGTGTAGCGGCTCCACTGACCATAGGCTCTAACGCACAATTACTTCAGTCTAACGGCACAACAGCGGCTTGGGCTACGGTTAGTTCAGACCCCGCAGCGGTTGTTTTTCCTTCAGACTGGGCCAGCCCAACTAACACATACAATTCATCTGGCACATGGTCTAAGGGCAGCTTGTCCGACGATGCCTACGTGTGGTTTTTTCTTATATCAAGTGGCGGCGGCGGGGCTGAAACTTATGCTGCTGCTGGCGGTAATGTCAAATTAATCTATGCCAAAGCTGGATTGCTCAATGGTGCTGTTTATGCTGTAGGCGCGGCTGTAGCAGGCATTAGCCAAAATGCTAGTCCCATTGTCGGTAACCCCACAACTTTAACTCTAACTTCAGGAAATGGCGGTACTGTTTATTCAACGCCTGACTCTGACACTGATAACATACTTAATGTCGTAACGGCTCCAAATATTAAGAATAGTGGTACTTATTTAAATAGCGGTGCTGCCGAAGCGTACACTTTTTCAATCAATGCGTTGCCCAGCGGATATACCAGAATGTTTGGTGCTGGCGGTGGGCAGAATGTTGTTTTTGGCGGTGGATATGGTCAAGCGCCACAGCGTTTTGGCAATGCTACCTCTACAAGTTTGCTTTCGGGCAACGGTGGAACAACAGCAAGCGTAAATGGAATTTTCCCGGGAGGTGGCGGTGCTGCAGGCCAAAATGCAGGCGGCACAGGCGGCACAGGTGCAGCAGGAAATGTGAGGGTTTATCATGTCTAAGATATTTTACAACAAAGCGACAGGTCATGGCGCAGTCTTTGATGATGCAGAGGATATGTCAAACTGGCCTGATTTCCAAGCAGACCCAGTGGCTGCAAGCGCAACCCAAGTACGGGCGCAACGCGACAAGCTACTAGCGGCGTCTGACACTATGGCATTGGCTGACCGCATTACAGATGAATGGCGCACGTATCGACAGGCACTGCGTGACTTGCCAGCACAGGACGGGTTTCCTAACGTAACCTTTCCGGTGGCACCGAGCTAATGGATATTAACGAGCGTGTTTCCGCGCTGGAAAAGGATGTGGTTGCTTTGCAGACAGAGGTAAGAATCCAATTTAAGGAAGTCTTTACTAGGATTAAACGTCTTGAAGCTGTACTTATAGCTACATCCGGCGCAACTATTATTATGCTGTTAACAATTCTTAGTCGTATGGGGTAAGCATGTGGTACATGTTTTTGTTCTTATACTATATATAGGCATAGGATCAGAACGTGCGGCAATAAGTACTGATTTATATTTTAAAAGATTAGATATATGTAATTGGTACGCTGAACACTTAGTTAGGCGCTTCGGGTATCCCGAAACAAGAGATTATGGTACAGCTTATTGCATACCCAAATCAGTTAACCCTAATGAGGTAACAGTATATGATTGATCCTGTTACAGCTTTTGCAGCAGCTAACGCAGCCTTTAAAGGCGTGAAAATGTTAGTCGGTGCTGGCCGTGAGATGCAGGACGTTAGCAAGCAGCTTGGACAATGGTATTGCGCCGTTGCGGATATAAGCAAGGCAGAAACTCAACGTAAAAATCCAACGTGGTTGGATAAAAAGACGCACGGAACCGATAACATAGAGCAAGAAGCTATGGACATTGTGATCCGCAAAAAGACCTTAATTGAAAAAGAGAAAGAAATTAAGTTCATGCTGGACTATAGGTTTGGCTTGGGGACTTACGACGAGATGCTGGGTATGCGCCGTAAGATACGTGCTGAACGAGAAGAAACTGTATATAAGGCTATGGAAGCCAAACGCCAGATACAGAATAACATGGCTATAGGTGGGTTAAGTCTGGGTATATTGTGTATGTTAGGTGGTGGTATGTATTTAATAATGTTGGCTACCCAGTGATAAATGCGTTAATACTATCAGTAACGCTTGCGGGGGTCGCTAACCCGACTCATGTGCAATGCCACTTATGGAAACGGCTTACAGCCGAAAACGGTCAAAAGGTGTGTGTATACAGATTTACTGCAGGGTATGGTGGCTTGGGGTATCACTATCCTACAAAGAGTTTTTCTGAGTGTCCCAAGGTGTTTAGTTGTCTTTACGAGAAGAAAGACAAACGTCCTAGTTTGTCAGAGATATTGGATGGCCTGAAAGGAGGTTTCTAATGCAGATAGCTTTTAAGAAGATACTAGAATATAAGCTGCTACCGCGTTTTATGATGTTCACTATGACGGTGGTGTATGTACGGTGCATAGAATGGGCGCTAACGCAGCCTGACTTATCTACGCAGCAAGCGTCTTTAATTTCTGTTGTAACGGGAGCCATGACGGGCGCATTTGCTGTCTGGTTGAGTCACGAAAAATGATGGCATTACTGGGAAGTTTACTTGGCTTTGGCAGTTCGTTCCTACCCTCTGTCCTTGATTATTTTAAAGCAAACCAAGCGCAGAAGCACCGTATGGAAATGATGCAGCTAGAGACAGAGCTTGCTCAGAAACGTTCTGAGATGAAGCTGGTCGAGCTAGATAAAAAAGCTGACATTGAAGAAACAAGAGGGTTGTATGAGCATGACCGATCTATTGACGCTGGAGGATTTATCAACGCTCTCAGGGGTAGTGTTCGTCCTATTGTTACTTATGCCTTTTTCGGATTGTTCGTAGCCACAAAAGTTGTGATTATGGTTAAGGTTACACAGGCAGGCGGTGATTGGATGCAAGCTGTTGACTTGATGTGGGATGGTGAAACGTCAGGTTTATTTAGTGCAGTGTTAGCGTTTTGGTTTGGAAATAGAGCAATCTCTAAATATGCGGGGAAGTAGTTATGGGCTACAAGTTAGGGAAACGAAGTCTGTCAAGGCTAGAAGGTGTAGACGAAAGTCTGGTAACTGTCGTGAAGTACGCCATAGGTGTTACCAAACAAGACTTCTCGGTAATCTGCGGACTGCGAACAATAGACGAGCAACGTGCCTTAGTAGCAAAGGGCGCATCGCAGACCATGAAATCAAAACACATTGACGGCAACGCTGTAGACCTAATGGCTTACTGCAACGGTGGGGGTCGGTGGGAGCTTAACCTGTACGATGAGATTGCCGACGCTATGAAAGAAGGTGCAGAGGCTGCAGGTGTTAAGTTACGATGGGGCGCTGCATGGACTATTGATGATTTAGGCGCTTATGACGGCACAGCAGAACATGCTATGTGTTCGTACATAGACACACGTAGATCACAGGCGCGTAGGCCGTTCATTGATGCACCGCACTTTGAACTAATGCTTTAGGAGAGTTATCTATGGCCTATACAAAACTGCAGTTCAAACCGGGAATTGTCCGTGACGTAACTCGCTATAGTAATAATGGCGGTTGGTTTGATAGTAATCGCATTAGGTTTCGTATGGGCTTTCCTGAAACTATTGGGGGTTGGACTAAACTTAATAACAACCCGATTTTGGGAAGCTGTCGATCACTACATAGTTGGAGCAATTTAGCTGGCACATCTTTTATAGGGGCAGGTACTAACTTAAAATTTTACGTCCTATCGGGTAACTTCCCTGAAGATATTACGCCTATACGCGCTACTAACCAAGCGGTTACTTTTACTGCAGGAGGTGTGGGTACTAACACTCTTACTGTAAACGATATATCGCACGGCGCGTTATTAGGAGACTTTGTTACCTTCTCTGGTGCTGTAAGCCTTGGTGGCAATATTACAGCCGCAGTTTTAAACATAGAATACCAGATTACAGGCATTACAAGCTCAGATGCTTACATTGTTACCACTGCGGTAGCTATAGGTGCAGGGGATACAGGTAACGGTGGTGTAAACTCTAAAGCCGAGTACCAAATAAATATAGGATTAGACACAGTTGTTTTAGGTGGAGGTTGGGGCGCGGGACCGTGGAACGATCCTAATAGAGGGTGGGGAGATGCTGCTAACGTACAAATAGCAGGCGCGTCACTGCGGCTGTGGTCGCAGGATAACTTTGGCGAAGACTTAATTATGTGCATACGTGGGGGCGGTATATTCTATTGGGATTTATCCAGCGGTGTTACTAGCAGAGCGGTGGCGTTAAGCAGCTTAACGGGAAATGCTATCCCCACAGTTGCTAATATCGTGTTAGTATCTGAGAAAGATCGTCATGTAATTGCGTTTGGATGCGATCCAGAGGGCGATCCGGGGGTACAGAACCCGTTAACCATACGGTTCTCCGACCAAGAGTCAGCTACTGAGTGGCGCACTTTAGACACTAACACTGCGGGGGAACTACAACTTAGTACAGGTAGCGGTATTATAGCTGCAGTGCAGACCAAACAACAAATCCTTATACTAACTGATGTATCTGCACACGCGATGCAATACGTGGGCGATCCATTTGTTTACGGTCTGTCAGAGATATCTACAAACATATCCGTTGCAGGTCAAAACTCCGCTGTTGCTGTTGGCGATGCTGTTTACTGGATGGGTAAAGGACAATTTTATATCTACAACGGTAGTGTTAGAGAGATACCTTGCGCGGTTAAAGAGTACATATTTAACGATATAAACTTATCGCAGTCTTCTAAAGTAATGGCCTCTAGTAATGCAGCGTTTTCCGAAGTGTGGTGGTTCTACCCGTCCGAAAGTTCCGTAAATAACGATAAATATGTAATTTTTAATTACGCTGAAAACATATGGTATTACGGATCATTACCTAGAACTGCGTGGACAGATAACACAAATAACGGCTTGCCTCTTGCTGCAAGTACAGACGGGTATCTGTACACACATGAGTTTGGAAACGATGACGGTAGTACAAGTCCTGCATCTGACATAGGCGCATTTATAGAATCTAGTCCTATAGAACTAAGTGATGGCAATCAGTTTATGTTTGGGCGTAGGTTGCTACCTGATATATCGTTTAGAGACTCTACAAGCGGCGCGACTGCAGTTGCAGAGATTAGCTTGTCTGCACGTAATAGTCCGGGTGGCAGCGCGTTTGGTACTGAGAATAACACCATAACAGGACAACCAATACCTGTAGGTACGTTTACTGAAGAGATAGATATACGTATTCGGGGTAGATCAGTTGCTATAAAGTTAGCTTCAATAGCAGGTGTTCCCGGTGTTTCATGGCGGCTAGGTACTCCTAGAATAGATGTACGTCCTGATGGGAGAAGATAATGGTTACTGAAGTACCTATTCCGTTTTTTGGTAATGCTCCCGTAGAGTATGACCAATCTTACTTTGCACAGCTTACCCGCAACTTTGCGCTATATACACAGCAGATGAGTAATCCCGGCCCTATACGGGGTACAACTATAGTGATGACTAATCTCCCTGTGTTTGCTAATAACACAGCAGCAGTATCTGGCGGACTAGCCGTTAACAGTGTCTACAAGACCGCTGGCGGCGAACTGAGGATAGTAGTATGAAGGATATTTTCTAATGGGTTTTTGGTCTGACACATTTGGCGGCGGAAATAGCTTTTCTGAAAGCGTAGCAAACGTAACTACTCCGGGAGACAACTACGAGTATCGTGGGGGTACGTTATATGAAGGTGACTCCAACGTACCTTACATGGGTCCAAATGTTAAAACAAACTACGGAACATTAGGACAAGCTGATTCTGAAAGTACGGGTAGCAAAAATTTCTATCAAAATGTTACAAGTAGCGGAGATACACGCAGTTCTACCGCACAATCAGGGCCATCAAATGTACCTCCTGCAGAACGAGGTACTAGAACTACTACAATGCAGAGAGTTATTCCCGGCCTTGCACTTGGCGCGGCTGGGTTCGGGCCTCTTGCAATGGGCGCTGCTATGTATAGAGGATTAGGCTCTAATCAATATGGTGTACCCGAGTTTAAAAGTCCCAACGGTGAATATGCTACTACGCAAGATGAAATAGATCGTGCTGTAGCAAGAGCAACTGCCACAAAAATGACTACGGCAGGTATGGGGGAGGGGAAGTCTTTTTTTGGGGGTAAGCGCGGTCCTGACGGGTATACAAGTGATATACGAACCGCAGGTGAACCACATGACAGAATACGAGGCGCATTTTTTAAAAAAGATGATCCTAGTGGTCGAGCTTATAAAATTAATGCTTTTGGTAACAGCTATGAAGTTGATACTTTTGGGCCAAACATAGGTAATTCTTCTCAGATTCGTAGGGATGCCGAAGCCGCTGCGCTACCCGATGATGGTGGTGGTGTTGCGGGGTTACGATACACGCCAAGAACACAGGCTACCGTACCTACCGATGGTTTACCCGCCGCTTCAGCCGAAAGTGAGTTTGCTAAACAGCAAATGGTAAGCCCTCCTGTTGAGTGGTTAATTGCTAATGGGTATCCAGACACTAATCCTTCTTATGATGCTCTTGTAAAGTATAACACCGAGCTTCGTAGTGGCGTAGCAAGCATGGCAGAGGGCGGTGACGTTGAATTTGCGTTGGGTGGTAATGAGAAAGACCTAATTAATGCGGCTGAACGTGCTGTACGTAACGGATTACAAGCACAAGGCATGGCGCGAGGTGGTGAACTTAGTCTTAGTGACGAAGACATGATTGCTCTTGCTCAATATACGCAGCAGTACGGAGTAGACGCGTTGCTAGGGTCAGGGGGATTAGTAGATAGTGTACGCACTGGTGAGGCCGATGAAACTCGCGCACGGTTTGCAATGGGGAGAAACGGGGTAGTGCGTGGCAATGGTGATGGATCAGGCACAGACGATAAAGTACCTGCTAAACTTAAAGAAGGTAACTCGGAACAGGATGTGTTACTTGCAGACGGTGAGTTTGTGCTGCGTAAAGACGCTTACGAAGCACTAAAAGATGCAGGGGTAAACGTAGATAAAGTAAATGATGCGGGTTCTAATGCAGCTAGGGAACTTAATAAGATGATGGTCGCATGAAAGACGTAGTTGTAGAAAGTAACCCTGTCATAACACCTGTGCCTGTTGAGTACCTAGATACGGTGTGGCCTCAAGTTGAGGAGTTTATGGATCGTGCGGTGCGGACTACAAACGACAAGTTTACTACCCAAAGCGTTTATGATGATATAAAACGTGGTTTTTATACGTTATGGATTATTGTTAAGGATGATGTTATTGTGACTGCACTTACAACTCGCATACTAGAGTACCCTAATAAACGTGGGCTAGCAGTTGATTGGGTTGGCGGTGGCAATATGGTAGAGGTCTTAGCTTTGTCTCAGTCTACACTACGTAAGTACGCTAAAGATAATAACTGTGACCATCTTGAAGGTTACGGACGTAAGGCATGGGGGCGATGCCTAAAAAAGTATGGCTGGAAGCCAGAATACATTGCTTACAAAATGGAGTTATCCGATGGGCGGTAGTACAACATACAACAGCACAACTACTCAAGCGGGTTCTTCACAGGCAGATTTACCCGCATGGGCCAAACCTTACTTTGAACGTAACTTAGCTAAAGCCGAAGCCGAGTACGGTAAGCCATATGAAGCCTACACGGGTGATCGACTTGCAGGGCAAAGTCAAGATACGCTTGATGCCATATCGGGTACGCGTGACCTTGCTAACCGAGAGGTGGGAATAACAGGTCTTTCTGGCGCACAAGATTATATGACAGACGGCATGACCACGGCTGAAGGGTTAGCGGACTATAACCCTAATACGTTCAGTCAGTTTGGGTATAACGATGCAGCTAAATTTACAGGTGACAATGTAGGGCAGTATATGAACCCCTACACACAGAATGTTGTAGATCGGCAAAAAGCCGAAGCCATGCGGGACTTTCAACGAACTCAAGGCGCTAGAAATGCACAAGCAGTACAAGCAGGTGCATTTGGTGGATCACGCGGCGCGGTACGTAACTTCTTAGCTGAAGATGCTATGATGAACCGTATGGGCATGATCCAAGATAAAGGACTGCGTGACGCTTACAAAGATGCAACCACACAGTTTACTGCCTCTCGTAAAGCAGACATGGATGTTGATAAGGCTCGTGCCGCAGAACTTGCACGGTTTGAGAAGTCCACAGAAGATGCAGACCAATTTGCTGCTAAACAAGGGCTTGCTGCATTAGGTGTAGGAGCAGGGCTTGCTAAAGATTCAGTGGCTTTGGGTGAGTTAGATCGTCAAACTGATATACAAAACTTACAGTTACTAGAAGGCATTGGCGCTGCTGCAGAAGGCAGAGACCAGCAGCAGCTTGATTTAGACTACAATGAGTTCTTAGCTAAAAAAGGCTACACCGCAGAACAAATTGGTAACATGACGGGCATCTTATCGGGCATGCCGATTGCTGCTACAGGCACGAATACGTATCAGGGTACGTCTACTACCCCCGTGCGAGAACCGGGAACGCTACAACAGCTAGCGGGTGCAGGGCTTACGGGACTATCTCTCTATAAAGCCTACGGGGGTTAATTATGCAGAACCTGTTAGAAATACAAAACGCACTTCGTAGCGCACCAGATCAACAGCTAATGGCTCTTATGCAAGGGGCTAACCCTACAGTACCACAATGGGCTGTTGCTTCTGAGTTAAACAATCGCAAAGAAATGCGTGATGAGCAAACACGGCAACAAGGGTTAGGTCAGCCTACAGTGTTGCAACAACTAACAGGTACGGCTCCAGCCCCTACACCACAGACTAATGTGGCAGGTATGCCTCAAGGTGTTGCTAGTGGCATGGCACAGTCTATGGCCCCTAAGACTAACGTAAATCAAAATACGGGCATAAATACTGTCGCTCGCAACGCTAACGCCGCTGCACCCGTAGCTACTATGGCTAGTGGTGGTGTTTTAAAGATGCAAGACGGCGGCGATCCTACTGAAAAAACATATACATTTATATACCCAGAAGGGATGAACACACCACCATTTGAGTTAGGCATCTCTGATCTTGACGAGTACGATGCTGTAATCAAAGCTATTCGTAAGTTAGGTGGTACGATTGTAGAAACAGATACTGGTAGAGTCATGCAAAGTGACACTGCTAAAAAAATCTTACAAGAGTCATCCGATGTTGCTGAAGCAGATGCGCGTGTGCCTAAGTATGTGCCGTCTGCTTCCGATCTATACGATACAGAGTCTGGTAGATTTAAGTCAGAAAATGCAACGCCCGAAAATTATGTTGTATCTGCAGGCTTATCTCCCGTTGGCGGCGCTATGTACTCATCTCCCACAGGTGCTAGAGGCGGCAGTACAGACTCCTCTGGTTTAGGTTTACCTACCGATGAATTTAGCCAAACCTCTTTATCTACTATATCTACACCCAAAGGTCTGGCTACACTCGCCGCTGCTGGCGATGCTGATATGCGTGATGAAACTCCTGTTGTTAACACAACTTTTTTAACTGAAACTCAACGGCGTATTAAAGAGTCTGATGCAAAAAGAGCAAGAGCCGCGTTTCTTAAAAGCCTAGCACCTAACAATGCACAGGGACAACCGGGGGGTACTGTAGGTGGTTTTAGAGGCTTAGATGCTCTTATTAGCAGGAGTCCTAACAGTGGGGAGTTAACTCCTACACAAACAGCTCGTAATCAAGAAATGTTTAGGGATACGTTAAAACGAGAAGAGGTTGCGCGGCAACGAGCCGATATAGCCGAGGCTGGGGAAATAGCACAAGATGCGGCGAACACACGCAAGGTATTTAGTGTTCCTATTACTGTAGATGCTACAAAGCCTGTATCTAAAGATGATATTAGATATGAAGTTGCTCAAATATCCCAAGCCGAAAAAAATGCACAACGTCGAATTATGAAAGCTAGGAACGATAGAGAACTATCGGATTATCTTGCGCGTACTCCCGAAGATGCAGATATGCTATTACCTACAGGAGAAGTGCCTAAATCTGCTTCTGAGCTTTATGCGGCCCGGCCATCTGGCGCTGCATACGATAAGCGGTTTGCGGCTGCTACAAAAGAAACAGGATATGATGCAGATGAAGACATGCGTATGCCTGAGTACATACCGTCTGCTGCCGAACGGTTTGCAGCGTTACCATCTGGCGCTGCATACGATAAGCGGTTTGCGGCTGCTACACAAGATACAGGGTATGATGCGGATGAAGACATGCGTATGCCTGAGTACATACCGTCTGCTGCAGAGTTGTATGCAGCGCAAGTTAGAAGAGATGAGCTTAACCGTGATCGTGGTCCTGCTGATCGTGAAAACGATACAGTTGGTATACTTGAAAGTTTGCAAGGTATAGCACAGGCAAGAAGAGACGCACTTAATCTTGATCGTGGTCCTGCTGATCGTGAAAACGATACAGTTGGTATACTTGAAGGTATAGCAAGTGCCCGTAATAAAGCGCGTTTTTCTGGTTCTCCTTATTCTACAGAAATAAAAAATGAACGCACTGGCTTTATTTCTGAAGCCAAACCGCTTGTAACAATAGATACTAGCACGGAAGAGCCAGTGGTAGACACGGCTCCTGTTGATGGCGCAGTTGTAAAGACCAAACAGGGATTCCCCTTAGTATATAATAAGGATATTAACAAATGGATGTTATCAAACATACCTGTTGATGGTGAAGAAACAGCAGAGACTGAAGATGCAAAAGCGATAGAAGCGGGAACTGAAGCAGCAGCGTTAGCAACAAAATACTTTGAAAGTCCCGGCACTTATGGCGGATACGAAAACAATACAAGTCTTGATACGTCAGGGGGAGTTGTACCTGCACAAGACAACAGTGGTAAGTCTACTTTTGTACTTGACAATGATCGGGCGCGAGCCAAAAAACTTGGGCCAACAGCATTAATGGAATTTGATAGAGCGCAAACTGCTGTTGCTCCTATGATTAACGATGGTCGTTCTACAATCGTAGCAAATGAAGATAATCCCAACAATGCGTTTGGTGTTAGTAAAAACCTCGCTAAATATTTACCTGACATGCCTAAACTTGTAACTAATCCTGCTGAAGTTTTAGCTGATTTAGACTCGTATTTAGAAACAGCAGACTTAACTCCTGCACAAAGAAGAGCATATACAGCGCAAAGAGCTGCTTTATCAGGAGCTTTAATTACGGGAGAAGGTATTGATCAAGCGGCGGGACAAGTTATAGGTACACTAGGCAATGTGGCTAATTATATATACAGCCTTGCTGGTGATGTAACTTCTATAGTTTCACCAGAAGCAGGAGCAGAAATTGCAGAATTTGTAGCTGACAACGAAGAAGTAAATAAAAAATTAATAGCGGAAGGGTTAGTTACAGATACTAAGTTTACAGATGTCCTTAACTCTTCATCTGAAGATGATGGCCTAGACCGTACTGTGTACCCGCAGTCAGACATTGCTCCTAAAACTAGCTTGCGTCCTAAATTACGTCCTACCGCAAGTAATACAGGTGGTGCAGGTGCAAGTGGGACTAACACAAGTGGGACTAACACAAGCGGTGCAGGTGTTAGTGCGGCCCTTAGTGCTGGTGCTGGTAGTAAAAGCGGCTCTGCAGGGGGGTATCAAGACCGTCTTGCTAGTATCCTAGATCGTATGGATGATAATAAAGAACGAGATAAATGGCTGGTAGGAGTCGATGCTGGACTTCGGCTTATGGGTAGCAAAAACCCCAACTTCCTTAGTGCTGTAGGCGAGTCAGGTTTAGGTGCGTTACAGGGGTATAGGCAGCAACAGGCCTTAAATAATAAACAAGAAATTGGTATACTTAGCAAACTTGGCGACTTTGACATGGCAGAGCGCACTCTACAGGCGCGCATGGCTATTGCTAACGCTAGTGCTGCTGGTAGAGGTGGCGCAAAAGCTAAGGATATATTAGCTGTTTTAGAAGCAAGACGCGCTGAATTAACAGGACCACTTGCCCCGACTGATCTTACCCCCGGTGAACAAGAGGTACGAGATAAGGCTCTTGCTGATATAGATAGACAGATAGGGGCGCTTACTGGGGTAACAATTAACTCAACTCCTCAAGTTGTGCAGGCTGATGCGTCCGATAAAGTTAGTCTTTTGGGTAGAATAGCAGATACCACTTCTAATTATCTTAACTTATAGGAGCCTTAGATGGGTACGTACAATACGGCTGGACCTTATAGTGGCAAACCTTATTCTTTTACGATTAGCGGAGATGTTCCTACCGATACTGAGTACGGGCGAATATCAGAGTACTTACGTCAGTTTGAAGCTGAATTTAAAACAAACTACGAAGCAAAGTACGGCGAGTATGAAGGATACGATGACGGCACTGTCATAGGTCGTGCATATAGACGTGGACGTGCTGGCGGTGCATCTGATCGCGGTGAACTTGTAGAATCTATTGGGCAGCAATCTGGATTAGGTGGGCTATACGACTATGGCTCTGATTTAGAAGAAGTAGGTCGCCAGCGTTCTGGTGAGTTGTTACTAGAACAGTCAACAGCCGATAGAGACATTACAGACTTTAAAGACGTAGATAGCCTATCAACAGGGCTTAACTATTTTGGGAACCTAGCTGGGGGTACACTTGCTTCTGGTGTATCTGCATTGCAGGGTGGTTTATATGGTGCAGGTATTGGTGGCATAGGTGGGCTTGTTACAGGTGGCCCTGCAGGAGCAGTAGCTGGCGCTGGTACAGGCTTTACTTATGGTACTGTTGCGGGGCTAGTTCCTGAGTTTGCTGGAGGCAATATCAACCGCCGCGAAGCTGAAGTTGGTGAAGATGTTGACGTAAATGTAGTATCGGCTCTTGCTGTAGGTACAGCGCAGGCCGCTGCAGAACGGTTTGGTCTTAGGGCACTGGCTACTCTTGGACTGTCTAAACAAGACATAGCCGATAAACTTCTAGCACGTATTGCAAAGGGTGGTGCTAAAGGCGCAATCGTAGAAGGTAGCACAGAGACGTTCCAATCGGCAGCGGAACGTATGTATGCAGGCTTGCCGTTACTTGATGAAGATGGTCAGAACGAACTTCTTAACGCCCTTGTAGGCGGCTCGTTGCTTGGCGGTGGTGTATCTGCCACGGGGCGCGGTGTATTTGGTAAACGCCCTGAAATAGAGCAATTAGAACAGACGGGACCACAAGACCTAGGAGAGTCGCAAGGGCCACAAGGACAACAAGTCTTAGAAGCAGAGAACAATCTTAGAGCAGGTACAGCCGAAGAAGCTGCGGCTATGGCAGATGAGGCCTTAGCGGGTGACGATGGGACTAGACTACTTGGTGAAATTGTTGATCCTGTTACGGGCCTATTTAAAAATGCAGCGTTAGCAGAACGCTATGATGCAGACACTACCGCTGCAATCGTTGAAAAACGCAAAATAATCCTAAAAGAGAAATCTGAAGCCGCCGCTACTGACTTAGATGCTCCAGCAAAAGATAATGACGCACGAGCTACAACTAGAAAGTCTGTACCAGAAGAAATAGAAGATGATTTAGAAGGCTATGGCGAAGTAAAAACCGATACTGCTCCATCTGCGTATGCAAAAAAATACTCACCCGAAGCATACAATGAAGCCAGAAATGTCATAGCTAAAATAGATGCAGGAGGAGTTCCGGGGTTTATAGGTTCTGAGCTAAGAAGGACGGCTGCAAACATTGGAGTTGAAATTAAAGCATCTGATACACCAAACAATGTTATTGCAAAAATGCGCGCTGCCCTTACTGATAAGGACAAAGAAAATGCTGCAAGTGGAGATAGAACAGGCGCTGGAAGTGGTGTACCAAGCGATGCAACAGGACCAGCTACCCCCGATGTTGATAGTGCCAGTGCCACAGAAGTTGACTCATCTGACAATACGCCAGTGGAGCCAAGTGACGGCGATCCTGTGTCAGGCGCTGCAGGAACGGGAGGAACATCCGCTACAGTAAGTACACAAGGTACGGTAGAAACACCTGCTAGGTATGAGACTGATGTAGATGATGCTAGAATAGATAAACTAGGGTTAGAAGTTATACCCTACGAATCTAAAAAGTATGATGATAAAACAGCACAAGTTTCAGATATTGCAGGTAAGTCGCCCTTTCTTAACTACTCGGGACGTATAATAGCAATCCGAACTGTTAATGGTGTAAAAGTTCCTTTTTATCTAAGTTCAGAACAAGCAGGTAAAGACGATGCTAGTCGCGGTGCAGATAGAGTAGCAAAAGGTAAATGGTATCCTATCTTTGGTATTTCTAAGGATGGCTGGATAAATAAAGGTTCAGCTAAACAAATAAATTCTTACTATGACAATGCAGAATTAAAAAAAGCAGCGCAAGAATTAGATCAAGAGTTTGGTGACATTGCCAGCAATGCAAGTATACCTAAGATTGGTCTTTTAGGATCACAAATAAATTTTATTAACACAAGCGTTGGTGTAACTCCTCCTGACGGCAATAATAATTCTAGCCTCGTGCAGAGCAATATTAAATCTGTACTAGATAAGATTGTAGCGGGGCGCAACGCTTCGTCGGTTGATGCGAAGCCAGACGCAGCGCCAATAAAAGTTAGTGCGGAAGAAGCTGCAGAACTAGCGCGTATAGCTGAAAGGCGTAGGGGTCCATCTTTTGCTCAAGACCGCATAGATAAACTTCATGCAAACTACTTAGCTGTAGGAGCAGATGGTCAGGGTACACCACGGGTCGGCAATATGTCGTGGAAAGAAGCTCATGACAGATACCACAATGACATTGAAGACATTACCACTGCAGGTGATAAAAACCGTGTGGTTGATAGCTTATTAGAAGCAAAGCTAAAACGACCTGTAAGACCTAGAGGCTTAACTGAACAAGAGGCGGCAGATTTATATGCGGCTAGAATAAATCTGTTTGATGATGCTGATGCTGCTGTTGATGCAGATACACGTCAAGTAATTACAAACAAAAAATTCGTAGATGACACTGTTGACTACAATACTCGCCGCGTAGCTAAAAAATATTTTCAAAAGTATAGAATACTTACGGGTGCTTTAGATGACATTGCAGCAGATGTAGCACAGGGGCGCAGGGCTGCGTCAGATAACAAAGAAATAGATGATGCAGTATTAGTCCAAGAAGGTAAACTCGCTGAAACGTGGGTGCGTAATAACCTTGACCCCAAGACTATAGAATATCTTGATAAAAAGATAACAGAAGAGCTTAACGCAAAAGCGCAGGGGTCTGGGGCGTTAAGTACTAGAACTTCTAAGCAACAACAGAAAGATAATGCTGCTACGGAACGCGCAGATAAAGACGCTGCCGCAGCAGATAGTGGGTATATTGACCCTAACGCAAGCCCACAAGACTCGTTAGCCGCCGTGCAGGATCGCATAGACGCACAGGTAGCTGTTAATGCACAAGAGCGTGAGTTTCTTGAAGGTCTTAGAGTAGAAGGTAAGCCCAATGAGGGTTTAAACAAAGACCAATTTAATCGTCTTAAAGCCCTTAGAAAACAAGATGAAGAAAACAATGAAGCCATTAGGGTGGCGCAAGATGCAGTACGTGCGCGACGAAGAGAGTTAGAAGATAAAGCGCAACAGGGTACAATCACTGTGCTTGAACAGGGTGAGCTAGACAGCATTATAGGGGGGCGCGGCGCTGCGTCGGATGTATCGCTGAAAGACCCTCTAGAATTACCTCCTCTCGACTTTGACGGTGGTGATTTAGAGGCAGACGCAAAGCAATTACGTGAAAAGCTAAACAGGTGGCGTGGTGGTGACTTACCAGAAACCATGTCAGACGCGCAAAAGCAGACAGGGTATGCACTGCAATTTGGTGGCCTGAAGTTGGACCCCACTGTGTACCCCACTCTTAGTGCGTTAGCTCCAACCATGCTAGGCGCACGGCTAAGGCTAAGTCGTAAGAGTGATGATTTTAAGGCACTGCCAGAGGGTGTTCGTGTTGAGATATTAGCTCTGGACAAGGACACGGCTGTTAGTGGCGAGGCAAAGGAGATTTATGAAAACGCTGTTGATATATCCAGAAACGCTACAGAGGTAGCAAATACAGCAGAGTTTGCAGAAGCAGAAGCAGGTCTTGCTCCTGAGACGTTAATGCAAGAGAAACTACCTTACGATACTATAGGAGGTATAATTGCTTCCTTAGAAGAACGGCAAGGTATGGACGGTATGCCTGACTTTGCAGAGGGTGACTTTGCTAGTGTCTTAGACAACATCGCAGCGGGTGCAGAGGTTAATAGCCTAGTAGCAAAAGCCGCAACTCAGATGGCTAATATATTACGAGCAAGAACTAAGAGCGGCAAGCCCGTAACTAAGGTTATGATTATACCTAATCTGCGGTTAGAAACTAAAGATGATGGTAGCCTTGCCGTTTCTGTAGGTAGTAATTCAACAGAACGAGCAGGTGCTTTTGACCCTAAGACAAATACTATCTACCTAGATGAAGAAACTGGTCTAAACGAACACGTCATAATGCACGAGGCCGCTCATGCGTTCCTGTCTCATAAGTTGGGTGGGAAGAGTGAACTAAAGAAGGCAATAAACAAAGTTGTAACCGCCATGAAGGGTGTAAGCGAGTTCGTTAATAGCGAGTTCGACACTTCAAATACAGATGAGTTCATAGCCGAGTTCATAGCTAACGCAGAGTTCCGTAAGCAACTACAGCAAGCGATCCAATCTCCAACCGCGCCAGACCAACGACCCATTTATGAACGAGTTATAGAAGCTATAAAAGCGGCTCTAACCTCTGGGCGCGTGATACCAACAAAAGCAAAAGCCAAAAAAGACAACATGGTGAAAGACCTTGACGCCTTGGTGCTTGACCTATTGTCAGCCGCACCAAACGAGCGTGATGCTTTTGTTATGCCGTTCACCACTGCGGGTATGGCAAGTAGCATGGCGGCAGGTGTAGGTAATGTGCAGAGGCGCGTTAACGACTTAGCTCCAAGAGACGAACAGGCTATTGCTCACCGTGCAGTAGCAACGCTAGGTATGATGCCTAGAGTGGCACGAAAAGCGTTCTTCCAAGTTACGCCTATGGCACGTCTAGTAGAGATTGCCGAGGATGCGGGGATAAAGGGTGCGCGTAAGCTGATGGACGCCATCTCAAATAAAAACGGTGCCATCTCCCGCATGTTGGGTGAGTTAGATGCTGTTAACTCCGTACTGGTAGAGTTTAGAAAAGATATGTCCGAGGACCGCTATAGGCTCTGGACAGACCTTTTGAACGAATCCAACATCTACAGCGTAGACCCTACCTTGACAGAGAAACAGGCTGAGAAAGAATACCTAAGTAGCCCCGATCCTATTGGTATGGACATATCAGGCCAAGATAAGTTTGATGCGTGGAAGAGACTTAGCAAACAATATGATAAGCTAGACGCCCGAGAACGCGCTGCACGTAAACAGTTACTAGGTGTATACTCTAGGCTCTACGATCAGATAAAAGACATTATCTACGCCAAGATAGATGATAACATAAGCGACCCCGCTGCCGCCGCACGACTAAAGAACGATGTGTTTGGCAAACTGTTTGGTAAAGGTCGCTTAGTGTCGTTCTTACCGTTAGCACGTAAGGGTGAGTTTAAACTAACCTTCACAGCCTCACCCAACCCTGACGCTGTGAGAGAAGAGGGTAAGCTACCACAGATAAACGGGATACAGTATTACGGTA
>Ga0213868_10000972_pt1 | contig 27821 bp, 26 predicted proteins | sample PICome_9_FD_160087 | JGI IMG/M metagenome (GOLD analysis project Ga0213868, IMG submission 160087) | Coastal seawater microbial communities near Pivers Island, North Carolina, United States - PICO127 | ecosystem: Environmental > Aquatic > Marine > Coastal | place: USA: North Carolina... | reverse complement strand
GTCCTCAGGCTCGTCAGCGAAGAGAAGCAAAAGCAAAAAAGCTGTGCGACGCCTGCCCCGTCAGCGTCGAATGTCGCATGACTGCCCGGGAGAACCGGGAGTACGGCTTCTGGGCTGGAGAATCCGAAGAAGATCGTCACCTGCTTGGATTTAGAGTGACTGCCCCCATTGGCCTACGCGCTCGCCTTGCCGATGCCGAAAAGCGTCAGAGCTGCAGCGCCTGAATTGCTCTAGCTGGTCTCGCTGCGTCTGGGACGTGCACCGCAGCAATGCCGCATGATGTCGCCACTAGTTGGTGGCCGAACGCTGCCAATATTCAGTCAAACTTAGCGGATTGGTAGACCTGATTTATCCAGTTCCCAAACAGCAAGAAGGCATGCGAGCGCCACCGGTTGACTGGAGGCTGATTGGGGTCATCGTTGGGAAAGTAGTCGTGCGGTATTTCAATCCGTACCCCTGCATCGACGTCTCTAAAGTACTCCTTCGCCAGGGTCGTTGAATCGTATTCGATGTGGTTGAACATGTAGAGCCGGCGGCCGGCTGTCTCCGAGAGCAGGCAGACGCCCGTATCGTCAGACTCCATAAGTAGTTCAAGGCTCGGTACTTTCTCGACGTCGGCTCGCCGCACCTCAGTCCAACGCGAGACCGAAACCAAAAAGTCATCGGAGAACCCCGCTAGGTATGGCGATGCTGGCTGAAGGTTGCGATGCCGATACACACCGAATGCTTTATCATCCAAGATGTGTTTCGGGACGTCGTGGAAATGCCAGAGAGCAGCCATTGCTCCCCAGCAAATACTAAACGTCGAGTGCACATTGGTTGTGGTCCAGTCCAAGATCTCGGTGAGTTCGGGCCAGTAGGTGACCTCCTCAAACGGAAGCGTCTCGATCGGGGCGCCCGTGATGATGAATCCGTCGAAGTGTTGGTCCCTGACTTCCTCCCACGTGCGATAGAAGGTGATCAGGTGATCCTCAGAGGTGTTCTTGGACGCATGAGTGCCAACACGCACGAGGGTAAGTTCAACCTGGAGCGGCGTCGAAGCAATGAGACGCGCTAGTTGTGTTTCGGTTGCGATCTTGTCGGGCATCAGGTTTAGTAGCCCGATCCGAAGCGGCCTGATGTCCTGACGCACCGCAGATGACTCGCTCATTACCATCACACCTTCTTGCTCGAGGAGTGCTCGAGCTGGCAGCGCGTCTGGAATCTTGATCGGCATATGGAGAGGCTATGTCGATCAGTCCGCTGTCATCCGACGCGAAGCTTGCTTTAAAGACCAAAGGCCATCACGAGCGACGACTTCAGCGCAGAACCGGCGCCGCCGCCACCAACAACATCGGGGAATTATGTGCGCCGAGTCACATGTTCTACGGCATTGAGGACCACAATCACTACAGGTTTCTCCCGCCAATGCGCTGACAGCGCAGCCCAAAGGCCGGCCCGAGTAGTCATTGCATGGGGATAACAAAAGATCATGCCCCCAAGCCGTATGTTGGCGCCAAAATGGGCGGACGTTCGGCCGAACTTGCTACCGGTACTACAAATCGTCGAGATCGACTTCTGACGGACCGGAAAGGTCCTTTCCTCAAGTGACGATCACCTGTTTACGCCGAGCGGCGTCTCGATGAGCACGACCGCATCGGTTGGCAGCGGCTTCGACACACGTTCCTGATTCCAATAACAATGACCAACCGTGCGCCTAACTACATTCGTTAATCGAGCACATCGGAAGGTCCCGTCATGCCTGTTTCTGTCAACGTCACCTACCCGGCCGATGGGGTGGGGCTTATCGTTTTTGCTGACCCGCCCCGCAACTTCGGGTCAACTGAACTAGCGCGGAAGATCATGGAGGCCGTCCGTCAAGTTGGCGAAGCCGGATGCCGTGCGTTCGTTTTGGCTTCTGACACCCCCGGGTACTTCATTGCCCATTGGTCCTTACAGTTCATCATCGATCGCCAGAATGCTCTCGAAGCGAACGGCAAGCGGCTTCCACCGCCGACGCAACAAATTTTTGAGGCGATTTCTGATACGCCATTGATCTCAATTGCTGCAAACAACGGCCAAGCGTGGGGCGGTGGCGCTGAATTGTCGTGGGCGTGTGACTTGCGTATTGCCGGTGAGTCCGCGACCTATGGCCAACCCGAAGTCGGTTTGGGCATTATCCCGGGTGCTGGAGGCACCACCCGCCTCGCACGTTTGATCGGCCCGACAAAGTGTCTTGAGATGATCGTTGACGGACGCCCGATCTCTGCGACCGAAGCGCTGCAACTAGGCGCGATAAACAAAGTCGTTCCTGATGATGATCTACGTTCGACCGCCGTTGCCTGGGCTGCTCATATTGCGAAATGGCCAGCCTGGTCACTCGAGGCATGCAAGCGAAGCTTCTACGACGGACAAGATCTGCCACTCGACGCCGCCCGTCGAAACGAGTCACAAATCTTCCTTGATGTTTCCGGCCGCTCTGATTCGTTGGCACTCATGGCCGATGTGCAAGAACGCTACGACCGGGGTGAGGACTCCTTTGATGCAATAGGTCTCCCGCGGCCCGACACCGTCTGAACTCACCAGTTGAGATGACTCGTTTGCAAACATCACTCGGTCGAAGAGAGCGTGCGAGGCACCCGTCGGGATAGCGACTGATGCTTGCTAGTCGAATATCTGCCGATCAAATCTGTGTAGCGCCCCTGGCAGGGATCGAACCTGCGACACACGGTTTAGGAAACCGATGCTCTATCCACTGAGCTACAGAGGCGGGGATGGTCCGGAACGTGGCGCGAAACTCCACACACATTCTTTTCGCATCTGTAGAGAAGGCTAGCGGCACGCGTTCGGGGGCAGAGCTACCGATTTCAGGCGAATGGGACGTCGACTCTCGGTTCTAAAGCAAAGCAGGGCGCGCAAGGAATCTCCAAGAATCCCAGCTCAGCGATGTTGGACCGCGTCAAGCTGATTGGGCTGATTCGACCGTTGGACCGGCTACGGGCGACTGGTTGGTCAGGGCGGCTCAGTGCCTGGTGATGCCAACAGTCATGTCGGCTCCCGGCACGGGCACGTAAGCGCGGAGTATGGCGTAGAACGGTCGCCCGGTGGGGATGGCGTTGTGGCCCTTGCCATTGGGGCTGAGGATGATGCGGTAAGTGCCGTCGGGTTCTGGCTCAGCGCTGTAGGTGGTGCGGTCGTATACCCCGAGGTCGTTCGGGATGAGCAGTTTGGTGTCGCTGTCGTACACGGTGATCGAGAAGTAGCCGTCGCCCTTCACGATGCCCTGCGGTACGGTCAGCTCGTAGGTGTCGTTGCCGGTTAACGGTGCGCCGTCCGCGTCGGTGAGAATGGTTCCGTAGCGCACGGTGTCGCTCGGCGTCCCGAGTTGCCCGATCATCACCCCGCCGGCGAGGGTGATGTCGCCGACATCGCCTGAACACTTCCCGAACGCTTCATCGGGGTTGAGAAACGGAATGCCGGCCTCAATGATTGCCCGCCCGGCTTCTTCGACGCCTGGTGAGAATCGCTGGACGGGACGGGTCATGTCGCCGCTTCCGCCTTCCATCCGGATGCTCGGGTGGAGGGCCTGAACCTCGTCCAGGTTGTCCACGACGACCATACGAATCAAGATGAGCCCCTGATCGGTCTCAAGCTCAACGATGGTGTAGTCACCGTTGGGGACTTCTTGACCCGGCCGAATGAGCAGGATTGGGCGTGCGGGGTTGACGATCACCGCAGGGACGTTGTGGAGCATGTCGAAGACCGACACAGAGCAGAACAGCTCATATTGCGGCGCGTGGACAATGGCTGGACCGTCCGAAAGGCTGAACCAGCAGTAGCCGTAGTCGACTGTTGCCTGCGGGGTGACCACGGTGACATCGGTTGGATCGACCAGCCCAGTGAAGCTGAACGTGCCGGGTTCATGATTCTCGAGCCATATTTTCATCATCCGAACCTGTTCCCGATTCGGAAACTCTCGGATGTACGCCTCGGTGGTGTCTTGGCCGCTGAGGTTCGCTTCGTGGATCGATCTCATTGTTCTTACTTCCTCCGGTACTGCGTTGTTCGGGCCCCACAATAATGCTTGCTGCCGACTGCTGTCGCATAGCCGCCCTCGCGGTCTATAAATCGCTGTCTTGGGCTGGACTAAATGCTCCAAGATCGGCTTGTTGACGTTCCAAACGCCATTACGCGCATCTGGGCTGAGCAGGGGATTTACAGTTTCGCGCCATCCCCCTTTCGGGGGGGATGGTCCGGAACGTGGCGCGAAACTCCACACACATTCTTTTCGCATCTGTAGCGGAGGCTAGCGGCACGCGCCAGCTGGCAGCAGTCGACAGCGCCCTCATAGAAGCGACGAAATTCGGCGAGCAGTTTGGATGACTCGCGACGGGAGCCTAGGCTTTACACATGCATCGGTTGTCGTCTTTTCACTTTCCCGGCAGCGTCGGTGTCTTACGACGCGCCACACGTCGCCGACTTGCCGCTGCGGTCTGTGCTCTCACGTTGGCAGTCGCTGCGTGTGGCTCCGACGACGCTACGGATCCAACTCCTCCGCAAGACATTCCGCAGAGCTCCGTCGACCAGGCGAACACAGGCGTGGTCATCGTGGCCAACGCCAACATCGACGACGGCTCAGCGGGCCGCATGGCAGATGCGCTTAGCCTCGCCGGATTCGACACTGGTCCAGTCGTGACGTCGACCGAGAAGCTTGATCGATCCGTCGTCTTCTACGTCGATACGGCCGAAGCCGCAGAAACGGCTCGCCAAGTCGGCGAGGTCATGGGTGGCCTCCCGGTGCTGAGCCTGCTCGACGACCGGGTGTGGACTGAGTCCGGAACCCTTGACGGCGGTGATGTTCTCGTGCTGCTCGGCCAAAACGAAGCTGACCGAACCCTCGATGACCTCAACGGCGGCAGTGGCGGCGGAGGCAGCACGACAGATGGGAACAACGAGCCGATTGGCGGCACCGTCGAGTGCTCCGAGAGCGCTCTTCGCGCCGGTCTCGAGGGCTTCACTGACGAGATCGTCTCCGTCGATAGCTTCGAATGCCAGGACGGTTGGGCGGTGGTCTTCCTTTCGGTGGACGGCGGTACGGACGATCCGGAGTACACGGTTGCCGGCGTCGCAGTGCTCGAGGCCGAGGGACAGTTCTGGATAAACAAAGACAGGGTCGACGTGTGTGGCTCGATGTACGAGATCGACGACGCCGGGCAGCCGATCCGCCCCGATGACGCCCAAGTACCTGCGTCGCTGTGGGGAGCAGCCTGCTTGGGCAACTGAACGGCAATATGCCCGCGTTATCGACTCAACAGTCGGCGTCGATCAGATCGGTTGTCGTATTTCTCGATTCGAGAGGTCTGCGGCGAAACGTGTCTGACCCGACGGGACGAGCCTCGGGACTCCAAAGCCATCGTCGAACCGATCGCAGCGGCGATCGCCGTGCCACCTTGGCCAGCCCAGAATCCGACCCGAAGGCTGGGAGTTCTGCGCCAACGAGAACCTGGTCGCGTTCTCAAGTCTGCAAAATCCGTTCCCAAACCGATCGACGCAGAGGGTGAGACCAGGCCAAACTGAGCTTCGCGCCGGGCCCACAGAGGCGGGGATAGTCCGGAATGTGGCGCGAAACTTCGCACACGTTCCGTTTACATCTGTAGCGAAAGCTAGCGGCACGCGTTCGCCGGCAGAAATGCCGATTCTCGACTCTTCAGCAAGGCGGGGCGCACGGAATCGGCAGAAACGCATCGACTGGCTCAGGCAGTTTGTCCAAGGCAATGTTCAGGTGGCGGAGGAGAGAGCTCGTTCCCTGAGTAGTCCGGCACAGAGACTGGACTCCGGGCCAGCAGAGTACCTGGGCACACTCACCTGCTCTGCGAGCTGACCCGAGCGCGAGTTCTACCCTGCTGCTGACCAGCAGCATTCAGGGCGCTTGGACCGGATATTCGTCGAGACAAATGCGGCTGGGTCGATGAATAGATGTTTGGTGCGGTGCTCCATCACCTGAGGGAAGGCTGCGGTCGCTTCCCAAGACCGCGCGCGGCCAGTCGATACGGGACGATCAAAGCACCAGATGTTCAAGGCGCGAAGGGTGATGCGACCGTTTCGATGTTCAGTTGCCCAGAGAGTCCAGCCGCTCGGTGCACGCCGATCTCTTGCCACTCGGGTGACGACGACATCTCGAGCAGCGCCGCTCGATTCGGATACTTCGCGATGGCGACCTCGTCCCAAAGATCTTCGACCTGACCCAGCGCAAGGAACGTAACGTCACCGGTGAACGTAATCTCGCCCCCGAAGTCACGTATCAGCTTGCTCACCTGTTGCCCGTAAATCCTGTAAGCATCGCGACCGGACAGGTCGGTGGTCCGACCGTCCTCGTACTCTGCGCGCTCCTTGAACTTCAGCAGATTGACCATGAAGATCGGGCCGTCCGGACCCGGCTCCATCATCTCGCCGACGCGGTCACGGCTCGTCGGCATCACCTCGTTCGTCACCTCCATTTTCGTCACTCCTCTCAGGCTGCCGAGTCGGCGCCGATGGTCGGTTCTGGGCCACGGATGCCGGCGCGCAGCATCGCGTGTTCCGCAATGACCGCAGCGGGCTCCCGGTCGTTGAGCCACATCCGATACAGCAGTCGCCGTTGCGCCGGATCGTCGTGGTCGACGTATCGCTCACGACGATGCATCACGGCGAGGTTGTTCACCCACACCACATCTCCGGGCTGCTGAGTGGCCTGGAGTTGCATGCTAGGACGCTCCGCGATCTCGTCGACTGCGTCGAGTGCTGCCTGCTCGGCTTCGGTGAATGGCGTACCGGACATCTCCGCGTTGAGCTCGGCGAGGCGACGGTTCATCCACGCACTGAAGCAGGGCTCGTCGCCGGCATCGGTGTTCCATGCGAACGACGGAAGCCGCCTATCGCTCACTCCGCCCGCCGACATGCCGCCATCGCTCGACGCCTCGCGACGCGAGTACAACCCGAAGCCGTGTTCGAGCACGTCGAGATGTTCGGGCTGAGCTTGGAGCAACTCGTTGTAGATCGCAGCCATGCTGACCAAGCCGTTCTGGCCACCGACCGGCGCCGAGCGGACGCAGGCGAGGCCAATGCTGTCTCCTCCATCGCAGTGGAACGTCAGCTCGTCGCTGCTCTCGTAACCGCGCGTGTCGACGACGCGTTCGGCTCCCTCGAATCGATCGAAGACCTCGCTGAGCACCTGTCCACGCTTGTTCTGCATCGCCGGCACGCCGAGGTTGTTGCCGATCACCCAGAACAGCCGACGCAGCAATTCAGGTTCGTCACTCGGCAGGCCCCGCAGCCAGAAGAACCCCCTGCCGCGCCACAGGTCCTGAGCGAGGCCACCAATCGTGTCGGCGACGGAGTCGGTAATGACGTCACCTGCGTCAACGTTGGTCCAGCGATGCGGATCATCCGGCAGTACGGCCGCAGCCGCAGCGAGCACCTCGACTCCGGCCGCATCGATTGTGGTCAGCCATGCGGACTCGCCGACAAAGTCAGCCGAGCGCCACGCCCGCGCTCCTGTCACCGGCTGTCTGAACATGTCGCTCATGTGTTGGCTCTCCTGCAGTTCCCGCGGCGGTGTCAGGCGTTCAACACTCTTACACGACCCACGTCGAGTCGAACCACGTCCGACCATTCGACACGCAGCGCAGCGCAGTGCCGTCGGGCGAGGTGCGATCGCAGACGCCACGGACGTCGGGGTCGAACGCGACGACCCAGGGACTGTGGCGCGTGAAGATGTAGGAGTACGCATCCTGCATGTCTTTGACGACGGCCTGCCAGAGCGGAATGCGAGCCTCGGGATCGACCGTTGCCTGCGCCTCGACGATCAGGGCGTCACGCTCTTCGGAGCAGAACCGTGCGAAGTTGAGCGAGATTCCCTCGGTGACCGTCCGACACATCAGATTCTGGCGCAAGTCCGTCGGGTCGATGCCTCCGAACTGCCGCCACGTGGTGGTCTGATACTGCCCGGTCGCCACGTTCACGACGAGTGAATCCTGGACTATCTCGTTGAACTCGACGTTGAACCCGACCTTCCAACCCTGCTCGAGAATTTCTGCCTCACGCGACGCAGCCACCGTGCCGGCTCCAAAGGAGAAGACGATGTCGACCTTCCCGTCACTGCAACCCTCGGGAACATCGGTGCAGTACTCCGAGACGAGTTCGAGCGCACGTTCGGGGTCGTCCCCCTCTTGCACCACATCGGGGTTGAAGTAGGGCTGGTCGGGTGTGAACATCTGGTCGGCAGGTCGCGCGATACCGAGGCCGATGAGGTCCCGAACGTTCTGTAACGGCGTCGCGTACGTCAGGGCCTGACGTACGCGCAGATCGTCGAACGGAGGAACGGCGGCGTTGAGCATGATGAAGTTCTCTTCACCGGTTTCGTCGAGTACTGATTGCAGATCATCATCCTCGAGGAGATCACCCGACGACGCCGGATCGACCGTGTGGATCATCTGCACGTCGCCGTTGAAGGCAAGATCGTTTCGCGTTGAGGGGTCGGGTACCGGTAAGAATTCCACGGCATCGAGATACACCTCTCCTCCCCACCAAGCATCGTTGCGGACGAACCTCGTAACCGAGTCCTGCTCACGCGAGTCGATGACAAACGGTCCCGTCCCGACCGGCGCCTGATTCAGGGTCGCGTCCTCGGCCGCAGCGGCCAACCATGTCGGCGAGGCCATCATGCCGAGCTGGCCGGTCAATTGACTGGGGAACGTCGAATTCGGTTCGAGCACCTGATAGTCCACCGTCAGGTCGTCGACGACGGTGACGGCGCCGTCCGTCGGGAAGAACGGCCGGATCGCCATGCTCACCAGCGGGCTGGCGAGCTGGGTGTCGAAGTTGGTCTTCACCGCTGCTGCATCGAGCGGAGTGCCGTCGTGAAAGACGATGCCCGGCCGGAGTCGCATCCGCCAGAGGGTCAGGTCGCCATCGACCGGCTCGATCGACTCAGCGAGGTAGGGCACCGCTGCGCCATCCGCGCCGATTGCGGCGAGCGTGTCGAACACGGCGTTCGCCATGTTGAGCCCTGACGCGGTCAGGGCCGACGACGTCGGGTTCAAGCCCCCGGCGTCGGCTTCGAGAGCCATGCGCAGGGTGCCGCCGGCGACCGGCTCGAGTTCCTCCTCGACGACCTCCTCGACAACAGCGTTCGCCGATCCATCGTCACTAGCCGGAGGCGCAGCCGCGTCGGTCGCGACAGGCGTGGCGTCCGGCTCGATCTCAGTCCCCTCATCGCTTGCGACAATGTCACTCGTCGCTGGCTCGCTCGACGGCGACGAATCACTCCCGCCACCGCAAGCTGCCGCAGCGAGCGCGAACGTGATCGCCCATGCCGATCGTCGAATCGATGTGCTCATGAGGTCATTCCTTTCAGGCCAACGAGATCACGTATGAGTTCGATCTCGCCTGCACAATGCAGACAAGTGCTGGTTTTGCCAGCACGTTCTTGTGCCGGTTAACGCAGCACAACATAGCACGGTCTCTACGGACGCTCAACACCGGTCGTGAAACGGCAGCTCAGCGGAGCCGGACGCGTACCCGTGGATCGCTCGAGGGTCCCGCCACCACCGCGCTGCTCTCACGGAGCAGCGAGGCAAGTTCTCGATGAGCCGCCCGGTACCGGTACCACGGGATCGACGGGTACAGGTGATGGATCAGATGTCGGTCCTGCTGGAGCAGCAGCCACGTCGAGCCCGGAAAGAGGGTGATGCGGGTGTTGCGGAACCGGTCGGCGTGCTCATACGGGTAGTGCGGCAGCCACACGAAGAAGAACAGCAGATACAGGAAGGTGAGTCGCGCTGGGATGATCCACAGGACCACCACCGGAACGACGGCGCCGAGCGGGATCGAGATCAGCACTGCCAGCACCCCCACACGGGCCGCCCAGCTCTGTTTGGCAAGCAAACGGCTGTCGTCGGTGTCGGCGGTTGCGTCCCCTCCGAGGCGGCGCTTGAGGGCACTCGCGAGTTGCACTCCGCCGGGCAGTGCGACGAGCACCACGATGACATTGCTGGCAAGCCATTTGATCGGCAACGCCATCAGCGGACCCTTCGCCGCGAGATCAGGATCGCGATCGGTGTTGGTGTGGGCGTGATGCCGCAGGTGGCTCGACCGATGGCCAGAGAAGCTCAGGAGAATCAGTTGCGCCGCCACGTTGCCGCAGATCGTGTCCCAGCGCGCATACTTCGGATTGCGGTTGCTCACGGCCTTGTGCACCGAGTCGTGCACCACCGTATAGAGGCCGTAGCACGCAACGCTGTTGATAAACATCCCGAGTAGCAGCGGCATCGCGCCGACAGCCCATGCCGCTATCACCGCTCCCTCGATCGCAATCAGCGCCACGAGGAGCAGAACTGTCGGCCACGCAAAGCCCTGCGACAGGCGCTGCGAAACTTCACGCTCGGTGTCAGTGAGGGCGCCGGCCCTCGCCGCCTCACTCATGAGGTCATCCCCTCCAAGCCGACGAGGCCGCGTGCGAGTTCGATCTCGCCCATGTGGCGAAGCCCGTGTTGGTAGAGCCAGCACTCGTATCCGTCGAGCACGGTGATGCCCGCCGGTCCTGCACACATCGCGCTGTAGGTACTCGCGATCTGGGGCGGGTACGGCGGCGCAACCAGCACTCGCTGGAAGTCGGCTGGATCCATGGCGGCGATGTGCGCTTCGGTCCGGTCGAACACCGTTCGCTGGTACTCCTTGAACACGTCGTAGTTGCCGATGCGCTGGTGGATCATGTCGGACACCGGGCGCTCCTTGCCGGCATCGTCGATCGCCATCTGCACTCGCGCCTGCCAGTCCTCGTTCCAGATCGGCAGCTGGCCGCTGAGCATCATGAACGCGCCGTCGTGCATGCTCGTGTAGTGGAACAGCGAGAACGCGATGGGTAACACACCGTCGCGCTCGAAGTGATTGACGTGTTCGAGTTCCATCGAGCCGACGGCCTGGTAGTACAGCCCGTGCATCGTCCGCATGCGCCGCAGGAGCGAGTCCTGCACGAGATCAAGGCGTCCCTGCTCGGTCATCGTGTCTCCTCACGTAGTAATCGTCGATTATGCCAGTTTGACAAGCATAACTTACTCTCGGCGGATGAGCGATTCAACGCCGACGCAGATCCGCCTCGACCACTACCCCACCGACATCCCAGGTGACGACGCGTGGACCGTGACACACGAGCCAGCACCCGTGCTGGCCGATGAGCAGATAGAAGTCGACGTTCAGCTGGTCTCCATCGATCCCGGGATGAAGGGGTGGATCACACCGATGCGGAGCTACATGCCGCCGATCGAACCCGGCGATGTGATGCGGTCGTTCAGCATCGGGCCTGTGACGCGCACCGCCAGCGAACGGTTCCAGGTTGGCGATGTGGTGACCGGGTTTCTCGGTGTGCAGACCACCGCCGTCGTCGACGCCCGAGCGGTCCGGCCGTGCGACGTGTCGGTCACCCCGATGGAGCTCCACCTCGGCGTGCTCGGCATGACTGGCTTCACGGGTTACTTCGGAATGCTCGATATCGGACGGCCGGAGGCAGGTCACACCGTGGTGGTGTCCGCCGCCTCCGGCGCCGTCGGCAGTGTCGCTGCACAGGTCGCCAAGCGCAGCGGCGCGCGAGTCGTCGGCATCGCCGGCGGGCCGGACAAGTGTGCGTACCTCGTCGACGAACTGGGCCTCGACGCGGCGGTCGATTACAAGTCGACCGAGCTGTCGATCGCCGATCAACTCGCCGCAGCGACCCCGAACGGCATCGACGTGTACTTCGACAACGTCGGCGGCGAGATCCTCGAAGCCGTGTTGCAGCGCATCAACGACCACGCTCGGATCGTGCTGTGCGGCGGCATCTCGGGCTACGACGATATGGCGGGCGCGGCCGGCCCGGCGGGGTACATGAAGCTGGTCACCACAAGCTCATCGATGCAGGGGTTCACGATGAAGGACTACCTCCACCGCATCCCCGAAGCGTTCGCAGACTTGTCGGCGTGGGTCGCCGATGGATCGCTGCGACATCGCGAGCACATCATCGATGGAATCGAACGATTCCCCGAGGCGCTCCGGATGCTCTTCAGTGGGCAGAACCACGGCAAGCTGCTGCTGCGCCCGTGACACCGCGACGATCTCGTCGTCGTCAGGATGTGGTGACGAGGATCGCCGTCAGCGAATCGCGCAGGATCGTGTCGGTCTCTGCCACGGTGAGGTTGCGGACGCGCCGTAGGAGGTCGATCGAATCGATCTGTGTGAGCACGTTTCCGGCTTCAACCGCAGATGAGCGTTCTCGTGGCGACATCGCCGCCAGCTCGGGACCGAACTGCAACTCGAACTGATCGCGGAGGAGCCGCCGGTTCGTAATCATCTCGTCACGCACCCGTGGGTGATTCGCCGCGTTGTGGATCGTCGCACGAAACATCGACCCGTTGGTCTCGTAAAGCCGGAGCCGCATCGAGACGAAGTCGTCGAGTCGTTCTGCGAACGGGCCCTCACCGATGTGGGCGAGGTGCGTCAATTCGGCGGCCTGCGCCTGGCTACGCTTGATTGCTGCTTCAACCAACTCGCCGGGATCAGCAAAGTAGCGGTAGAGCGATCGCAGCGAGAGCCCGGATCGCTTCGAGGCTTGCTCGATCGACGGGAACATCATGTCCTCAGCGAACATCTCGAGCACGACATCAAGCACCGTGTCGAGGTTGCGCTGACGCCGAGCGACGCGCCCGTCGACCGGCGCTTCGTCAGACTGCTGAGTGATCGCCCCATCGGTCATTGTCATCGGACTGTACCAACCAGCGGACGGACCCGGCTTCCGAAGCGCATCAGCGCGTATCGGACGCGGAAGCGTTGGTTCTCGGGAGTGAGAACCAGAGGGCAACGGCGAGGATCGGCACGAAGATGATGTTGCCGATCACTCCGGGCGGCGTGCCGTCAACGATGAGCGGCTTGAACTTGCCGATGACCGACCGGAGCCCCCGATCAGCGAGCTGGAGCAGCGGCGCCGCCGGCACCAGGAGGCGATACCAGGCGATGATCGCCCATGCCACAACGGCCAAGAGCAACTGTGTGAGTCCCCGCTGGACGAAGAGATGCACGAGGTTCTCGGCCTCGTCACCGGAGACCTCGATCCCGGCAATTCTGTTCGCTCCGCCGACTTGGCGAACATGTGGACGAGGCTGCGACCAGTTGCCAGCACCGTCATCGCTACCAGGACCCAGAACGACGGTGCGGCCCCTTGGTAGCCGTGTTCGGATTGGGCAAGCACATAGCGGACGTTGCGCATGGGAATCAAGTGAGTGGGCCCCATACCTCGAGGTGGTCAGAACGCTCGACGCGTCGAAGGGTTCGCAGATCGAGGATTGGTTCGAGCCCAGCATCGGAGAACACCTCGCGGACGTTGGCGGCGTCATCAGCCGATGCAGAGGCCAGCTCGTCATGCAAGCGTTGCATCAGCCAGAACCGGTACGGCATCACGCTCGTGGTCAGTTCGATGCCGCGCCAAGGAAACGTCGCTGCGCCGCCAGCGATAAGACCTCGTCCTCCGGTCAGACCTCGTGTCGCCGGGTCGTCGAGCCCGTTCGTGCCCGCCTCGATCTCGGGGTGTTCTGCCAGCCACTCGTTTGCGGCGTCAACATGGGCAGAGATCTCGGGAAGGTACTCCTCCGACACATAGCGCAACATCGCCACCAGAGTGGCGGGCAGCTCGTCGCCTGCGATCAGATCGTCATCGTTACCTACAAACTCGTGCCGATACGGCTCGACACTCGTCATCCGCTCGACCCAGCGGCCAACACGCGGCGCCCGCTGTTTGATCAACATGGTCGGCGCCGGGTCACGGTATAGGTGCGCCCACTTGGCAGCGATCAGCCCGTAGTCGCCGATGGTCGGTCGGTTGCCGAGCAGATACGGGTGGTCGACGAGGTGCGCTTCGAACAGGTCGAGCCACTCGTGGAATGCCGTCTCGATCAACGGTTGTGACTCGGGGGTGACCCCGAAGACCATTGCTGCCTTGCGCATCCGTCCGCTGTTCTGAAGAAAGCCCTGTTCGGCTTGCTCAGCTGTGAGTCCCTGCGGCATCAGGAGTGCGAACTCCGAGGTCAAGAACGACAGGTTCTGCTCGTCGAAGTTCCACCGGTAGTGCATGGCGGGACGCAACAGGCCTTCGCCTCCGAACAGCTCGAACACGTGAGCGACCGCGAGTAAGAGCGGCGACGTCGGATACGCGTTGTATCTGCGCAGGGGTTGCCCCGGACCGCGCTCAAAGTGGTCGATGATGTCGGCACCGTCTTGGATGATCGTGCCGTCAGGCGTCTCCATGCACGGGATGATCCAGCGGCCGACAGCGGGCACGATCTCGTTGAGGTACCGATCGCTGCCCGGCGACATCTCGACGAACGGGATGCCCTGGGTGCGCAGATACGACCGGGCCTTGCCCGTGTACAACGACACGGGTGCCCCGTAGAGCGTGTACTTGTTGCTCATGTGCTGACCTCTTCGAGTTGCGCGATAGGGAGTAGGCCGTGGAACCCGAACCCGTTGATCATCACGACGGTGGCCGGGTTCGGGATGACCGCGAGGAGGTCAGCGTCGAGCTCGACGGTGCGCACCGCCCAGCCGTTGGGTAGATCGACGTGACCAATGGGTTCGCTCCCGATCCATGCGGGCGTGGCGACGGTCTCGTCGCCGAAGTCGAGTACCTCGATCGCGCGTCCAGCGGCGTAGAGCATCGTGTGATGCTTGTCGATCGACATCACGGTGACGTCGTCGACACGCTCGACAGCGACCGACCGCCCCACGTACGAGAACCGCAGGCCATCGATCTCCATCGTGTCGAGGCGGCCATCGTCTGTCGCGCCTGGTGATCGCCTGAAGTACGCGAGATCGGCGACGGCTTGGCCGGGGCCAAAGAGCGACGCGCCGTCGGGAAGTGCCAGTCCGTGAGCCTGCTCCACCGTGACCGGCTCTTGGCAGAGCCAGACCTGACTGAGCTGGTCGATGACCTCCATCCGCAGACCCGAACCGACCGTCCAGTTGTCGCTCCACTCCGGGTTGCCGAGACGCTGGTCGAGTTCCCCCGTCACGATGCAGCTCCGAGCCACGACGTCAGCGCCTCGGTATAGGCCTCGCCGATGTCTTCCTGGAGAAAGTGGCCGCCGCCCTCGAGGATCACATGCGGCTGATCAGTCGCGCCGGGGACGCGCGCCACGATCGGCTTCCACCCGTCGGGGGCGACGGCGTCCTTGTCGCTAAAGATGGTCAGCACCGGTTTCGTCCACACATCCAACACCTCCCACGCCGCGTTGCAGGCGGGGTACATCGGGTTATCGGGCCGGGTCGGCAGGAGTTGGGTGAACGCCCGACTCCCGATCGTGAGCGACGGGTCCGGGTACGGGGCGTGATATCCGTGCGCCACCTCGCTGCTCGGCTCGGTCACCATGACCATCGGCAGCAACGTCCACGGCTGCCACTCGGGGGTCGTCCGCGCGAACTCCTGGAAGTCGACGAACGGACCCGACGCCTCGACGTCGTCGGGGAGCGGCTCGGCCGGGTCGCGCCACGGCAGACCGGTGTTCGAGATCACCAGACGCTCGACCAGGCCGGGATTCTCGGCGGCGATTCGCATGCCGATGACGCCACCCCAGTCGTGCAGCACGAACGTGGCGCCCGACAGTTCGAGCTTGTCGACGAGCAGGGCACGCATCCACTCCACGTGTCGCAGCACGGTGTAATCGGTGATCACGGTCGGCTTGTCCGACAGGCCCATGCCGACCAGGTCGGGGGCGATGACCCGGTAGCCCGCTGCCACGGCGGCCGCGATCTGGTGACGCCAGATGTACGACCACGACGGGTTGCCGTGCAAGAACACGATAACCGGAGCGTCAGCATCGCCCGCGTCGACGAGATGGACTCGAAGGCGCTGCCCGGCATCGTCGCCGGCGGCAACCTCGACGAACCGACTACCACTCGGATAGTCATCGATCCCTCGCAAGATGTCGGCGGCGTCGGCCTCTGAGATGCGCAGTATCTCCATCAGAACAGCACCGTGGTCGTGTCGGTCAGTGACCGGGCGATGTCGTCGAACGCCGGGTCGGCGATGACGACGTAGTCGGTGTCGCTCTGTGTCGTGCCACGTGCCGCGAGCTCATCGGCGACCGCTTGGGAGATGAGGTCATAACGGGCCTCGGCAAAGGTGCGATCGTCGCCAATCATGCGATCCTCGATCGCGAAGCGACCGATCCGAGTCGACTCGACGTCGGCCGCAATGTCTGGCGCGCCAGGGTCGGCCACGACCTGCAGCAGCATGAGCCGATCGTCGTCGGCAGCCGACTGCTGCGGCGGCACCGGGTCGCCATCGACCGGGAACGTGGCCATCACGATCGTGAAGTCCATGCCCGCTTCCTTGTGCTCTTCGTCCGCCTTGAAGTCGGCGTTCGACGACATCTCGATCATCGCCATGCGGTCTCGGTACTGGGCGATCGCGATGCGATCCCACGCCTGGCCGTCACCCACCAATTGGTGCACCACGGGCGCCATCATGATGAGACGCGAACCGACCTTGCGGAGATGCTCATGCGGCGCGTAGACGTCGTCGGCTTCCATGCCGCTGATCGACGCCTCGCGGCCATCGGCATACTCGGCTCGCTCGCGGTACTTCATCAAGTTGAGCGCCCACATCGGCCCGCCGGGTTCGTCCTGAGCAAACCACGACGCAATGTAGGACTCGTTCAGCTGTCCGTAGCGGGGCATCGCGCCACCATACTCTACTGCGTGTTCAACTGGCAATTGATGGAGAGAGGGCACTACGGTCTGCGGCATGCAGTTCGAGGTCAACCGCGCCGACTTTTACGACACACGCGCCGTGACGATTTCCACCACGAGCACACCCACCGAGACGAGTCCCAACGAATTGCAGCTAGGGCAGATCAGGCTCACCGTCGAGCGCTTCGCACTCACCACCAACAACATCACGTACGCAGTTGCCGGCGAAATGCTCGACTATTGGGGCTTCTTCCCGGCCGATGAGCCCGGTGCAGATGGCAAGCGGTGGGGTCGAATCCCAGCGATGGGCCTCGGGTCGGTTGCCGAGTCGGCACACCCCGACATCGCTGTCGGCGGCCGCTATTTCGGATTCTATCCAATGGCGACCGACGTCGTCATCGACGCCACCCCGCATGGCAACGCCTTCCGCGACGTCGGCGCGCACCGCGCCGAGCACGCGGCGACGTACACCGACTTCCGTGACGTCACGGCCGACGTGATGTTCCGCCCGGAACAGGCCGACGAGTACCTCCTGCTGTGGGGCGTGTTCATGACGTCGTTCCTCGTCGACGACTACCTCGCCGACAACGACTTCCTCGACGCAACGCAGACCCTCGTCACAAGCGCCTCGTCAAAGACATCGATCTGCCTCGCGCAGTGCCTCGCCCAACGCGACGACCATCGCTGCATCGGCTTGACCTCCGAGCGCAACCGGGTCTTCGTCGAGAACCTCGGTCTCTACGACGAAATCTTGACGTACGACGAAGTCGATCAACTCGACCCGACAATGACGTCGACGTTGGTCGACATAGCCGGCAGTGCTTCGGTCCAAAGTGCGGTCCACACTCACTTCAGCGACGCACTTAAGGTGTCACTCACCGTCGGTGCCACCCACTGGCAGGAATCCGGCGGCGGCGTCACGCTGCCCGGACCGACACCTGAGTTCTTCTTCGCCCCGGGCCAATCAGCGAAGCGCGCCGGCGATTGGGGGCAGAGCGAACTCGACGCTCGCATCGCCGGATCGTTCGACCGGCTGAGCGATACCACCGACCAGTGGCTCACGGTCGAACACCGGACCGGGCCCGATGGTGTCGAGTCGGTCTACCGTTCACTCCTGGACGGAGACGCCGAGCCCGATACCGGCTACGTCGTCACGATGCACGAGAATCCACCCTCATGAGCAGCCCGCCGCCCATCGTTCTCGCTGGCCAGTACTGGTCGCCGTACACCCGCAAGGTGCGCGCCGTGCTGCGCTACCGCCAGATCCCGTTCCGCTGGGTGCTGCGCGACTCAAAGTGGGACGACGTGGGCCCCGCGCCGGTGCCGATCATCCCGGTCATCGCGTACCCCGACGAATCGGGAGACGGCTACTTCGACGTCACCGTCGATTCCTCACCGCAGATCATGCGACTCGAAGTCGAACACGCGGACCGCAGCGTGGTGCCGAGCGACCCGGCTCTCGCGTTCATCGACATGCTCATTGAGGACTTCGGCGACGAGTGGGTCACCAAGATGATGTACCACTATCGCTGGGCGTACGCACCCGACATCGACAAAGCAGGCAAGCTGCTCCCACTCGGCAGCAACTTGCAACTCGACTCCGACCAGGCACAGAAGGGATACGACTTCATCACCCACCGCCAGATCAGTCGCCGTGCCCTCGTCGGGTCGACCGAATGGAACACGCCACTAATCGAAGACTCGTACCGACGAGTGCTCGCCATCATGCATGCACGGTTTTCACGCGGCGACTTCCTGCTCGGCGACCGTCCTGGCCGCGGCGATTTCGCCATCTTCGGCCAGCTCACACAGCTCGTCCAGTTTGACCCGACATCGATGCAGATTGCAGTCGATGAAGCGCCCAAGGTGATCCGCTGGGTCGAACGCCACGACGATCTCTCCTGGCTGCCGGTGGATGGCGATGAGGGGTGGTCGTCGATCGACGATCTCGACCCTGCGATCGGTGACCTGCTCACCGAATGCGGCCGCACCTATGCGCCATTCCTGGTGGCGAACGCCCAGGCGTTGACGTCAGGTGCCGAAGAGGTCGTGTGTCAGATCGACGGTCGGGAGTTCCGCCAGGCACCCTTCGGCTACCAAGGCAAGTGCCTGAAATGGTTGCGCGAGGCGTACGCCGCGCTCAGCGAGGCCGATCGGGCCCGCGTCGATGCCGTGCTCGATGGAACGAACTGCGAGCAGTTGGTCGTGTGAGCACGCAACATGAATGACGTCGCCGACGTCGCGCTGTACGGGCATTGGATCTGCCCGTTCGCAACGCGTGTCGAGTTTGCGCTGCACCAACGCGGTATCGGCCACGACCTCATCGACCTCCCACCATCTGCGGTGCGCGGCTCCGACTTCGTGCTTCCCGACGAGTTCATCGAGCACAGCCCGCGCCTCGAGATCCCGATGGTCCGAGTCGGCGGCGACTACCTCGCGGACTCGATTCCAGTCCTTGAGTGGCTGGAGGACCGCGTGGAGGCGCCACCTCTTCTCCCCGCAGACGACGCCGGGAAAGCACTCGTGCAGGAACGAATGGCGTGGATCGACAAGCACGCGTTCCGGCCGATGATCAGCGTGTACTACGGCGTCGAGCCTGACGCCATCGAGCAAGCGAGTGACGCCCTCGCCGCCGCCCTCGCCGAGATGGGCAGGTGGACCACCGACACCGGGTGGCTCGCTGGCACAGCTTCCAGCCTGGCCGAGGCAGTGGCGATGCCGATCCACGTCCGCATGGCCGGACTACAGCGACTCGGCTTCACCGGCGAGCTCACCGCTGAGTGGAGTGCTCATGGCGAGCGCTGCCGCTCGCTCGCCGGGTGGCCTAGCGTCGAGTGGTCGACCGAGCAGACCGACGAGTTCGTCGGTCGCTTCGAAGCCTTCCGCCGCAAACGTCGATCACAGAATGCGTCGAGATCGTGAACATCGTCGTCGTCATGGACGGGCCCGAAACGGTCGACCCCACTTTCGACACCTCGTTCGGTCTCATGCTCGCGGCTCAAGAACGCGGGCACGCCATATGGCATTGCACGGCGTCTGACCTGGAATGGGTCGACGGTCGCCCACAAGCCCGGGCTCGACGAGCGTTCGCTGACGAACACGCAACGGAGCCGCTCCGCCTCGGCGACGTCGAGGACGTCGACCTCACCGCAATCGACGCGGTATTGATTCGCACGGACCCGCCGTTTGACGTTGCGTACCTCCACATGACGTTGCTGCTCGACCACCTTGCTGGCCACACGCTCGTGGTCAATGCGCCGCGGGGCCTGCGCGACGCGAACGAGAAGCTGTATGCCCACCGATTCGGCGACCTCGTGCCACCCACCATCGTCACGGCCGATGCAGCTCGCATCGTTGCCTTCGCTCGCACGCACGTCAGCGCGGTCGCGAAGCCCATCGAAGGCCACGGCGGCCGCGGCGTGATGGCGTTACGTGCCGACGATTCGAATCTGCCGTCGATCATCGACACGCTCACTTCGCGCGGCAGCACGCCGGTGCTCGTCCAGCGCTACCTCGATGTCGCAGCCACCGGCGACAAGCGGATTCTGCTCCTCGACGGCGAGCCGCTCGGCGCGATCCAGCGATTCCCGACGAACGACGACTTCAGAGCAAACATCTGCGTCGGTGGACGCGTCGCAGCGTGCGACCTCGATGACGCCGACCGACGAATCGTCGACCGACTGCGACCAGCGCTGCGCGCGGATGGGCTGTATTTCGTCGGTATCGACGTGATCGACGGCCACCTTTCTGAGGTCAACGTCACGAGCCCAACCGGCATCCGCCAGCTCGGAGCGTTGACCGGCTCTCGACCCGACATCGAGGTCATCCGCTGGCTCGAGACGGCTGCCGCTGCGCTGCCATGAGCACGCGGCCGTCGTGAACGGGCATCATGCCGCACTCGCCGACGTCGCCGCTCGGGCTGACGCCGCTTTTACTCCTTCCGCCGAGGTGCGTATCGGTGCCGAGGTCGAATGGCTGGTGTTCGACCGCAGCGACCTCACCCGCCGGATCGATGCCTCGGACGCGGCCCGAACTGCGTCGGGCGAATTACCGGCCGGCGGCACGGTCACGATCGAGCCGGGCGGCCAAGTCGAACTCGTCACACCGCCCCACGACGGCCCCCGAAGCCTCATCGACGCCATCGAGTCCGACACCGCTGCGCTCGCCAACCGCTTCGCCGAGCACGACCTCGCTCTTGTGCCGTTGGGCCTCGACCCCATTCGCGACCCTGTTCGCACACTCGAAGTCGAGCGCTACAAGGCAATGGAGCGTCACTTTCTAGACGTCTCGCCCGCCGGCGTTCAGATGATGAACCTCACGGCGTCGCTGCAGTTGAACATCGACTTCGGCCCCGACCCAGTCCAGACCTGGCAACGCGCCCATGCCATCGCCCCACTCCTGGCTGCAGCCTTCGTCAACTCCCCCACCACCGACGGCACCGAGTTCCAGCCGATCTCTCACCGCATGCGCATTTGGGCGGCCACCGACCCGACTCGCACTCGCCCGGCCGACCCCGACCCTTCTGCGTGGGGCAACTACATCCTCGACGCCCGCGTGATTCCCGGCTCCGCTACCCATACGTTCCGCGACTGGCTCGCCCAGCCAACCCCACCGACCGTCGACGATCTCGATCGCCACATCGCCACGCTCTTTCCACCCGTTCGACCACGCGGCTACCTCGAGTTCCGGATGCTCGACGCGCTCCCTGCAATCGGTCGACGGGCGGCGGTTGCGACGGTCTGGGCGCTGATGACGGACCACGGGACCGGCGACGTGGCCTTCGAAGCGGCACACAAGCTCGACGACCCGTGGGGGCTGGTTCACGAACGCGGGACCGGGCACACCGACCTGCACGAGACCGTGGCGCACCTGCTTGATCTGAGCGCACGGTCCGTTCGACCGATCGATCCGCGATTGGCCAACGCAGTGACCACCTGGAGCGAGCGCCCGTCCCCCGCCCGACCCGACGATGTCGGTGACTGGGTGCTCGGCGCCGCCGAGCCGACCTGATCAGAACCCGCGATAGGTCGCGATCTCTTCGACCGAGCGCCGTTCCGACACAACGTCGTTCGCGGCGAAATCGTCAAGCGGGAATCCCATCGCCACGGTGATCACGATCAGCTGATCGTCGGGGATCTGCGCCTCAGCGCGCACCACCGACGACTGCATGATGCCCTGGCCGTTGATCACTGCGCCGACACCGCGGTCCCACGCTGCGAGCACCATGGCGTGCACGAACTGGCCGAGGTCGAAATACGACTCGGTCATGCCCTCCACAGCCCGGTCGATGCAGCCGATCACCGACACCGGAGCGTCGAACTGACGAAAGCCGCGCATTGTCCAGTCTTGACGCTGCGCCTTGTCATCCCACCCGATTCCGGCTGCCTCGAACAGCTGCGCCGCGACACGCTTCTGGCGTTCGCGGTGGTCACCTTCGTAGCGACCATGCCCACGGATCTCGCGGTCGGGCTTACCAGTGGCAATCATCTGCTCGGTGTTGCCCTGGCGAATACGGTCGAGCACCTCGCCGGCCACCACGTGAACGTTCCACGGCTGCGTGTTCATCGACGAAGGGCTCTGCGCCGCCACCCCGATGATCTCGTCGAGCAGCTTGCGCGGCACCGGGTCTGGCTTGTAGCCACGGATGCTCCGCCGTTCGAACATCAGGTCTTGAAACTCCATAGTGAGATTTCCCTATTCGTCAGTCATTCGGATTGATCAGAGCGTCAGTTGGCGGGCGCGTCGAGGCGGCGCAGACGGTTGCGCCACGGCCCCCATCGCCACACCATCTCATCGCCGTCGAGATATCGCGTCACCGCAACGACACGCTTGTTCCCCGGATAGAGGTTGTGGCGGCCGTTCTCGAACCGGGCGGCGACGGAGATCTGAGTTCCGGCTTCACTGACGTCGTTGACGCCACCCTGGAGCGTCCCATCGACGAACATGTCGTGGATCACTCCACCGGCGGTGATGACTACTCGATTGCCCGCCTGCTCTACCCGCTCAACGTGCCCCTTCAGCGGACCCTTCTCCACACGCCAGACACCACGTAGATCAGGAGCTCCATCGATGATCGGTTCATCGCAGCCGGTGAGCACCGGTGCCGGCCAGTCACTCCCGACCCAACCTTGTGCAGGCGTCTTGGCCACGGGAATATCGACTGCCTTGAGCGTGGACGCGCCGGGTGATTCGGCGAGCGACGGCGGCTCGTAATGTTCGCGACCCGCTGGCGGCGTGTCGGCCGGCGAGCGTCGGCGCCGTATGGGTGCCGTCAGCATCGCGCCCAGTATTTTCGTGACCGAGGAAATCATGCGACAGAGACTATATTATGCCAGTCATACTCGCAATTGTGGGTTGCGGCTACCCAGAGCAACGATCAATGGCACCAGTATCTGGGTCGACCACTTCGCCAAGGCGAGGGAGTTGCTGCCCTGCTGACCCCCTAACACCGGTTGCGTGAGCCACGCCACCGATCCCTGAAAGCCCCGGTCGCCCTGACCAGCGACACAAATGTCTTGAGCTGTGCTGATCGGATTGTACGAATTCCCCAAAAGCTCGCCGCTGGATGCATCGATCCAGGCAACCGCTCCTATTCAACCCCAGACCCACGTTGCGGTCACTGAGCCGGACACGACAGCCAACACGCCGCCCGGAAACGGTACGCATCGCTCGATTCGCCGCTTCAGAAAGAGCGACGGATCCGACCGGCAAAGTGACTCAACTTGAGAGTGCCGCTGGTCGGTCAGCAGGCTTTTTGTTAAGAGGGCCCGTCCACTCGCTACTTGGCAGGTCTGTACCAATGACCAATCGAGCGTTGGTGCCCGCTAGAGCGCGGTGGAGGTAGCCCGCTGGCGCTTGCAGCCGGCAGCCGGGACCAAGGTCAAACACCTTTCCGTCTTCGTTCTCGACCGACCCGCTGCCGGAAATGACCCATGTAACAGCGGAGAACTCATGCCAATGCAAGATCTCGTCCTCGTCATGGGCGTCGTCGAACGCCAATCCGTAGAAACCCATAGCCGCAACTTGCTCGAGTGCTTCCTGCTCGGTGATCGGCGCTCCCGTCGTAAACTCGTAATCCATTGCAAATAGTCCTCTTCTCGAAGTGGTACCCGGCTCCTTCGGCAGGCGCCAGCGTGAAGTCTTCTTAGCAGATTCCTGCGAGTGACAACGACGGGGCGGATCGGGCTTCGAGTTGGTCTTTTTCGCTGCCGGACCCGCATGATCTCTTAAAGCATTTTTGGGATCGATCTTCATGATTCGACGCCCCAGTGACCGGATCGAACGAATCCGGCCCAGACGCAACGATTGAAAGGTTGGCGCCAAACCACCAAGTCGCCCTGACGTCGACAGGAAGGCGCCGAAGAAAAGTTACAGGCACTGTTGCCCTCGGCAATCCGGGAGCAACTGACGGCAACCTGTGGCCCGGTTCGCAGAAATAGTTATTGACCAACTCGACTCAACAGCCTGCTTCTTCTGCAGAACCGGACCTATGGCTTCTAGCCAGGGGACTTAAACGATGATCGCCGGCACGAGAGACCCAATCGTTTTCACACGGGCCTCAAACGGCCGGGACTAGGGCAGGTCGCGCGCGTTACGGTGCGGAGGTGGTCGTCCGTCTTGGTTCCTTTGTTGTGCAGGGCGTTGCAGGGAGTGGACGATCGACGGCTCTCGTTCAGTGGATTGACGACGTTGAACTCGTTCGCCGTTGTCGGCCTCGCGAGATCAGCGCAGCTATCGCAACGGTGAACGCAGTTGAAATCGAGGACTGGCACGCAAAAGCTGATCCTGATGTAGGGCTCGCAGTTGACGACGCTGAGCTGCTCCACGACGACGCAATTGCCGCTCTCGTAACAGTTGCCGAACGCCGACCGGTCGGCTTGGCGATCGCCACGTGGCCACGCTCACAGTTGCTCGGTCGGCTTGTCGACCGGCTACTCCAGGGAACGCCGGGGGTCGACGCAGCCGAACACGAGATCCTCGCACCTCTCGACGCACACAGCATCGGAGCTCTTCTCGACAAGGCATCAATCACTGCTCCCGCTGAGGTTCTGCTCCGTCAAACTGGAGGCAACGCGGGGCTCGTTGCGGCGTCGATCAGATCGGGTTGGGACGGCAACCTCGACAAGTTGGAACCGGTGCTGGCGGACGCTGTGCTGCGCCGGGTCGGACGGCACTCGAGTCGGGCGCTTGATGCGCTTCGTCTTGCGGCAGCTGGTGTTGCTGCGTCGTCAGCGATCGCAGTCATTGAAAGCCAGTCAATTGAGCCCGGTTCCTTAGCCCATGAATTGAACGCCGGTGGGCTGGTCGCTGATGGGTTGCTGGTTCCGCTCGCTGCATCGGTCATCGACAGCGATACCCCCGCGGTCGATCGACGCCGTCTCGCTGACCTCGCCCTAACAGACGGCTTAGGTGCGGTTGATATTCACCCCGACGATCTGGCGTTGCTGTGCTGGTCTGCGTCGTCATCGCCGCCGGTCGAACGCGCTGCGGCAGCGGTTCGCCTGGGCCTGCCGTCTGCGTCGTCGGTAATAGCTGAGCTCCCCGACTTGAGCGCGCCTGCTGCTGCATCGGTTGCGTTCGCCGACGACGTCCGTCAGCTTCGCTTTGATCGAGCATCCCAGCGCCGTCTCGACGGCGAATTGGGTGCGGCGCTGACCGGCCTGGTTCTTACGGTCGCAGGCCAGCCGACTACTGCAGACGACTCTCCGGTGGCCGATCCTGCGGCATCCCGGTGGCGCGAACTCGACCGGTCTCTTGTCGCGTTTTTGATGGGAGACCGGGACCATGCAGTTCGTGACGCTCTTCGAGCACACGACGACGCACTCCGAGCTGGCGATGCGACGCTCGCTGGCATCACTGTGTCGTCCGTCGTCGGCCTGCTGCTCCTACAGGCAGGAGAGCCAGCGCTAGCCGCAGACGTGATGGCGGCAGCGATTGGCGCAGATCTCGGCGGTCCAGGCGAACGCCACACACATCGCTTAGTCGCAGCACATGCTGCTGTGCGGCTTGGTGATTTCTCTGGAGCACTCGATTTGACGCGACAAAGCGAGTACTCAACGCCTATCGAGACTGGACGTGATGCACTCCTCGTTGCATCGCTCGATGCAACCGTGGCCCAACGATCGGGTGACACGGCTCGCCTACGAGACGCTTGGGCGACTGCGAGACCACTGGTTGAGCGCGGTCTTGAGACATGGCTCCTCGCTGACCAGATCGTCGATCTTGCCGTGACCGGGGTGCGCATCGGCGAACCGGATCCTGCCACCCGTCTGTTCGAAAGACTAGCGAAAAGCCTCGACGGTCTCCCGTCCGCCGGACCTGCTTCGATCATTGTTAGTTGGGGTCGTCTGCAGCTTGACGTCGCCGCGGAGCGTTGGGATTTGGTCGAAAGCTTGGGCTCCAAAGCAAAACATGGGACTGTGCTCGACGAACGGTCGGCTGCCCGCCGAATCGCACGTTCCGCTTGGGCGCAAGTAGCGGCGGCACGCTCTGGCAACCGGTCGGCCTCGTTTGAACTAGTGAGCGAGGCCGCCGACGCACTCGCTTCGGTCGGTGATGACTGGGATGCTTCGCGGCTACTTGGCCAAGCTGCGCTCGACGACGACGACCCGCAGCGTGCCCGTGAGCTGCTCGAACGCGCCCGCGCCCTTGTTTCCGAGCCAGTTGAGTCGTCCGATCGTCTCGTCGCAGCCGGATTATCTGAACGCGAGGCCGAAGTGTCCCGGCTGGTCATTGAAGGTCACACCTACAAAGAGATCGGCGCAGTCCTGTACATCTCACCGAAGACGGTTGAGCATCATGTTGCCCGAATTCGACAACGCCTCGGCGCAACATCGCGGGCCGAACTACTGGCCATGGTCCGCGAGCTGCTCATTAGGTGAGAACGCTACTGAGCTTCACCGCAGGGCGTAGCCGCCTAATTCTGATCGGAAAACAACGGCAGTAGCCATGGAACCGAAATTGCGCGATGCTGATTGAGTAATGAGAGTTCCAACATGGATATTGGGATCCCCCAATCCACCCCGAGGAATTAGGGGATTTCACCAATGGCGTAGCGTGAGTTCGCTGTCAAAGTGGGGGTCGTTCGGGCAGCCGGACAACGAGATCCGCAAGGCTCGAAACCACCAATCAATGATCACCACTGAGAAAGAAGGAACATTCCAATGAGCACGCAGACGATTGTCAACTGGTTAACCAAAGTCTTCTCTGACCCCGAAGCCGCCCAGAATTACGCCAACGACCCAGCTCAGGCTACGCAGCGCGAACTTGGCGATGTCGATCTCAATGCGGTCGACATCGGTCAGGCCGTCGCCGACGCCTGCCAGGGTGCCAACATCCATCCTGATGCCGCCGAGGCGATCATGAACTCTATTTATCAGCCAGCGCAGACTCTGCGCGTGCCATCAGAGCGGCTCGCCCTCGACGACGACGGCTATCCCGAACGCTGTGACTACAGCGCGTTAGTCAACAACGATGACGACAAGGGTGGCGAGCAGGCGACTCTCAAGGAGCCCTGCATGGTGGGCCCGGAGCAGGATGCACCGCCGCGGATGGTCGATGGCGATTACGGCGGCAAGTGCGTGCAGCCCAAAGACCTGACACCTGAGACTTACTACCCAGAGAACTACGAGCCCACTAAGCCCCTGACTGAGGACTGTGTGGAGTACACCGTCAGCAACTGCGTGGTGGTTTGCCACGGCGACATTCCAGAAGTTGCCGAGACGCTCTGCGAAGAACGGCGCTACGTCGACCCGTATCCGCGGGAGGACCCATCGCACGTTTGCCCCACTGACACGGGCGGCCACTGCATGCCCGAGTGGATCCCCTGCGACGATCTCCCCGAATACGACTCCGATGGCTACGACCAGTGGGGGTGCGACGATCAGGGTTACGACCGTGAGGGTTATGACCCGCTCGGCTGTGACCGTGATGGCAACCCTCGTCCTTATGAATCCTCGGAAGATTCTGAGCGTGAGCCGTCAAACGACTACGGCGACGACCCAATGACCGACCGTGAGCCGACTGAAGACTACGGCGACGACCCAATGACCGACCGTGAGCCGACTGAAGACTACGGCGCCGACCCCATGACC
>Ga0213868_10000970_pt1 | contig 27851 bp, 25 predicted proteins | sample PICome_9_FD_160087 | JGI IMG/M metagenome (GOLD analysis project Ga0213868, IMG submission 160087) | Coastal seawater microbial communities near Pivers Island, North Carolina, United States - PICO127 | ecosystem: Environmental > Aquatic > Marine > Coastal | place: USA: North Carolina... | reverse complement strand
TAGTTTTTCTTACAATGAAATTCAAATCTGCACAAACATTACAAGAAATAGCAACCCTCATAGGTGCTACATTTATTGGTAAATCAGACTTTGAAATTACTGGAATCAATGAAATACATGTGGTAGAGTCTGGTGATATAGTTTTTGTAGATCATCCAAAGTATTATGATAAAGCTTTAAATTCTAAGGCTACTACTATTTTAATAAATAAAGAAGTTCCTTGCCCTGAAGGGAAGTCCTTATTGATTTCTGAAGATCCTTTTGCTGATTTTAATAAAATATCAAAACATTTTAGTCCATTTATCAACTCAAGTAAAAGTATTTCGAACTCTGCTAAAATTGATATAGGGACAATAATCCAACCTAATGTTTTTATTGGAAATAATGTTTCCATCGGGAAAAACTGTCTAATACACCCCAATGTTTCCATTTATGATAATTCTATCATAGGAGACAATGTTATAATCCACTCAAATACCGTACTAGGAGCCGATGCATTTTATTACAAAAAAAAAGCCGAGGGATTTGATCAATTAATTTCTGTTGGTAGAGTAGTTCTAAAAGACAATGTTCATATAGGTGCCTCATGCACCATAGATAAAGGTGTTACTGGTGATACTACTATAGGTATAGGAACAAAAATAGATAATCAAGTGCACATAGGGCATGATTCAATTATAGGAAAAAATTGCTTGATAGCATCACAAACTGGTATAGCAGGTTGTGTTATTATAGAAGATGACGTAACCTTATGGGGTCAAGTAGGAACAAATAGTGGAATTAGCATAGGTAAAGGTGCTGTTATTCTTGGGCAAACGGGTGTTACTAAATCTGTTCCAGGAGGAAAAACTTATTTCGGAACACCAATAACTGAATCCAGAGCCAAATTAAAAGAGATAGCGTATTTGAAGAGATTAATGAAGGAAGAAAAGAAAGGTTAATTTTCCTTTTTTAACATCTAACAATAAAGTATTTTTGTACAAATTTTTAAGAAAAAAAATATAATGAGTGTTTTAGTAAACAAAGATTCAAAAATTATAGTTCAAGGTTTTACTGGAAGTGAAGGTACATTTCATGCAGGACAAATGATTGATTACGGAACCAACGTAGTTGGAGGAGTAACTCCTGGAAAAGGAGGGCAAGAACACCTCGGTAAGCCTGTTTTTAACACGGTTAAAGAATCAGTAGAAAAAGTTGAAGCTAACACCTCTATCATTTTTGTACCTCCTGCTTTTGCTGCAGATGCAATTATGGAATCTGCTGAGGCAGGTATAAAAGTAATTATTTGTATTACAGAAGGTATCCCAACTGCCGATATGGTAAAAGTTAAGGCATATTTACTAGATAAAGATTGTACTCTAGTGGGGCCAAATTGTCCAGGTGTAATCACTCCAGAAGAAGCTAAAGTTGGTATCATGCCTGGGTTTATCTTTAAAAAAGGTAAAGTAGGTATTGTTTCAAAATCAGGAACTTTAACATACGAAGCCGCAGACCAAGTTGTAAAACAAGGATATGGAATTACTACAGCAATTGGAATAGGAGGAGACCCTATCATAGGTACAACTACCAAACAAGCTGTTGAATTATTAATGAATGATGAAGATACTGAGGCAATAGTTATGATCGGAGAAATAGGGGGACAATTGGAAGCTGAAGCTGCTCAATGGATTAAACAAGATGGAAACAGAAAACCCGTAGTTGGATTTATAGCTGGTCAAACTGCACCTGCAGGAAGAACAATGGGTCATGCTGGAGCTATTGTTGGTGGTGATGATGATACAGCACAAGCAAAAATGAAAATTTTGGCAGAAAACGGTATTCATGTTGTTGAATCTCCAGCTAAAATTGGTGAAATGATAGCTAGTGTTCTTCAATAAGATGAATTAAAACAATATATACAAGATATCCCGTTTTTAATACGGGATTTTTTGTGGGAAAAATAATTATATTTGATTATTAACTTTTACAACATATGAAATTACTAGATAATAAGACCGCAATTATAACTGGTGCTACTCGTGGAATTGGACGTGGAATTGCAGTTGAATTCGCAAATCAAGGAGCTAATGTAGCTTTTACCTATAGTTCTTCTGTTGATGCAGCAAATGCTTTAGAAACAGAGTTAAACGCAATAGGAATAAAAGCTAAAGGATATCAATCAAATGCAGCTGAATTTGATACAGCTCAAGAATTAGCCAAAGAAATACTTAAAGAATTTGGTAGTATAGACATTCTAGTTAACAATGCTGGTATTACAAAAGATAACTTACTTATGAGAATATCAGAAGATGATTTTGATAAAGTAATTGATGTTAACTTAAAATCTGTTTTTAATATGACTAAAGCAGTAATTAGACCTATGATGAAACAACGTTCAGGATCTATTATAAATATGAGTTCTGTAGTTGGATTAAAGGGAAATGCAGGTCAATCTAATTATGCTGCATCTAAATCTGGTATTTTAGGTTTTTCAAAATCTGTTGCCTTAGAATTAGGCTCAAGAAATATTAGAAGTAATGTTATTGCTCCTGGATTTATAGAAACTGAAATGACTGGAAAATTAGATGAAGCAACAGTTCAAACATGGAGAGATGCTATCCCATTAAAAAGAGGGGGAACTCCTGAAGATATTGCAAATACCTGTGTGTTTTTAGCATCTGATATGAGTAGTTATATTACAGGGCAAACCTTATCTGTAGATGGTGGGATGTTAACCTAAGATTTGAATTAGAAAACATAAAAAAAACCTAGATTTTTAATTAAAGTCTAGGTTTTTTTATATCATCTTTTTTATCTTTAGATTATATTTTTGGAAAACCTTATAAACATATTTATTCTTATAGCTTTACTATTTAGTATTCTGATTGGTTATTATCAGTATTATTTTAAAGTCATTTCTAAAACTAATCACTCTTTTTTATTATTTACTATTCGATCATTAGTTTTTTTTCTATTATTCCTATTGTTAATTAATCCAAGTATTCCGAGAAAAGATCTAATCATAGAAAAACCCATTTTGTCAGTTTTGACAGATAACTCACTATCTATAAGGTATCTAAGAAAAGATAGTATAGTTAATACAATGCTTTCTAGTTTCAAATCAAGCGAGATTTTAAAGAAAAATTTTGACGTAAATTATTACTCATTTGGTGAACAATTTAATGTAATAGACAGTTTAAATTTTGATGAAAAACAAACAGACATTTACACTCCTTTAAGCAGTATTTCAAAAAACTCAAATGATTCAAATAATGGAATCATTTTGTTATCTGATGGAAATCAAACCATAGGTAAAGATTATGAGTTTATAAAGATGAATATTCCTATATATTCTATAATAGTAGGTGATACTTTAACCTACAATGATGTTAGAATAGATAAAATAAATACAAATAGATATAGTTTTGTAAATAATAAATTTCCTGTAGAATCGCTATTGCAGTATAATGGAGAAGAATCTGTAAAATTAAAATATACTATTGAGAATACTGGAAAGATAATATACAGTAAAACTATCAATCTAAATAAAGAGGATAATTCTCGCCTATTAAAAATAGAGATCACATCAAAAAAAGAAGGCTTAAATTATTATAAAGCAACTATTGAAAACTTAGACAACGAAAAAAACACATCAAATAATACAAAAGAATTTTCTATAGAGGTCATAAACAAACAATCTAAGATTCTTATTGTTAGTCCTTTTAATCATCCAGATTTAGGAGCTTTAAAAAAAGCTATAGAAAGTGATAAGCAACGAAAAGTTATTATACACACAAAAAATATTGACAATATTAAACTGTCTAGCTACAAATCGATAATTATTTATCAACCCAACTTTAGCTTCAAAAAGATAATAAATGAAATTAATAAGTCTAAAAAACCTTACCTGTTAATTACTGGTTCTAATACTGATTGGCCCTTTATTAACTCAAATTTTACAGGTTTAAATAAAAATGATATCAATACAGTAGAAAACTACAGAACACATTTAAATAAAAACTTTTTGATCTTTAATCAAAAAAATATTGGATTTGAAAATTTTCCACCACTTTTAGATAAGTTTGGTGAAACCACAATTTCAATTCCTCACCAAACACTGCTGTACCAAAATATTAAAGGATTCAACTCTAAAGAACCCCTTTTAGCTATCTCCAATAACAATAATCAAAAAAAAGTTTTTTTATTTGGTGAAGGTATCTGGAAATGGCGCTCTACCAGTTATCTGATGAGTAATTCATTTCAAAATTTTGACAATTTTATCTCTAACATAGTTCTATATATATCATCAAATACAATAAAAAACAGGTTGGATGTAGAAGTAAAATCGTCCTATAATGCAAACTCGAGTATAAATATTAATGCATTTTTTGTAGATGAAAATTATAAATTTGATGATCGAGCTATCATCTATTTCACATTAAAAAACATTAACTCAAAGAAGACAACAACTTTCCCTTTTCTATTATCAAAAAAATCATATAAATTAAGTTTAAACCCTCTAGAGTCAGGAGAATACGAGTACTCTATAAGTGTAAAAAATCAAAAATTTTCACAAAAGGGATCTTTTAAAGTAAATAAATTTGATATTGAAAAACAATTTAATAATGTAAATTATGTGAAATTAAAAGAACTAACTAATAAAACAAACGGTGCTTATTATTTTGAAAATGATTACAATGAATTAATACCTGATTTGTTAAATGATGAAAGATTTTCTTCCGTAAAAAAAATAAAAATTAGTTACGACCAGTTGATTAATTGGAAATGGTGTTTGATTATTATTTTGAGCTTGTTATCATTAGAATGGTTTATCAGAAAATACTATGGACAAATTTAATTTTGTAAATTGTATTAATAAATAACATCTATAAAATTTATGGCTTCATTAGATAACTTTTAGTTGTAAATTTGTAAAAAATTTTAAAATTAAAAAAATGGCAAATAATCAAATTGAATTTAAATTTCCGAAAGGAGCATTAATAACTTTAGCTATCATATTTACAGCTATTATATTAGTCTCAAAATCTGCAATAACTATTGGTTCTGGAGAACGTGGTGTTTTATATAAATGGATCGGAGGAGTTGTTACAGATGAGCCACCTTTAGATGAAGGTTTTAACCTAGTAATGCCTTGGAACAAGGTTTTCAAATATAATGTTAGACAACAAGAATTATTTGAAGAAAAAATGTCTGTATTATCTTCTAATGGATTAGAAATAAAACTTGACGCATCTGTGTTATATCAAGCTACAACATCAACAGTTGCTTTATTACACCAAACAAGAGGTGAAGCTTATGAAGACGATGTAATTATCCCAGCAATAAGATCTGCAACTAGAAGTGTGGTAGGAAGATACACACCAGAACAACTTTATTCTACCAAAAGAGATGCAATTCAGACAGAAATATTTGAAGAAACAAAAAAAATTCTTGCACCTCAATATATCCAATTAAACTCAGTGCTTGTTAGAGACGTAACTCTTCCGCCTACTATAAAAACTGCAATTGAACGTAAACTAAAACAAGAACAAGAATCTTTGGAATACGAGTTTAGATTAGTAACAGCAAGAAAAGAGGCTGAGAAACAAATTATAGAAGCTCAAGGTAAGGCAGATGCTAATAAGATATTAAGTGCTTCCCTAAACGACAGAATATTACAAGATAAAGGTATTGAAGCGACCATTAAACTATCTCAATCATCTAATAGCAAAGTAGTTATTATCGGATCAGGGAAAAGCGGTATGCCTATAATTTTAGGAAACCAATAACAAACAATTAATCAGGAAAATTAAAAGCCAGCTATCTGCTGGTTTTTTTTGATTAAATTGTAACTAAACTAAAAATTATACGTCTTACAAGTGCTCTGAATTTTAAATAAGAGTAGTTTTTAGTTAGTTTAAAAGTCAAGATTTGAAAAAATTTTGACTTTTTTTAATTTTTCTTTTTTTGGGGTAATCTACTTCTTTCTATTTTACCCATTTTTAAAGCTTTGTAAACTTCATAGCAATCTAAAACAGCTTCAATTAGCTGTAAATCACTAGCATTTTTTAGAAAATAATCAGAATAATTACAATCAGATATCAATTTCATCAAATCATTCCTATCCATTTCTAAATATTCCATCATTACCTCTCTGTCAAATTTACCAGCCATTATCTTACGTAAATTATCTTCCTTTTTTATTTTTTGAAGTTTTCTAAGTTGTTTTGGCTTTTTACCAAATAATTTATAAAGAAAGTCAACAGGTTTAAAAAGTGCGGCTATAGGTGTTGAAAAATCACTTGTTTTTGGCCTAGCTAGCTCATATGTTTGTCTTATGCCGTTTATTTTTATCCTAGTAAATTTATCTTTAGGAACAAGTTTAACATCCACTTCTAAAACACCTATCAGTTTACTAGATTTGATAATGATTTCTTTTACTTCTTCTGATTTTTCATAAAGAGCTATTAATAATTCGTTTCCCTTTAACAAATCATTAGTTACCTTAATTTTTATGGATGAATACCCAAGATAAGAAACCATTACAGTATCATTGGCTTTAGCAGTTAATTCAAAAAAACCTTGATCATTTGTAATAGTTCCAGTAACTGAGTTTAAATTTAATATGTGTGAGGCACTTAGGGGTTTTTTATTATCAGAATCAATTATTTGACCTTTTAATATTCTAACCTGTAAACTATCATTTTGTGAATATGTTGATAGAAAAGAAAAAAACAGAAATAAAAAAAAAGAGTACTTTTTTAACATTCAACAAAAGTATGAATTATATGGTAAAAGAGTAGGTTAATGTTTTGTGAAATAAATACAATAGTGCGCACGAGAAGATTCGAACTTCCACATCCTAATCGGATACCAGCCCCTCAAGCTGGCGCGTCTACCAATTCCGCCACGTGCGCTGTTACAGTTGTAACATTATATTGTGACCGGGCTGGGGCTCGAACCCAGGACCCTCTCCTTAAAAGGGAGATGCTCTACCAACTGAGCTACCAGGTCTAAATTTACAAGAGTGCAAATATAAACGCATTCAAATAGAAAAGAGCTTTTTTTACTTTATTTTTTATCGATATTTGTAATGAAATTTTTAATGTATGAAAATTATTCTTTTAGGGTATATGGGAATTGGTAAAACCACTATTGGCATTCAATTAGCGAGGAAGTTATTTCTTAATTTTACCGATTTAGATGATTTTATTGAAGAAAAAGAACAACAAAGTATTAAAGAAATTTTCAAACAAAAAGGAGAAATTTATTTTAGAAAAATTGAACATAAATACTTGAAGCAATTTATAAACGAAAATGAATCATATGTTTTATCATTAGGTGGTGGTACACCCTGTTATGCTGGAAATTTAGATTTAATTTTAAAAGATAAAAAAAGTCTCTCTTTTTACCTAAGAGGCAGTATTCCAACACTCTTTAAAAGATTATCAGAAAATAAATTTAAAAGACCGCTAATTAGTGATTTATCTGACGATCAACTCACTGAATACATAGCCAAGCATTTGTTTGAAAGAAGTCTTTTTTATGATAAAGCAACACATAAAATATCTATTGATAACAAAGAGATACAAGAGATTGTTACAGAGATAAGGATATTATTACATTAAAAATGCTTTAGAGCTATTTTCATTAAATGATACTTCAACGTGTTCTTTTGTTGATGTAGATAGAGAAATTCCTTTAAAATCGGCTTTTACAGGATATTTCTTATGATTTCTATTTACTAAAACCGCAGTCTTAAATCTTTTTAAAGGAACTTCTAAAAAAAACTTAACTCCATACATTAATGTAGTTCCAGAATTTAACACATCATCCACTAAAACTATTGATTTATTTTCATAAAGATCCTTAGTTATATTGGTAGATACTTCACTTAGTGGATTTTTTTTGTCTATGTAAACCTCACATAATACAATTTTTAATGTAGAAATATTTTGAAGACAGGTAACTAATTCTTTTGCAAAAAAGATTCCATTACCCTGAATCCCTGCTATTATAATTTCATTTTCAAAACTATTTGCTTCATAAATCTGATAGGCTATTCTTTTAATTTTTTGAACTATCTGATTATGGTTTAAAATGGTGGTTGTTGTATTCATATATCTTTATTCTTGAGATTCATGATAGTCATCTATATCTCTTCTATCTTTTTTTGTTGGTCTGCCAGTCCCTTTTGTTCTGTAATACTCTTTCGAGTATTTTAATAAATCTAATTTTTCAATTTCATTTTTAGGAGTTATGTCTTTACAAAATTGGTGAACCAATTTAGCGCCAATTCTGCTTTCAGGAATAGCCAATACTTCAATTTTTAAATTCATTTGATTTTTTCTAATTGAAATAATCTCTCCACCATAAATTTCTTTTGATGGTTTACAATTAGAGTCCTCTATTTTTACATGACCTTTTTTACATGACTGAGAAGCTATGTTTCGGGTCTTGTAAGAACGAATACACCATAAATATTTATCAATTCTCATAAAAAAGTTAAAAAATGCGTAATCACTTTTTACAAAGGTATAAAAATGGTAAATTGCACCACTAAAATAGTATAAATGTTTAATAGAAAGTTTTTAATCTTGTGTTTGTCATTATTATTCATTGGTTATGCCTGTGACGATGACAATTTTGGTGTACCTGTTGATAATTTTGATTATGCTGGACAAGCGATAATAGATAACGACTCTCTAGTTGATTTTTTAGGAAAACATTATTACAATGATGCCATAGATTCAGTTCGGCCATTAGTATCTGGAGCAACAGCACTTATAAATGACTCCAGGCTCATAACACAAGATGTTACTGAGTTGGATGTAGATTATAAATTATACATTTTTGTTAAAGACGAGGGAAGTCCAAACCCTGTGAAAGGTCATCCCACAGTAGTTGATTCTGTATTAGTTAAATACAAAGGTCAATATTTTAATTCTACTACAGAATTAATTGATTTCGATGAAAGGACAGTTCAACCAGTATGGTTTACATTACATTCTGTGATTAGAGGTTGGTCTCTTGGTTTTGGTTATTTCAAAGGTGGAGAAAATGTTACCAATAACGGCCCTATAACTTATATGAATGGAGGTAAAGGAGTGTTATTTATACCATCTGGATTGGCATACAGTAAATTTGCGACACCAGGAATTCCTTCTAGTTCAACGTTACTTTTTTACATTGAACTATATGACTTAGTAGAAAATACTGATTATGATGGTGATTCAATTCCAGGTATATTAGAAGATTTAGACGGTGATGGTGATCCTAGAAACGATGATACTGATGGAGACCAAGCACCAAATTTCTTAGACCCTGATGATGATAATGATGGTGTTTTAACTAAAGATGAAGGTGGTGCTGACGGAGATCCTACCAACGATTTCAATGATCCAAACAATCCTACTTTACCTGATTATCTAAATCCTGATATAAAGTAATTATCAAAAATAATTTTATTAATTAAAAAAGCTCTTGATACCAAGAGCTTTTTTTGTTGTTAAACTTTATTATAATTTTTATTTTTTAATCTTATTTAATTTATAAGAAATACCAAAAATAATTTGATTAACTCTTTTGTCAAAACTAAAATTATTATTAATTGAATTATCTAGAAATACAGTTTCTGTTTTAGACAAAGCTCTTTCCCATCTTACATCTAGACCTAAACGTCCTAATTCTATACCTCCGCCAAGTTGAATTCCAAGAGAAAAACTTTCGGTTGAAACCTCACTCAAATCATTTAACTCAAAATCTGAAGCTAAAATATATTGAAATGAAGGTCCGGCAAATACATTTCCAATACCTAAAATTTTCTTACCAATTAAAACTGGAACATCAATTTTTCTGAATTTAAAATCTGCCTCTCTTGGAGGTGCAAATGGGCTATCATAATTTAAGCTATTTTTTAATTCTGTATAAACTATCTCTGGTCTTAAATAAAATCCTATAGCAGGAAGCTTAGCTCTAAACCAAATTCCTGTATGAAAACCTGTTTTTGTCTTTGCTCCATTTAATACATCATCAGAAGCATTCTCAAAAGAATCAGAATTATAATTAATTCCAGCTTTAACTCCATAATGAAGTTGTGCGTTTGAATGATGATTTATTCCTGTTAGTAGGAGGCAAACTAATACTATCTTTTTCATTTTATTTTCTTTTAAGGACTTTCATTACTGCATTAACGACAGCTTCATCGTTTATATTGTATTTTTCCATTAATTGAGAAGGTGTTGCAGATTCTCCAAAAGTATCATTAACTGCAACAAATTCCTGAGGAATTGGATTGTTTTCAGCTAAGCATCTTGCAACACTTTCACCTAAACCACCAAACTTATTGTGTTCTTCAGCTGTAACTATACAACCAGTTTTAGAAATAGATTTTAATATCGATTCTTCATCTAAAGGTTTTATTGTATGAATATTAATGACTTCTACACTAATTCCCTTAGATTCTAATTTTTCAGCAGCTTGTAAAGATTCCCAAACTAAATGACCTGTAGCAACTATAGTTACATCAGTACCTTCGTTTAGCAAGACTGCTTTACCAATTTCAAAAGGCTGATCTGTTGGCATAAATACAGGTACTTTAGGACGACCAAATCTAAGATATACAGGACCTTTATGATCTGCAATGGCTATTGTTGCTGCTTTAGTTTGGTTATAGTCACAAGTATTTATAACTGTCATTCCAGGCAACATTTTCATTAGTCCAATATCTTCTAATATTTGGTGTGTAGCTCCGTCTTCACCTAAAGTTAATCCGGCATGTGATGCACATATTTTCACATTCTTGTCTGAGTAGGCAATAGATTGTCTAATCTGATCATATACTCGTCCAGTAGAAAAATTTGCAAAGGTTCCAGTAAATGGGATTTTACCACCAATGGTTAAGCCAGCAGCTATACCCATCATATTTGCTTCAGCTATACCTACCTGAAAAAAACGATCTGGATGATTTTCTTTAAATTCATTCATTTTTAATGAACCAATTAAATCTGCACATAGAGCAACTACATTAGGGTTTGTTTTTCCTAATTCTGTTAAACCATCACCAAAACCAGATCTGGTGTCTTTCATTTCAGTATATGTATATTTTTTCATCTTTATATAGTGTTGTTATTTATGGTAAAAATAAGTTATTAATTAAACCTTATTGAGCAATTTTTAGCAATTCTTTATACAATTTATGAACAGGTAAACCCATTACATTAAAATAGCTACCAGTTATTTTCTTTACACCAATTAATCCGATCCAATCTTGTATGCCATAACTGCCAGCTTTATCATAAGGATTAAATTTTTCTAAATAATAATTAATTTCCTCATCTGTGAATTTTTCAAATTCAACAATCGTTACATCATTAAATATTTTTTGAAAAAAACAACTTTTTAAGCTAATGGATGTATAAACATAATGCTGTTTTCCTGACATTTTTTTGAGCATTAAAAATGCATCTTTTTTATTTTTTGGTTTTCCAAGGGCAGTCTCATTAAACCAAACGATGGTATCAGATGTAATTAATAAATCATTAGACTTTAAGTTGGTAAAGCACTTAGATTTTAAATCTGCTAAATAATCTGTTATTTCCTCAGCTTTTAAATGTTTTGGATAGACTTCTTCAACTTCTTTAATATCAATAGTAAAAGGTATGTCTAGTTCCTTTAAAAAGCGTTGTCTTCTTGGAGAACCGGAAGCTAAAATGATATTGAATTTAGATAATTTATTTCTTAACATTAGTTAAACTTAAAAATAGTCATTGATAAAACGCCCACTAACATAATAATTTTCATAAGAGAACTTAAATGTTGGTATGGATTATTTTTAAAAGGCACTCTTAATTTGTATATGAGGTATGCTACTAAAAGAGAAAGAGTAATTGAAAAAATTAATACAAGATAATAATCATTCTTAAAAGAATCAATTAAAACCAATAGCAAGAGTAATTGTAATAAGAATGACAAAAAAACAACAAAATTTATAGTTCTTTTATTCCCTATCATAATTGGAAGTGTTTTTAATTTAAACTTGTTATCACCTTTAATATCTTGAAGATCTTTGATAATTTCTCTTATAAGTGTTGTTAAAAAAGCGAATGATAAATAAAAGAATATAATGATTGATAAAAATAAATTATCAAAAATATCTTTAATAGAAATCATACTATGATCAAATTCGTACACCAAAAATATTGGTAAAGAAACTAATAACGCAACTATAATATTTCCAATTAATGGAAGTTTTTTTAAAATTTTTGTGTAGATAAATAATAAAATTACTGTAACAATAAAAAATCCAGATAAATGATTAAGATTTTTGTTTATAGAAAGATAAAACCCAAGTATTAAACCAGTAATGGAAGTTAAAAAATAGAGAAATAATCCACTTTTTATAGAAATGATCGTAGATATGTAGACTTTATCGGGTTTATTTATTTTATCAGACTCTATATCATAAATATCATTAATTAGATATCCACCCATCGTTATTAACAGTATACTTGTAGTAAGGATTATAAAATCAATATCAGAAAGTAAGGGAGTTGAAATAAAAGATTCAATCAAGAAATATTTCGTTAAAAACATGGAAAAGAAAACCATGAGTAAATTCTTATAACGAATTAAATGTAAAAAAGAAATCATGTATTAAAAGTCTTTTTTATCCTAGCCAGATCTCTCTTATTATCTCTGTCTTTTATACTTTCTCTTTTGTCATGAATTTTCTTTCCTTTGGCTAAGGCTATCTCTAGTTTAGCCCAGCCATTATCATTGATAAATAACTTTAGAGGAACTATAGTATTTCCCTTTGTGTCAATTTCTTTTTTTAAACTTTTTAATTCTCTTTTATTAAGAAGTAATCTTCTTTCACTTGTTGGCTTGTGATTATAATGATGGCCATACATGTATTCTTCGATGAACATATTAATAACAAATAATTCTCCACGATCATTAAATTCACAAAAACTTTCAGTAATTCTAGCTTTACTTAGTCTTATCGATTTAATTTCAGTTCCAGTTAATTGAATTCCAGCAACAAATTTGTCAAGAATTTCAAATTCAAAACGAGCTTTTTTATTTTGTATGTTGATATTTTTTTGCATGTGTTTGCAAATATACTTGATTTAAATATGAAGATTAACTTTTTTATTAACACATCAAATAAGTAACTCAATCATTAAAAAATGTAATTTTGTAAATATTTTTTTTCAATTAGTTTTTTAAAAATATAATATGAAACAAATTATTTTTTTTTCTATTACTTGTTTAATAATAGTGTCTTGTAAATTGAATAATTCAAAATTTGACGCACAAAAGATTATAGACAAATCAATAATTGCCTCTGGGTCAAATAAAATTTCTAGTTCTACATTAGAGTTTGATTTCAGGAAATATAACTATAAAGCTATCCGAAATAATGGAATGTTTTCTCTAGAAAGAAATTTTTATAAAGATTCTGCATTTTATAGAGATGTTTTATCAAACAATGGGTTTCAAAGGTTTATAAATAATAATAAAGTTACAACTTCACAGATTAATTCAAAGAATTTTAGTGAGTCTATAAATTCAGTTCATTATTTTTCTATACTTCCTTATGGTTTAAATGATAAAGCGGTTAAAAAAGATTTTTTAGGTATTGTTGATATAAAGGGAAAAAATTATTTTAAAATTAAAGTTTCTTTCACAAAAGAAGGAGGAGGAGTAGATTATGATGATGTGTTTATCTATTGGATTCACAAAGAGGATTATTTACTAGATTATTTAGCATATTCCTATAAAAGCAATGGTGGTGGAATTCGCTTTAGAGATATAAAAAATAGTAAAATAGTAAAAGGCGTAAGATTTTTAAATTATAATAATTACAAACCTATACGTTCAATTAAACTTGAAAATATTGATACTGAATATATAAATAACCAATTAAAAAAAATATCTGAAATAGAAATTGAAAATATATATTTGTCAATTAATAATTAACTTCAAGTAAGATGAAAAAAATAATTATTTGTATACTATTAATTTTTTCAAATTTAACGTTACTTTGTCAAGTAAATACTCTGGGAACCATATCTTTAACCGAGGAAGCTTATGATGGATATACCTTGTTTTCTTCTCATAAAAATACTTTTTTAATTAATAATTGTGGTCAAGTAATCAATCAATGGTCTAGTGACTATTTACCTGGTCATTCTGTTTATATTTTGCCCAACGGAAATTTAATTAGAGCAGGGAGAAAAGATACTAGTACTATTACTTTTGGTGGAGTAGGAGGTATTGTTGAAATGTTTGACTGGGATGGGAATTTAGTATGGGAATTTATCTATAGTAATGATGAACACAGATTACATCATGATATTTACCCAATGCCTAATGGTAATATATTGGTACTAGCTGCAACAGTAATGTCTAATGAAGAAACTCTCCAAGCAGGAAGAAATCCAAACCTAGTTAGTGGAGCGGGAATTCTTTACAATGAACAAATATTGGAAATAAAACCTATAGGAACAAACGATTACAGTATTGAATGGGAGTGGAATTTTAAAGATCACTTAATTCAAGATTACGATGATACAAAAAACAATTATGGAGTTATAGACGAGCATCCAGAAAAATTAGATATTAATTTTTTAAACGATAGAATTCCAGCAGAAAATTGGTTGCATGTAAATTCTATTCAATATGATGAAACTCTTGATCAAATAGTTATTAGTTCTAGAAATCTAAGTGAATTATATATTATAGATCATTCTACAACTGCAGAGGAGGCAACTGGAGAGTCAGGAGGAACGTATGGTAAAGGTGGTGACTTTTTATACAGATGGGGTAATTCTGCAGCATATGGTCAAGGAAATGAAGATGATAGAACCTTATTTGGACAGCATTTTCCTCATATTATAAAACCCGGGTTAAAGGATGAAGGAAAGATCATTCTATTTAATAATGGTACCGATAGGGAACCTGTGTTTTCTGAGGTTATGATAATTTCTGCACCAACTACATCTCCAGGTATATATTCATATGATCCAGACTCCTCGTATGGTCCTCAGGCGGCAGAATTTACATATTCATCGAATGAAGATAATGATTTTACTTCTGGAATATTAAGTGGCGCTATTAGATTACCTAATGAAAATCTTTTGATTTGTGATGGTAATTCCGGTAGATTATTTGAAATTAACTCTACAAATGATATTGTTTGGAATTATATAATTCCAATGAATAATACAACTGGTGAAATTTCATCTCAAGGAGATGCCTTAGAGTCTGGAAATTCGACTTTTAGAGGAATAAAATATTCAACAGATTATGAGGGCTTTACAGGTAAAGATGTTACACCTGGTGATCCAATTGAATCAAATTTTAATTTGAATACTTGTTTGTCATTATCCACTGATAACTTATTGAATGATAAGATCATAATTTATCCAAACCCAGTTGAAGATTTAATACATATTAATACTGGTTTAACTATTTTAGAAGTAGAAATTTATGATGTTCTTGGAAAGAGATTAAATTTCATAAAACTCAACAACAGAAAGATTGATATGACTAATGCTAATAAGGGTATTTATGTATTAAAGATAAAAACAGAGATTGGAATAATTACTAAGAAAATTATCCTTTACTAATTTATTTTCAAAAGAACAGAACTTGCTTTTTTATCAGTAAGAGTTACAATATATAAATTCGAATTATTATCGTCTTTAATTTCTTGGTATTTATCAAAACCAATTACTTTATTCGCAAAAACATTTGTGGTATTACTGTGTCCAACTACTAAAATAGTTTTGCCTTTTGTTTGATTTTGAAAAGCTTTTGAATACATATCTCTTGGATTATATATTAAAATCGGCAAGTTTTTGCTATCTGCTGTTGGCTTAGCTGTTAACTTGGTTCTAGTGTAATCTGTAGAATATATGGCATCAAAAGAAATATTAGAGAAAACCTCTTTCCATGCTTCTGCTCTTTTAAATCCCTTTAAATTTAAATTAGGATTTCTGTCAGTTTTATCTACTCTTAATTTTTCTGCGTGCCTAATAAAATAATAGGTGGTCACCTCTTGAGCATTTGAAAGTAAAGAAGTGAAAATGAATATATAAATTAGAAGTATTTTTTTCATGAATTTTTAATATTAACCATAACGAATATAACCAAAAAATAAATTTTATACAGCTATATTTCTTAATTCATTTTTGAATCATCTAATATATTTAATTGATTTCTAAAAACTAATCTATCATCAAAACAATCTAATAATATAATACTATCAGCATTTATTTTTCCTGCTAACATTTCTTTCGATAACTGATTTAAAACTTCTTTTTGGATAACTCTTTTTACTGGTCTTGCTCCATATTCAGGTTGATATCCTTTTAAAGTTAAATAATCTATTGCTTCTGTTGTAGCATCTAATGTAATTTCTTGATTCAATAACATTTTTTTTACATTTTCTATTTGAAGACTTACTACAGATTTAATAGTGTCTTTAGATAATGGCGTAAACAATATAATATCATCAATTCTGTTTATAAATTCAGGACGCATAGTTTGTTTTAGTAATCCTATTACCTCTTGTTTTGTCAATTCCATTGTAGAATCGATAGATTCTTTTATATTTTCAAATTTTTCCTGAATGAGGTGGCTTCCCATATTAGAGGTCATTATAATAATCGTGTTTTTAAAATTTACAACTCGTCCTTTATTGTCTGTCAATCGTCCTTCATCTAAAACTTGCAATAAAGTATTAAATGTATCTGGATGAGCTTTTTCAATTTCATCAAGAAGAACTACCGAGAAAGGGCGACGTCTAACAGCTTCAGTTAATTGCCCTCCTTCATCATAACCAACATAACCTGGAGGTGCACCCACCAGCCTGCTTACAGAATGTCGTTCTTGATATTCACTCATGTCAATTCGTGTCATAGCATTTTCATCGTCAAATAAATATTCTGCAAGAGCCTTGGCTAACTCAGTTTTACCAACACCTGTAGTTCCTAAAAATAAAAAAGAACCAATTGGTTTGTTAGGATTTTGCAAACCTGCTTTAGAGCGTCTGACAGCATCTGAAACAGCCTGAATAGCTTCTTCTTGTCCTACGACTCGTTTGTGAAGTTCAACCTCTAAATGAAGTAATTTTTCACGATCAGATTGAATCATTTTTGTAATAGGTATTCCAGTCCATTTAGCTACAACTTCAGCAATATCCTCATAATCTACCTCTTCTTTTATTAGTGGAGTACCTTTTTGATTTGTAAAAATGCTTTGTTGTTCTTCTAGTTTTAATTGTACTTCTTTTATTTTACCATAACGCAGTTCAGCCACTTTTCCATAATCACCATTTCTTTCTGCTTGTTCTGCTTCTAGTTTAAATGATTCTAATTCAGTTTTTAAATTTTGAATTGAATCAACTACTGACTTTTCTGATTGCCACTTAGCATTGATTTCGTTACGTTTGTCTTTAAACTCCGCAATATCTGAATTTAAAGACTTTAATTTATCTTTATCATTTTCTCTTTTGATAGCTTCAATTTCAATTTCTAACTGCATTATTTTCCGATCTAACACATCTAACTCCTCAGGTTTAGAATTAATTTCCATCCTAAGTTTTGAAGCAGCTTCATCCATTAAATCAATGGCTTTATCTGGTAAAAATCGGTTTGTAATGTAACGTTGAGATAATTTTACTGCACCGATGATAGCCTCGTCTTTAATTCGCACTTTATGATGTGTTTCATACTTTTCTTTAATACCTCGTAAAATCGAAATAGCATTTTCAGTATCAGGTTCATCAACCATTACTTTTTGAAAACGTCTCTCAAGCGCTTTATCTTTTTCAAAATATTTTTGATATTCGTCTAGAGTAGTAGCTCCAATAGCTCTTAGCTCTCCTCTTGCCAATGCTGGCTTTAATATATTAGCAGCATCTAGAGCTCCTTGTCCTGCACCTGCACCTATTAATGTATGAATTTCATCAATAAATAATACTATATCACCATTAGATGTAGTAACTTCTTTTATAACAGCTTTTAATCGCTCTTCAAACTCTCCTTTAAATTTAGCGCCAGCTATTAATGCTCCCATATCTAGGGAGTAAATTTTTTTTTCTTTTAAATTCTCAGGGACATCACCTCTAATAATTCTATGAGCTAATCCTTCTGCTATAGCAGTTTTTCCTGTACCAGGTTCTCCTACTAATATAGGGTTGTTTTTAGTTCTTCTAGACAGAATTTGAAGCAATCTTCTAATCTCTTCGTTTCTACCAATAACTGGATCTAATTTACCATCAAAGGCCATTTGATTTAAATTATTAGCATATTTGCTAAGAGAATTATATGTTTCTTCTGCATTTTGAGAAGTAACTCTATTTCCTTTTCTTAACTCATTAATAGCAGCTTTTAAATCTTTTTGAGTCATACCCTGATCCTTTAAAACCTGAGCAATCTTACTTTTTGATTTAAATATTGCCATAACTATGTGTTCAACAGAAACAAATTCATCAGACATTTTTTTCGCAATAATTGAAGCTTCATTTAATGTTTTTATTGTTTCTCTTGTTAATGATAATTCAGCTCCTGAAACTTTTACAAAACTTTCTAATTCTTTATCTAATATTTTTTTTACAAGGTCTTCGTTAATATTTGTTTTTTTTAAAAGAAAAGGGATTACATTTTCATCAATAAGTATAATAGCTTTAAATATGTGTTCATTTTCTATTTGACTATGACTAAATTCTTGAGCTAAAGACTGTGATTTCTGAATTATTTCCTGTGATTTTATGGTGTAATTGTTAAAATTCATGTGCTTTTTTTTTAAATATTTTCAAAAAGTATTCCATTCTTAAGATTAGAAATACAACAGTCAAAATGTCTTAAATTACCGATTATAACTGACTTTTTGACGTTCTTCAAGAGACTGTTTTTAGTTTGAAAATGATGAGGAAATAAAAAAACATTGATTTATATAACATAGTTCAAAACTCCATAAAAAATAGTTAAATTTGTAATCTTTATTTTACCCCATCAATTACAAAAAGGATGTGATTATTATAAAAAATACAATTCAATGGGACTATTTAATTCATTCTTTACAAAATCACAACAGCATCCAGTCAAAGGGAATGTTAATTGGATACATCTAACAAATGTAGATCAGATCAAACAAATAAGAAGCCTATCTAAATCAGAAACTGTTTTTATATTTAAGCACTCAACTCGTTGTGGTATAAGCAAAATGGTTATTAAAAGGTTTGAAAATATGTTTGACGAATCAATGAATACCATTAAAGTTTATTATTTAGATTTACTTAAATACCGAGATGTTTCCAATGAAGTTGGACTAGCTTTTAAAGTTATACACCAATCACCTCAATTATTAATAATTAAAAACGAAGTTTCTGTATTTAACACATCTCATCAAGATATCACAAGTATAAAACTTCAAGATTACCTTTAATGTACATTTTAAATTTCATATAAATTTTGTCACAGATAAATACCATAAAAGTAACCACTGGAAAAGAACTTTATAATTATCAAAAAATAGCTATTGAAGAAATATTTCAAAAGTTTGATAATGCTGTAGATGATTATCATTTATTGTATCAACTTCCAACTGGTGGTGGAAAAACAGTTATATTTTCTGAAATTGTTAGACGTTATATTTCTAAATTCAATAAGAAAGTTTTAGTGTTAACACATCGTATCGAATTAAGTAAACAAACTTCAAACATGTTAAATGAGTTTGGAGTTCCAAATAAAGTCATCAACAGTACTGCAAAATTAGATGATCAAGACAACTATGATTGTTTTGTTGCTATGGTAGAAACGTTAAAAAATAGATTGAATGATGACAAATTGGATATATCAGATATAGGGCTTGTAATTGTTGACGAGGCACACTACAATTCATTTACTAAAATTTTTAAATTTTTTGATGATTCTTTTATTTTAGGTGTTACAGCTACTCCTTTAAGTTCAAATATTAAATTACCCATGTATGAAAATTATCAGGAATTATATGTGGGGGAAACTATAGAGGATTTAATTGAGAACCGTTATTTAGCAAGAGCAAATATGTTTTCTTATAATGTTGGCTTAACTTCCTTAGAAGTAGGTGCTAACGGAGATTATACTGTAAAATCATCTGAAGATTTGTATACTAACGTAGATATGCTGTCTAAGTTAGTTGGAGCTTACGAGGAAACCTCCAAAGGCAAAAAAACCTTAATTTTTAATAACGGAATTCAAACATCCATTCAAGTTTTCCATGCATTTAAAAAAGCTGGATATCCAATTGCACATCTAGACAATACAAATACAAAAAAAGAAAGAGATTTTATTCTTAAATGGTTCAAAAAAACTCCTAATGCAATCATTACCTCTGTAAGTATCTTAACCACTGGTTTTGATGAACCTACCATAGAATCTATTATTTTAAATAGAGCTACAAAATCGTTGACTCTATATTATCAAATGATAGGTCGTGGTTCAAGAATTTTAAACAATAAGTCCACATTCAATGTGGTAGATTTAGGTAATAATTTTCACAGATTTGGACCTTGGGGAGCAGATTTAGACTGGCAGAGAATGTTTAAAGCTCCAGACTACTATCTGGATGCTATTTTATCTGACGAAGAAATTGAAGGAGCTTTTCGATTTGAACTTCCTCCAGAAATTAAGAATGAATTTTCAAAATCTAATGAACTTTATTTTGATATTAAAAAAGAATATTTATCTACAATAAGATCTGGAGAGTCATCAAAAAAGGTATTAGAAAGATCTATCATTCATCATGCTAAAATATGCATTGAGAATAGTGAAGATGTTTATGATGCTTTAGCATTAGCAAAAATGCTTGGTGAAGAAATAGATGATAGGATTAATAGGTATTCTAAATGCATATCAAAAAGTACTCATAATTTTATTACTTGGTTAAAGGATGACTATCGAAAAAAGCTAAACTCTTACCTTAGAGCTAATTTTGATGAAGATTTTGAGAAAATCCATGGATATCCTCCAATAGATGAATAAACACTCTTAAAAAAGTTTTATAGAACCTTTTTAAGAATGTTTGTGTTCTATTTAGATGGTAAAATTTGACCTATACATTCACCAAAACCAATTCTAGTTGTATTGTTTTTGCAATGTGCCCTCATTATCACGGTATCATAATCATTTATAAATTTTCTCTCAGAGCCATCTAAAAGTTGTATCGGATTTTGTCCTTTCCATGTTAATTCTAACATAGAACCAAAACTATCTTTAGAAGAACCAGAAATTGTTCCACTACCCATCATGTCACCCGCATTAACAGGACATCCATTAACTGTATGGTGAGCTAATTGCTGTGCCATTGTCCAATACATATATTTGAAGTTAGAATTTGTAACTATCGTTTCTTTTTGTCCCTCTGGTTGAATAGCTGCTTGCAAATGAATGTCAAAACTTCCGTTTTTATTGTTCTGAAGGTAAGGTAGGGGTTTAATGTCTTGTTTTGGGTTTTCAACTCTAAAAGGTTCTAATGCATCTAGAGTTACAATCCAGGGAGATATGGTAGAAGCAAAACTCTTACCTAGAAAAGGACCTAACGGAACATATTCCCAGGCTTGAATATCTCTAGCAGACCAATCATTAAATTGTACCAAACCGAAAATGTATTCCTCAGCTTCTTCAATAGGAATTCTTTCTCCTAAATTATTGGAGGCAGTTGTGATGAATGCCATTTCTAATTCAAAATCTAATAATTTAGATGGTCCAAAACCAGGAGTATTTGTTCCTTCTTTTGGTCTTGTTTGTCCATAAGGTCTTCTAATCTTTGTTCCCGATGGTATAATTGAGGAACTTCTTCCGTGATATCCTATAGGTATATGAAGCCAATTAGGTAGCAATGCGTTTTCTGGATCTCTAAACAAGCTTCCTACATTGGTAGCATGTTCTTTACTGGCATAAAAATCTGTATAATCACCTACACTAACTGGTAATAACATTTCTACCTCATCCATTCTGAATATTATTTTTTCTTTGTGGGAGGCATTGTCTCGTAATGATCCATTAGTAACATCAAAAACATCAGCAATCCGATTTCTGACTAGTCGCCATGTTTTTCTACCATCTGCTATGAAATCATTTAAATTATCTTGTAAAAAAATATCATCAGTTAAAGGAATTCCTTCAAAATATCCTAGTTGATGAAATGCTCCTAAATCAATGGCGAAATCTCCAATTCTACTTCCAATAGTAATAATATCGTCTTTAGTGATGAAAACTCCAAATGGTATATTTTGAATAGGAAAATCAGAGTTTTCTAAAACTTTTAACCAAGATTTTCTTTTTGGGTTATTAGCGGTTATTTTCATTAAAAATTGTTAATAAAGTTTGTTCAAATATAGTGGAAAGATATCATCTTAAAAACGTTTTTTAAGTACATTTGAACTTCTTTAATTAAATTTTAACAATGCAAAGAGATACAGAAATTTTTGAATTAATAGATGCTGAAAAAAATAGACAATTAAACGGTTTAGAATTAATAGCTTCAGAGAATTTTGTTAGTGATCAAGTAATGGAAGCTGCAGGTTCTATTTTAACAAATAAGTATGCAGAAGGATACCCTAATAAAAGATATTATGGTGGATGTCAAATTGTTGATAAAGTAGAGCAGTTAGCTATAGACAGAGCAAAAGAATTATATGGTGCTGAATATGCAAACGTTCAACCTCATTCGGGTTCACAGGCTAATACAGCTGTTTTTCATGCTTGTTTAAAGCCTGGAGATAGAATTTTAGGCTTTGACTTGTCTCACGGTGGACATCTTACCCACGGATCTCCCGTTAATTTTTCAGGGAAACTTTATGAACCTCATTTTTATGGTGTTGAAAAAGAAACTGGTGTTTTAAATTATGATACCATCCAAGAAATTGCACTTAAGGTTCAGCCAAAACTAATTATAGCTGGTGCATCAGCTTATTCTAGAGATATTGATTTTAAACGTTTTAGAAAAATTGCAGATAGTGTAAATGCATTATTATTAGCAGACATTTCTCATCCATCTGGAATGATTGCAAAGGGAATATTAAATGATCCTTTACCTCATTGTCATGTTGTAACAACAACTACCCACAAGACCCTACGTGGTCCTAGAGGAGGATTAATTTTAATGGGGAAAGATTTTGATAATCCTTTTGGATTAAAGTTAAAGAATGGAAAATTAAAGAAAATGTCTGCTCTTCTTAATGGTGGTGTTTTTCCTGGAAATCAGGGTGGACCACTAGAACATATAATAGCTGCAAAAGCAATTGCTTTCTCTGAAGCTTTGTCTGATGAATTTTTACATTACCAAATCCAGGTAAAGAAAAACGCAGCTGCAATGGCTAAATCTTTTGTTGCTAAAGGATATGATTTAATTTCAGGAGGCACAGATAACCATGTGATGCTTATAGATCTTAGAAATAAGAATATCACAGGAAAAGATGCTGAAACTGCATTAGAAAAAGCTGAAATTACTGTTAATAAAAACATGGTGCCTTTTGATGACAAGTCTCCGTTTGTAACTTCTGGTATCAGAATAGGAACTCCTGCTGTAACGACTAGAGGACTTAAAGAAGATGATATGAATACTATAGTTGAATTAATTGATGCTGTTATTAATGATTATGAAAATGAAGAAACACTAGCAACTATTGCAAATAAAGTTCATAAATTTATGAGCCACAGACCTTTATTTGTCTCATAACAATATTTCAATTTAAGTAATCATGACTTTTAGAGTTTTCATTATCTTTTTAATATTCTCAAATTTATCATATGCTCAATTAGCATTTGATGACGTAGCTTCCCAAATAGGTGTTGATTATAGCTATGGTGATTCTGAGTATGGAGGTGGAGTTTCTTTTGCGGATTTTGATAACGATGGCTGGGATGATATAACATATGCCTCAGAAAATGGAGTTGATCTTTATTTTTTTAAAAACACTAATGGTGTTTATAACTTAGTTACTTTTAATGGAATTTCAAATACTAGTAAAGCTAAACAAGTAATTTGGGTAGATTATGATAATGATGGAGACAAAGATTTTTTTGTAACCGCTATTGAGGGTAAGAATGCATTTTATTCTAATGATGGAGAAATGAATTTTACTGATATATCATCTACAATTGGAATATTTCAAACAGATTTGTTTACCTATGGAGCCTCATTTGGTGATATTGATAATGATGGTGATTTAGATCTCTTTATATCTAATAGATCCCCTGAAGATCATAACTATTTATACAGAAATGACTCAGGAATATATGTTGATATTACTAGTACATCAGGAATATCATTGGAAGGTCAATTGTCTTTTTGCTCTATTTTTTTTGATTATGATAAAGATGGTTTGCAAGACATATATGTTTCAAATGATAAAGAAGAAAACATCAATAGATTATATAAAAATTTAGGAGATGGTGTTTTCCAAGATGTTTCAGACTCTAGTAACGCTGGTGTAGATGTTAGTGCAATGTCTACTACATTAGGAGATTTTAATAACGACGGTTGGTTTGATATATATATAACGAACACTCCATTCAGTCAAGTTTCATCAATTCAAGGAAACGTATTATTAAAAAATAATGGTGACGGTACTTTTACAAATGTAGCAACTGAAACCGGAACATCATTTGATAGTGTAGGGTGGGGGGCTGTATTTTTAGATGCCGATAACGATGGTTTACTAGATGTCTATGTAAGTAGTAGCGAAAATGGAAATGGTTCATTGATATCATCTGCATTTTATCATCAGCAAACTGATGAAACTTTTATCATACCACAAGATATTGGATTCAATATAGATTTAAGAGAAAGTTATTCTAATGCAATCGGAGACATTAACAATGATGGAAAACCAGAAATTGTTGTGGGTAATGATACAGAAAATAATTTCTTATGGCAAAACAATACTTCTAATGAAAATAATTGGTTAAAAGTAAAATTAGAGGGGGTTGTTTCTAATAAAGATGGAATTGGTAATACCATAGAAATTAATATAGATGGTGAATCTCAATACAGATATACGTTAGCTGGTGAGGGATATTTGTCACAAAATTCATTTTATGAGTTTTTTGGAACAGGTTTGTCTAATATAGTTGATTACCTCAAGGTTACTTGGACAGCCACGGGAGTAACAGAAACCTTTACCAACATTGAATCTAATCAGTCGATAACTATTAAAGAGGGTATTGGTATTTTAAGTAATAACAACTATGTAATTGAAGATTTATTGAGTATTTATCCAAACCCAAGCAATGATGGTATATTTAAATTATCTGTAAAAAACAATGAATCTCATACATTAAAAGTTTACGATCTTTCAGGAAGGCTAATGGTTAAAATTAAAAACATAAAAGATAACGATGAATTCAGCTTAAATCATATTAAAAAAGGAATTTATATAGCCAACCTTTCTTCCAGTCAAAAAAACAGCATAATAAAATTAGTTCTGAACTAGTTTTCGGAAGCTCTATCTAATAAATTTTTGTTCATTATTTTACTAGTTTTTGCCCCTAATTCCTTAATTTTTTCAACTTTTTTAATAAGATTTCCCTTACCAGTAAGTTTTTTCATAGAAGTATCATAACTACCTTGAACTGTTTTTAATTGATTACCAACTTTAATTAAATCATCTGTTAGATTTACAAATTGATCGTATAATCTTCCAGCCTGATTTGCAATTTCTAATACATTTTTCTTTTGATTTTCCTGACGCCACATGGAAGACACGGTACTTAATGTAGCAAGTAGAGTTGAAGTAGAAACTAATACAACATTTTTATCTAAAGCCTCTAAATACAATTGATTGTTGTTACTTAGAGCCAATAAATAAGCAGGCTCAATTGGAACAAACATCAACACATAATCTGGAGTATTAATTTCATATAGTGATTCGTATTTTTTATCACTTAATTCTTTGATGTGTTTTCGAATACTTTCTATATGTTTTTTAAGATAATCTCCTTTTTGTTTTTCATCTTCTTCATTAAAATATGCTTCATAATTAGTTAATGAAACTTTTGAATCTACAATTAAATGACGATTGTCAGGTAAATTAATTATAAAATCTGGCTTTTTAAGCCTTCCTTCATCATCTCTGTAGCCACCTTGGGTGGTAAAATGAATACCTTTTGCAAGGTTAGCTTTTTCTAAAAGAATTTCTAATTGTGTTTCTCCCCAATCTCCCTGAGTTTTGCTATCTCCTTTTAAGGCCTTAGTTAAATTAATAGCCTCTTTACTCATTTGAATATTTAAATCCTTTAAACTATTAAGTTGTTCTTTAAGAGCAGAATGCATTCCAATACTCTCTTTTTGTGACTCAGAAACCTTTTTTTCAAACCCTTCAATCTTTTCTTTTAAAGGATTTAGAATAGATGTTATGTTTAATTTATTCTGTTCGGTAAACTTAGAAGACTTTTCATCTAATATTTTGTTGGCGAGATTTTCAAATTCTTTTGTGAATTTTTCTTGAATCTTATCCAATTCTTGTTTGTTTTCAACTAATTTTAATTCAGAATTTTTTAATTCTGTATCCAAACGTGTTTTTGTGGCTATTAATGCTTCTTTTTCTAGTTGAGAATTCTTTAAATCTTCAGTAATTTCATGAAAACTATTACTTAAAATAGCATTTCTTTCTTCGAGTGTAGCTTGTTTCTTTTCAAACTTTAATTTAGTGAAGTTTCTTCCTAAAAAAAGACCAATAAAAATACTGGCAATTGTTATAATCAAGTAAATAAGTAATTCTATCATCATTAAAAAATAAGTTCTTAAATTTAAAACTTTTTAAATTGAAGATGCAAAAATTATCAAACTTTATATTTAAACGTATTCTAGGATGGAAATTAGTGGGTGACTTTCCAAAATATTTAAAGAAATATGTTGTAATAGCTGCCCCTCACACAAGTTGGAAAGATTTTCCAATTGCAATTTTAGCAAGGAATTCTTCTGGTGAAAAAGTAAATTTTATCGGTAAGAACACACTGTTTAAAGGTCCTTTTGGATTTATATTTCGTTCTTTAGGTGGTACACCGGTAGACAGAAGTAAGAGTAGTAATATGGTTGATGCTATTGTGCAAATTTTTGACAATAAAAAAGAGTTTAGATTAGGAATTTCACCAGAGGGTACAAGAAAAAAAGTGTCCAAATGGAAAACAGGTTTTTACTACATAGCAAAAGGAGCAAAAGTACCTATTGTAATGGCTACCCTAGATTTTGAAAACAAACAAATAAAATTTTCAGAACCCTACGAAACTACCGACAATAAAGAAAAAGACTTTAAACATTTTCACAACTTCTTTAAAGGTGTAAAAGGAAAACATTCGGAATTGTCTTAATTTTTGAATTTATAAGCTACCTTTTCAGAAATTCCAATTATAACCTCTGTTGCTTTCATCATAGATTCTACAGGCACATACTCATATCTTCCATGAAAGTTATGTCCTCCTGCGAAAATATTTGGGCATGGAAGTCCCATATAAGAAAGTTGTGATCCATCTGTTCCGCCTCTGATAGGTTTAATGAGCGGGGTAATTCCTATTTCCTTCATCACTTCTTCAGCTATATCTACAATATGCATAACAGGAATTACTTTTTCTTTCATGTTATAATATTGATCCTTTATATCTATTTCAATGGCATCATTACCCAACTCACTATTCATCTTAGCAACCAAATCAATCATAAATTGTTTTCTATTATTAAATAAATCTGTATCATGATCTCTTATGATGTAGTGTAAAACAGATTGTTCTACGTTGCCTTTTAGTTGATGCAAATGAAAAAAACCTTCATAGCCTTCTGTAGACTCAGGAACTTCCTTATATGGAAGTCTATGAATAAAA
>Ga0213868_10000969_pt1 | contig 27856 bp, 18 predicted proteins | sample PICome_9_FD_160087 | JGI IMG/M metagenome (GOLD analysis project Ga0213868, IMG submission 160087) | Coastal seawater microbial communities near Pivers Island, North Carolina, United States - PICO127 | ecosystem: Environmental > Aquatic > Marine > Coastal | place: USA: North Carolina... | reverse complement strand
CCTCGAAACCACATCGGCGACGAGCAAAGTGAGCGTGCTATCATGGTCGAACACCTGGGCGGCGAGTTGGGTGGTGACCGTTTCGTTCAAGCTCTACGAATCGCCGCTGCGTTCGAGCCCAGTCACCTCGTAAACCTGACCGATATGACCGTGCTTTACCGTTTCAGCCGAAGCGACGACGGTGGAGAGCCCGCCAAGACTGCCCTCGTGGGTGTTCTCTACGTTTGTGCGGTGCCGCCACGCAACATCGACGCTGTCGATGGGGATAGCGTAGCTTGTAATGGTTCGCTTGCCAGCAGTGATCTACGCTGACACTTGCCTAAAGCTTCGCCGTCTTTATCCATCAACTCAACGTTGATGCTCTACTAATTCCTAAAGTGAAAAGATGGCGAAACCATTCCGGGCACAGCACCGAAAACGCAATCAGGTAAAAATTCTCAAGAATTCAACTATTCCTCAGGCTTAATCATACCGATCAGGAATGCGATCAACGCAGCGAGGTAGAGTGTGCCAACAGTGCCTTCAAGAGCGGCGGCAATTCGAGCGGGTGAGGACTTTGGAACGATGTCGCCATAGCCCTGTGTTGTCAAAGTGACGAGGCTATAGTAGATAATATGCTCGTTTTTAACAGGTTCTGTGTCCGCTGTTTCTACAATAGCATACGGCTGCTGAACGAGAATCATGTTATAGATATTGCCCCAGATAAGAGCAAGTAAAAGATAACCGGCCACGGCGCCGCTGATACGATCTAAAGCGATTGCGTTACGGTGACCAAAAGCGTGGCGAAGAAGGAGCCCGAGAGTCAACAAATGGATGACTGTGATCGTGAGATGGAGGCTGATGCTCAGTGCTATTTCGCCTCTAATCACATACTGTGCCCCGACATTGGCAAGAATCAGGAGTGCCAGGATGAAAAAGATCCGGAACCAGAGACGGCTGGGATTTAGCAAGGAAGCGGAAGCCGCGATGAGCAATGACCAGATGGCACCAGAAATGAGGTAGGCCAAAAAATGACTGCCAACTCTGAGTGTTGATGTTAGTATAATACAGACAAGGCACAGTAGCAGCGGCAGGCTGCGATAGTTCAAGAAGAACGTTCTCATGCGGGCTTTGCCGAGGCTTCGGCTCTCTTGCGCTCGCTCCGACCGAAGAAGAGAGCGAACAAGGCAGGGCAGAGGAGTAATGTTAGCACTGTGGCGAAGGCGAGCCCAAAGATCATGGCCCAAGCCATGCTAGTCCACATACCACCACCACTGATTGCCAGCGGCAAGAGACCAATGATTGTAGTGGCAGTGGTCATGAGAATGGGACGCAGTCGAGATCTTGCCGCGTCGACGACGGCTCCGATAAGTTCCTTGCCTGAATTTAGCTGTAAATTAGTCTCGTCGATAAGGAGGATCGCATTATTCACAATAATACCAAGCAGAGCAATCATTCCTAACATCGTCATGAACCCAAAGGACGATCCCGTGAGAAGCAAACCAGGCACGACGCCAATAAGCATAGGGGGAAGGGTGATTACGATGATGGCAAAGCGGCGTAATGAATTGAACTGAGCGATTAGAATGAGCGAAAGAATCGCCATGGGAATAGGCATGCCAGCAGCCATCTTCTCTTGTGCCTCAGCAGACTCTGCGACTTGGCCAGCATACTCGATCTCGTAGTCATTTTTCGGCCAGTCTGAGCTCTCAGTGAGAGCGGTGAGGCGGGGCTTAAGCTCTGCCAAGACTTCGGAAGCAAAGCGGCCGCGAACTTGAGCTTTGATCGTCATGGTTCGCAGGGTATCACGTCTCAGTACGGAACCGGGCTGAAACTCCACATTAATGTTAGCCGCTTGGCGTAGAGGAACCGCGCCTCCCTCAGCCCCAAAGACTGGTATATCACCGATCCGGTCAAGATGGTTGCGAAAGTTTTCGCGAGCACGCAGGACAATGGGAATGGCATCCTCACCTTCATGGTAAACGGAAGCGACAGTGCCAGAATACTGAAGAGCAACCGCGGACGCGATGGAACTTGTGTTTAGACCCAGGCGGGCAGAGCGAACGGGGTCTGGTTTGATGCTGACTTGCTTGGTCCATGCGCCCCAATCGTCACGGACATCTGAACAACCCTGTACGTCCTTGATCTCCGCCGTAACAAGATCCCTCAATCTATAGAGTGTGCCCATGTCTTCTCCACTTAGACGGATTTGAATAGGGTCGCCAACGGGAGGGCCGTTCTCCAGTGCTTTGGCCGAGACTCGTGCATCGGGAAAGGCAGACCTACCATGATCATTAACCGTCTTGATCAAGGCCGCTACAAATGCGGGATCTTCGCGCGTCGTGAGGACATTGAGCATGCCATAGTTTGGGTTGGCTGATTCCGGGCTGAGGGAAAGATACCATCGCGGGCCACCATTACCGATCCAGGAAGAGACACTCTTAACCTCGTCCTTATGCTCTTCGAGCAACCATGTCTCCAATCTCTTAATCTGCTTTTCCGTCTCAATCACCGTTTTACCTAGCGGAAGCTCAAAATCCACGATGAACTGGCCCCGCTCGTTTGGAGGAAAGAAGATGTTAGGGATAAACTTGAACCCCCACCCGGCGACCAGGGTCAGCAAAAGAATCAACAAAGGATAGGCGAGAGGCCATCGGAGGACAAAGCGAAGAAGTTGTTCGTATGGATCAGCTAATCGTGTCAGACATTGCCCAATGAAGGTGTCTTTCTTCAAGGGCTTCAAAAAGTAGACACAGAGCATGGGAATAACCGTCATCGACAGCAGCCAGCTTCCTAACAAGGCCAACATCACCACGGCGAATAGGCTGAAGGTAAACTCAGCAGCGCCTCCCTTTGCCATCGCAATGCTGCCAAATGCTGCGACAGTTGTACCACTGGCGCCTAGTAACGGTACTATAAGACCGCGGATGCTGTCGATGGCCGCGCTGCGACGATCCTGTCCCTCGTTGACCCGCCCAAGGATTTGCTCGCATACCACCACAGCATTGTCGACGAGAATACCGAGGGCAATGATAAGTGCGGCGATGGACATCATCTCGAGCTCAACGTTCATCAACGGCATGAGCGCGAAGCAGAAGAGCACGGTTGATGGAACCAGAACACTCACAATAACGGCGAACCGCCAGCCCGCGAACAGAAGCATCACTAGCACCACGAAGAAAAACGCCTGGCCAAGGTTAACAATGAAAGCATCGATCGAAGCGGCCACGTATTCCGGCTGAAAGAACATGGTTTCGATCTCAAGCCCATAGGGTAAAGTCGTCGAAATCTCGGCTAGGCGTTCTTCGATCTGCGCGCCGATTTCTGTAACGACACCACCGTCGATCATGGATGCGGCAATACAGATTACCCGCTCACCATTGAAGTGGCTAAAGCTGCGTGGGGGATCTTCGTAATCGCGCACAATCGTGAACAGATCGGACACGCGCACCGTCACGGCCTGCCCTTTAATAGACATTTGATAGTCAGCTAATTCCTGCACGGAAGCGAATTCACCTAACGTCACGATGCTCAGCCGTTCGGTGCCGAAATCAGAGGCGCCGCTGGTGACGATAGCATTTTGTGACCTTAGCCCATTCGAGATATCGGCCGGTGAAATTCCACGTGCGGCCAGTTCGGTACTGGAGAACTCAAGGTAGATTCGCTCCTGCTGCACCCCGTGCAATTCGACCTTGGCAACCCCGTCCAGTTCGAGGAGTCTATCCCGGACGTGCTTGGCTCGATCGTACAGTTCTTTCGCTGTAAATCCATCACCCTTGATCGCGTAAATGTAGGGAAATACATCGCCAAAAGAATCGTTTACCGCTGGTACTCCAGCACCATCTGGCAGCCTGGTCTCGATAATTTTGTTGCGCATGTCGGACCAAATGTCCTCCATCTCGAAGTAGTCCTCTTTTATCTCGACAGAAATGATTGAGACGCCGGGTTTCGATGTGGACGTGACGGTATCAATCTCCGCAAGTTGGCGTATGGCTTGTTCCAGAGGCTCGGTTACCTCCTCCTCCACCTGCATTGCCGAACGGCCGTCGTATGAAGTGATGACCATCGCGTTGCGGATGGTGAAGGCTGGGTACTCACTGCGCCCGATGGTAAGGTAGGTGACAACACCTACTAGCATGACAACAAAATACAGCACCAATGTGGTGCGGTTATTCTCGAGAGCGAAGGCGCAGGGATTAAGCATTGGGTTAGTTTTTCAGGCCAACTTCCATTCCAGAATCCAACTGGTGGACACCACGCGTGACGATCACATCGCCGACGTCTACGCCAGTGGTGATTTCGATCATATTATCGGGGGCAAGATCTCCTGACTCAACAGGACGGCGCTCAACCTTGCCGGTCTGATCACCGGTAGGTTTGACGATCCACACAAATTTCTCACCATCCGGAGCGGCTGCCACGCTTGCAGAGGGCACGCGCAAGACTGAACCAAGGGGATTCGGTAAGGACAGAATGGCCTCGCCATCCAAGCCTGGTCGAACAATTTTCCTGTCCGTCTTCTCAGTTGAAAGGGCGAGCGTCACTGGGTAAGTGGTGTTCTTGTCAACCTGTGGTGAGATCTCGCTAATCTTCGCGGGAAAAGACCTATTGGGAAAGGCGCCCAGCGTCACTGCGGCGACCATGTCCACATTCAGGTTTCCAATATCTTCGGCAGGAACACCGATTTCGAATTCCAACCCCGCATCTCCCTGAATCGTCATCATACTTTGGCCAGCGGAGATGACGTCCTGAGGCTCAACATCGACGAGCCCAATAACGCCCGCGTAGGGCATCTTTAAGATGCAATCAGCCACCGTCTTTTCGGCACGCTTGAAGTTTGCTCGCGCGCTTTGTTCCTGCGCGATGGCAGCCTCGAGCTGACTCTGGCTAACATTCTTACTCACATACAGACGCTGCATGCGGCGCAGCTCCTGCTCAGCATTGGTAAATTGTGCTTGCGCATCACTGAATTGATTACGGTAATCGGTATCGTCGATCCGAGCTAATGGAGTCTCCGCTTCGTACTTCCGTCCAGCCTTTGCAGATACCTCAAGGACGCGCCCACTAACTTCGAAGGCGATGCTCGTGCCCTCTGCGGAATCAACCTGTCCAGAAAAACGGCGCGTCGTTTCAGAGGTTGCGGGCTGCACGGTAAAAGTCACGACTGGGCGCAACGGCGGTTCCGCCAGCTCGGCTTTTTTGTTACAACTGACGAGCAACAGCGTAGTTGTGAGGATTAGAAATGGGATCGTATGGATCATCAGGGTAGGCTAACGTTTGCGACGAAAGCGCTCAAAGAACCGGCGCTTTTGAGGGGGGACGACGGTGGGTGTCATTACCTTCTTGGAAGGTGTAATTGTCGGAGGATCTGGAGCGGGGAGCGCGGCATCGATGGCCGCTTGCGCTCTGATCTGCACCTCATTCGAGATTTGATGAGCAGGGACGGTCCGTTGCTCGCTGGCCAAGGAGCGTTCCATCAAAGCCTCAAATTGTGCCTTCTGTGACGGCGTCTTGTTGAACTCGAACCAAGCTATGGATCGTTGGAGAGCATGGACTTGCGTTAGATAGGCATAAACGGCGTTGGCCTCCTGCTGGGTCTGTCCGACTAGCGCGGACTGCGCATCGAGCAAATCGAGAACCGACGCGACCCCCTGGGAGTACTTATCAAGCACCGCATTGTAATTCTTCTGTGCCGAGGTAAGAGCTCGGCGACTCAGCAGTATGTTGGGATGAGCCGCGCCAATATTGTTGTAGGCCGTGAGTGTGCGCTGCTCGATTTGTTGCACGGCTCGGATACGTTGTGCAGCTAACTGACGAATCGAGGCCTGCTGCCTAAAAATGTCTGCCTTCCGCCGGCCTCCCTCAAAGAGAGGAAAACTCAACTGGATGCCAATGCCGAGCTGATTCTCCGCATCTGTGCCAGAGAGCTCGCTGCCGCTCCCCACACGTTCCGCTCCCGCAGTAGCAGCGATTTCGGGTAAATAGTAACGTCGTTGTTTCTGGCTTAGAATCTCTCCTTGAGCCCCCAGTAAATGATCGAAAGAAGCAAGTTCGGGCGAATTCTTTACCGCCTGCCAACGCATGAAGACACCGAATCTCTGGAATTGCTCCTGCGTTGTCATTGACTTCATTTGAGCGTCCAGGAAATAATAGTCATCGTCGTCTAACAATCTAATATCGGTAAAGTTCCATTGCGATCCGAGCGGCTCTCCTAAAATGCGGTTTAACTCCACCACTGCGTTCGCCCTATCGGTGTCTCTCTGGAACAGGGCCGCCCTTCCCCGTGCAACGTCTTGTTCCCAGCGGAAAACTTCGGAAGGCTCGGCAGAACCAATCTCGATGCGCAACCGAGATAGCTGAAGGTTATTTTGAGTAAGCCTAAGGTTTTCCTTCTCGATCTCATAAAGGGAGCGCGCCGTAAGCACACTGAGATAAGCGGCGGCGGCTGCATCCATAGCGTCGAGCTCACTTGATAGACGGTCTTTGGAAGACGCCACCGCACTCTCCCATTTTACTTTTACATTGGTCGCTAATTCGTCGTTAAACAATACCTGTCTTAGTTGTGCTCCAAAGGATCCAGCGTGCGAGTAGTCTGGAGACATCGCGGATATTTTATCAGATAAACTAGTTCCACTGCCGGTTGCTTCGAAGCTCGCTTGAGGCAACAGAGCACTGCGCGCGATCAGCGTATCTTGTTGGCGAATCCGTTCTTCTTCCTGAGCGACAATAACATCGGCATTATTTTTAGCGGCCCATTGCATGGCCTTCTCCAGCGTTATGGGAGCCCCGTCAACGATACCGTCCCGATTGAGAAAATTTGCCTCCAACGCTAGTTCATAGGTGGGTGACCAACCAGCGGTCTTCGCTGCGGTCGCATTGATGACGAGCTGATCTTGCACGGGCAAGTAAACCGGCAAATTAACGGCCGACACCCCTTGTAACAACTGGTGGATGTTCAACGCGGCGAGCCGAGAGATTGCCGCGTTGTTGTTTGGGGCCAGTCCAGCAAGTGCACCAAGCTTTACTTCTTCAATCCCCATCATTGAGACCGTCACCGCACCTCTTTCCGCGAGCTTCTGGTAGAGGGTCTTGCGTGCAGTGACCTCTAGCCGTGGCTGCACGCCCATGTAGATGGCTTTGGCGTCCGTTGGGATTGCCCGTAAAGCGTTTTCAACAGTCGGATCAAACGGATGAAACATGACCCGCAAATCCTTACCCCGCTCCAAGATCGCCCGTGCCTGTTCAAGACTGTCTAGTTCACCGTATATCAATCGATCGATCGCGATATGAATCGTTGAGGTATCAGTAAGCCGCTTGAGTAGCTCCAGATCAGCAGTTACACGTTTGGGCTCGGTAATAAAAGTGAAGTTTGCCACTGTCGAGGTCCCCTCTGAGATGAGTCCCCCGATATCTGAAAACTGCACAGCGCCCGCCATAATCGGCTTCGTGCGCTCCGCCTCCGTCATACGCTTGGCGTTCTCTGTAGCCATCACCCCCGAGGCATAGATGACGTTGACCATGGGATCAGCCGAGGCTTGGAGCAACAACGCACGCACTTTCACAGGATCGTGCCCCGCGTTCAGAGTCTCAACCTCAAACGTGTAGCGATTCTCTGCTAAAGCCGTTAGCTCGGCTTCGAGCCGCTCCACCGCTGCATCGAAGTACCAGGAATCTCCGTCCTTCACCACCGCAACTCTATAGACAGGCAACGCCAATTCGGGAGCCGGAGATTTCGAAGCAGACTCGAGCTCTTGAGCTTGGATCATACCCATCAGCACGAACGCAATACCTGCACAGAGCCGGGAAATGTTCGAGCTTTCCGAGCGGCTGACCGCTTTCAGGAACCCCATCATGGGCTGAAGACAAATCTCATCATTACTGATGCTCACAATCTTACAATGATTGTCAACCTGATAAGTAGGTGGCCTTCAAACATTGTGAGTGTGTGTCTAGTAAATGTGCTGGGGGCGGGGAGGCCCGGGGCGAGGTTGGGAATAATCTGGGAGTTATACGCGCTCGCTCGCCTTTTTGGATCTCTCATGATCATCGGGGTTGCAGAGAAAGCCAAGGTAACGGGAGAGCCACAACTAATGAACATTCATTTCCAATGAGACGGTGTGGCGTCATGGGGTTGGCAAAACTCGCACCTGGTTTCATTCACGCCTTCGTCTGATGCCGAGCCCAAAGGAGTGCCCATCGCTCTGATGATCCCACAGGAAACCGTAGGCTCGAACTTCTTTGGCCAGGCGCATTGGCCCATCTCTGAGGTCGTCGGAAAGAAGTGATCCCGAACCCATTGCGACCCTTCATAGAGACTCCATTCACGACCGCGACGACTCCTTGAAGGCAGCTGTAGGCGACGGGACACCGCAGTATCATCCTTAAACACAATCCGTGCTAGCATTAGGGCATGTGGCCTTTTACAAAGGAGACTACTTTGCGAGAAAGGAACAGCTGAAGCGTTACAGCCTCTACGCGGTGCGTTCCAAGGACAGCCGCTAGTCGGAAAGGAAGATTTTCGAGTGGGAAGATCCACCGGGCTCTTCCCACGATTCCAACAACTGCGGTCAGCGCGTTGTCTCGCCAAGTGATGATGTGCAAGCGCCCTTCACCTTTTGGCCTGGGCCATTGGATCGAATGGTGGCGCACGTTCGAGCGGGCTTCGATGGTAAGGACTTGAAGGTGCGGGACGTTGGACCTCCTCTAAAGAACCCGAAAGGTCGTGGTTTGTTAGAGCCTAGCGTCACGCCATTCGGTCACCCTTTTCTGGATCACGATTCGGGCTCAAGATGATCGAGGCTATCTCAGTGTGAGTGACGATGGGCTCAACTGGCTCCGAAGAAGGCTTGGTGTTGGGAAGATGGCAGGCCACTCGAGAGCTCGTCAACACAACCACATTGGCTGATGCATCGTGATGGGCTCTTTCTCGTCTACACCCATAAAGATGATTCCAATGAGGAAGTGAAACGCTGGCGGGCACCCTGGTGGATGAGGAAGGTTGATACGGAGAACCACCGATTGCGGAGATCGACTGAGAAGATCGTACTTCCGCTTGGCGGTCACGGCGATAATGCCCCTGAAGATGTCGCATTTATGGACAACTTTAACGTCACGGACGCGAGTCCGGGCGACTAGTGAGTCACTGCAGGCGAGATGATGCCGCGCAAAGGCTACACGGGCGACGTGCTGCTTTCCCGCATCCGTTGGCCAACACCAACCCGACTGCCTCTGCGGTATATCAGACCAGATACGGCTGACACAAATAAAGGTATTTCTTATGGTAGTGGGCCTTCCAGACCCCGACTCGGGCTGGGAGCCCAAGCTACATTAAACTAAATGGAGTTCCAACAAAGTAGGAGTAAGCTCAGCTCGTGATCAAATTCGTCCTACTGCTTTCCTTTGGAGTTTCGCTGCTGATCGGAATTGCTCCGCCTACCATTGCGCAGGTGATTATTCCTGGATTGACCTCCAGCCAGCTCGACCCTGAATCTCAGGGATCGGTCCTCATCGAGGAACTGAATTGTGTGGCTTGTCACCAAAGTGAGGCACGATTTGCAAGCAGTTCGAAAAAGGCGCCGCGGCTGTCAGTAGTTGGCTCGCGGGTGAATCCGGGGTATCTCAAATCTTTTCTACGTGATCCGCATGGCACCAAGCCTGGCACAACGATGCCGGATGTTCTCGCGCAACTGAGCGACAATGAGAAGGCGGACTCTGCGGAAGCACTCACACATTTCCTTTTGTCTTTGAAAGGGAATGGGTTCTCGCTCCAGCCACCGGATGCAGTGGCCTCACAGCATGGTGAACGTCTGTTTCATTCCAGGGGGTGCGTTGCTTGTCATTCGCCCCGCGATGCCAATGGAACGGAAACACTCCCGACCTCTTCGGCACCGCTTGGTGCTTTGGATAAAAAGTATAGCGTGAACAGCCTGATTGACTTTCTGAGACGCCCGCATTCTGTCAGGCCTTCTGGGCGTATGCCTGACATGCGCCTGTCAGGGAAGGATCCTGAACGCATCGCCCATTACCTGCTACGGGATACACGCGTGCCTGGCAATCTCGCCTTCACCATGCATCGCGGCCAGGTTTGGGAAGGGCTGGATAGCGACAAGGTTGAGGCGGAGCGCGCTGGACACGTGGCGGACTTTGCGTTGGAGAGTCTTGGTAAAGTGCACCATCAGACGGCGATTGAGTATAGCGGTTGGTTGAACGTTTCCCAGACCGGGAGCTATACCTTCTTCCTGCAGATGAACGGAGGATCACTACTCATCGACGGGCAGCAAATCGTTAGTGAAGAGCCGAGCAACCGTCGTCGCCCCAAGGACTTTAGCGGCACGGTGAATCTGCAAAAGGGAAAGCAGAGGATTCAATTAACGTATTTTCACACGGGGCGAGATCCGACCTTTGCCTTTGAGATGGAGGGGCCGGAGTTCGAGCGGCAGGCGATCCCGTCATCCATGTTGTCGGTGTCGAATGACGCCATACCGGCCTTTAAATCCCCACAGGTCGATGCTAAGCTTGCCGCACAAGGACGGCAGCACTTCGCTACCTTTGGATGCGCGAACTGCCACGACGATGTGCGCGTGCCGGCCGAACCCAGTCTGGCATTTTCACAACTCAATCTGGCCCGAGGATGTCTGAGCGAGACAACCGGAGCCTGGCCGCACTTTGATCTGGATACGGAACAGCGAGCCTTGATCGCCAAGACGCTGCCTAGCATCGAGCAGCAGCAGCTTGATGAGCGACAACAGCTCGAGAAAACACTCGTTACGTTCAACTGCATCGCCTGTCACGATCGCGATGGCTTGGGGGGGATCGCACAAGAGCGGAATGCCTACTTCACTGGATCTCGGCCAGCCTTGGGAAATCAGGGGCGGCTTCCTCCGCCACTGTCCCACGTTGGAGCGAAGTTGAAGCCTGAGTGGATCGCGGAAGTGTTATTGCATGGGAAAAGACAGCGCCCTTACCTCGATGCGAGCATGCCGCAGTATGGTGAGGCGAATGTCGGGCATTTGGTAGAGTTGTTTGGAAAGGTCGATGCCTTGGAAGAAGTGACGTTCCCTGACATCGCCAACATTCAGGAATCCAAGACGGCTGGCTATGAAATGATTGGAACGGACGGCTTTAGTTGCATCGCCTGCCATGACTTTAATGGGCAAGAAGCTGGCGGAGCGGGCGCTCTCGATATCGTGCATGTGACCGAACGCTTGCAGAAAAACTGGTTTCACCTCTACATGCGGAACCCAGCACGCTTTCACTCCTTGGTAATCATGCCTAGCTACTGGCCTGGCGGACAGTCGATCCGGCCTAACATTCTCCAAGGCAACAGTGCTCAGCAGATCGAGGCCCTTTGGTCCTACCTGGAAGATGGAACCCGAGCAAAGAAACCGAAAGGCTTGTCTCGTCAATCAAACGAACTGCGAGTCACTGATGTCGCGGAGATTGCTCGAGGTCGAGGCACCGCTGGTTACCGTGGAATCGGCGTGGGCTACCCAGAGCGGATCAACTTAGCGTTCGATTCCGAAGAGATGGCCCTGCGCCTGCTTTGGAAAGGTGACTTTGTGAGCGTGAATCATGGTTCTTTCCGTGCACGTGGCAGCGATCGAGTGCTCTTTCCAGCTGGCATTCCCTTTCATCGCTTGAAGTCGATGGATGACGACTGGCCTTACAAAGGAAAAACGGATCACACATTCCCACACGATCACGGTTATCAGTTTCGCGGCTACCACTTGGATGCGCTGCGAAGACCCACATTTCTCTATCATTACGGCAACATCAGGGTGGAGGACTTCTTTGAGGATACACTCACTAAGGATGGTGTAGCGGTTTTCAAACGGACATTCCATTTCGACACTCCCAAGACACAGCCGCTCTTCTACTTTCGGGCCGCTTCTGGAAAATCGATCAGCAAGAAGCCCGATGGTTCATTCGTTGTTGATCGGCTCCAGTTGCGAATCATCAGCAACCACGAAGGTCTGGTGCGTGAAGGCGAGCCTGGAGAAGTCTTGATCCCCCTATCGCTACGTCAAGAAGCTTCCACCCTCACCCTTGAATACCAATGGTAGGCAAACATTCCATCGTGGCTCTAATAGCCCTATCAATCACCTCCCTCCTTCACGCTGAGGAGCTCGGCGAGATGTGGGGAAGCGCTGAAGAAGAGGCCAAGTATTATCCCATTGTCGATATCCCAATTCCTCCCGAAGTCCCCATGCGGACCGGAAGCTTCGAGATTCTGCCTGACGGGCGATTAGCAATTGGCACGCGACGAGGGGATATCTATTTCGTCAATGGCGCCTTTGATTCTCCGCCTACACCGACCTATCACTTGTTCGCCAGTGGCCAGGATGAGATCTTCGGTCTATCCTGGAAAGATGGGGCCATGACCGCTACGCAATTTGGGGAAGTCACGCGGATTTCTGACACGGATGGCGATGAGGTGGCTGACCGCTATGACACCTTGAGCAACAACTGGGGATACGCCGAAGGGCACGAATTCGCTTTTGGATCCAAGCACGATCCAGAAGGCAATATCTGGGTGGCGCTCGGACTCAGTGGTTCCTATAATTCCCACAATTTGTTTCGTGGTTGGGCGGTGAAGGTGACGCCAGATGGAAAGATGCTTCCGGTGTGTAGCGGGCTGCGGAGTCCTGGTGGTGTAGGACCAAATGCCGAAGGCGCCATGTTTACAATTGAGAGCCAGGGGCCTTGGAATGGTTCCTGTTCTTTGAAGCACCTGAAACAAGGTGGGTTCCTGGGGCATCCTGCGAGTTACAATTGGTATCCCTATGCCCCTGGCATGGACGCGCCTGCGGTGGAGCCTAACAGTCGTTCGCGGCTTCAGGCTGAGAAGAAACGTGTGAAGGAATTGGTCCCACCTGCGGTGCGATTCCCTTATATCAAGATGGGCCGATCGATTTCCGGGTTCCGTCTCAATCAGACGGGCAGCAAGTTTGGTCCCTTTGAAAATCAGCTGTTTCTTGGTGACTACACCTTGAGCGTCATCATGCGTGCGACTACCGAACAGATTAACGGCGTGTGGCAAGGCGCCTGCTATCCCTTCCGTGAAGGCTTGGCTACGGGGATCATGCATGTGGAGTTTTCACCCAAGGGGCAACTAATCGCCGGTGGGTTCACCACCAATCGGCAATGGCCCGTACGCGGCACTGAACCGTTTGCCTTGCAGCGTCTCGATTGGACTGGCAAGGTGCCCTTCGAGATCAAAGAGATCAATATCAAGAAGGATGGCTTTCTGATACACTTCACCAAGCCGATAGATAAGCGACTCGCCGCAGTTGATGGCACTTATTCGATCACTACTTACACTCACAACTACGCTGCTGGCTATGGCAGCCCTGAGGTGGATCACACCACATCCAAAGTGACCAAAGCTTCGCCTTCCTCAGACGGAATGTCCGTGAGAGTGTATTTGAAAACCATTATGGAAGGGCACATCCACGATTTCGATCTCGCTCCGCTGACTTCGAACGACGGAGAGAAGCTGCTTCACAGCAAGGCCTACTATACGGTCAACGAGATTCCAAAGAACTAGGTTCCACCCTGACAATCATGTCTTCTCTATTCTCTACTTTCGCCATCCTTTGTATTTGCGGTCAAGCCTTCGCTCACCCTGTTCCAGACAACCCTCAATGGCTGACGTATCCTGGTAGCAACGATGGCCCTGGCAAAGGCAAACACATTGTGCTGATCGCCGCCGATCAAGAATACCGCAGCGAACAATCGATGCCGATGATGGCCAAGATCTTGAGCACCCATCATGGCTTCGACTGTAGCGTGCTCTTCGGAGTCAATGATAAGGGTGAAGTTGACCCAACCATGCCGGTTTACCCCAAGAAGGGCAAGGAAGCGGACTTCAAGCCCCACAACATCCCTGGCCTTGAGCATTTGGCTTCAGCTGATCTCGTTGTCTTCTTTGCGCGCCTACTAACGCTGCCGATGGAACAGCAGGAGCGGATTGTGGCTTACATCGATTCCGGCAAACCCATGATTGCGTTGCGAACCGCAAACCATGGCTTTCGGGGCGCGCTGCCGTATAAGATCAATGGCAAAAAGGTGAATTTCGGCAAGGATGTGTTGGGAGGCTCGTTCATGGGCCACCACGGAAACTGGCATCGAGACTCGACTAGAGGCACGATTGTTAGTGAGCAGAAGAATCATCCGATCCTTGCAGGTGTCAGAGACATTTGGGGCCCGTCAGACGTCTATCGCACTTACAAAGAGGGCACGAGTTTGCCTGCGGATTGTACTGCCCTCGTTTGGGGGCAGCCATTGGTAGGACGAAGCTACGACGATGCTCCAAATCTCAAGAAAGAGCCTTTACCCGTGGCCTGGCTCAAGACCTGGAAGACTAGCAGAGGCAAGGATGCTCGCGTATTTCACTCGACCATGGGCAGTGGCAAAGATCTGCAAAGCGCCGGGCTACGTCGATTGATCATCAATGCCGCCTATTGGGGAATGCGAATGGAAAACGCCATTTCCTCAGAAACCAGCGTCGATGTTGTGGGCACTTACAAACCGCTAGAAAGTGGTTTCAATTACGAGAAATTTGGCATCGTTCCCAGAATGCCGGCAGAGTATAGGTAAGCCCCTCGCTAACCCGTAGATCATGGCAATAGCTATCCAGGATTTCATCAGTGCGTGGCCAACCAAGGTTCGCCCGTTCATTGAACACCGTAAGGTCTTGGTGATTCTTGATCCGGCCGTTGAGGAGGCCTTCGGAATCGTGGCGAAGTTAAACTCTCTACGCTCTGCAGATGGCGTGACACCCTTCATGGGGTTCACGCCGAATCCTACCTGGGAATCCCTGAATGCTGTCATGGCGGTTGCCCGATCCAGCAGGGCGGATTGCGTTCTCGCGGTTGGGGGTGGGACGGCGATGGATCTAGCAAAGCTCACGGCGACTGCGTTGCAGATGGGAGGCGTTGAACAGCTCTGGGAAGTCACTGAGTCGGGAAAGGAAGTGAGTGCCATTCGCTCTGACATTGGTCTGATGGCAGTTCCCACCACGGCAGGAACCGGTGCGGAGGTCACTCGGTTTGCCGTTCTTTATCGCGATGGGATCAAGTACTCGCTATCTGGGGACGCCCTGAAGCCTGATGCCTCGGCACTGGATCCATCGCTTCTGGCAAGTCTGCCTCAGTCGGTGATTGCGGATGCTGGACTCGACGCTGTCTGCCAGGCGATGGAGTCTTTGTGGAGCGTGCGAAGTAGTTCAGAATCGGAAGTTCATGCCCAGGCCGCCCTCGATCTGGCCATTAGGTGCTTGGAACCGGCTATCCATTCCGCCGATAGTGATTCACTAACGGGTATGCTAGTTTCGGCACACCTTGCGGGCAAAGCCATCAACCTAACGACCACCACGGCTCCACATGCCCTCTCCTATGGTTTGACCTCGCTGTTTGGGATTCCTCACGGAAGAGCGGTTGCCGTTCTGTTCGGTCGTGTGTTCGAACGAAACATGAAGGTGTCGGACAATGATTGCACCCATCCTGCAGGGGCTGAGTTTGTTCATCGGCGTCTTGGGGAGATCGCACGGTGTTGGGGACAGACGTGTGAGAGTTTTCCAGATTGGTGGGAAAGGTACCTTAGCGATCGATTGCAGGTTCCTAGGTTTGAAGCCAAGGCGACGCCGCTCGAATGTGATCAGCTCAATGAGTCGGTGAACGCGGCACGTTTGGCAAACAATCCTCGGGTCTTAACACCGAACGCCATTAGCGAGTTTTACCAGAGCCTCTTCGACACCAAAGCGCCTTCTTTCTCATGACTTACAATGCAACGAAATGGCGAATGCTCCTCGCCACCATGATTTGCTACCTCTGCTATTACACAGGGCGTCAGACGTTTGGCTTCGCTATTCCTGGAATCGAGGAAGAATTGGGAATCTCAAAGACCATGCTCGGTTGGGCGAGTGCCGGACTTCTTTGGGCCTATGCAGTTGGGCAGGCCATCAATGGACAGCTCGGCGATCGAATCGGGGGACGACGCATGATGCCACTCGGTGCCGTTCTTTCCACGGGTCTCAACTGGGTGGTGAGCTTTGGGCAGAGTGTGGTTGGGATTGGGCTCCCTTGGTTAGTGAACGGATTCGCCCAATCGATGGGTTGGGCGCCTGGCAGTCGACTAATCTCAAACTGGTGGTCGGGAGAACAGCGGGGGCAGGTTTACGGGCTCTATGTCTTCGCTGCTGGGTGCTCCTCGGTTCTTGCCTACCTCACCTCAAATGCGGTTCTCGAAATGGGGCTGAGCTGGCGGTGGATCTTTCGTGGGCCAGTTCTTCTATTGTTCTGTGTGGGGATCCTCTACTACTTCGTGGCCAGAGATCGTCCGAGGGACCTGGGATTCGATCAGGAAGATGGCGACCCAGAGGCAGGTGCCGACGCTAACAGCGCGCCTAATCAAACGGAATCTGCCATCATCAAATACAAAACTGTCCTATCCAATGTACGATTCTTGTTTGGATGCGTCGCCATTGGGCTTCAGAATCTTGCTCGATACGGCTTGTTGGTTTGGGTGCCAGTGCACTTTCTTGGAGAGAATTGGAAAGAACCCGGCGGCACGAAGTGGTTGAGTGTGTTTCTCCCCATTGGGATGGCCGTTGGGGCGTTTGCCAATGGGTGGATCTCCGATCGTGTGTTCCATGGCAACCGTTCCAAAGCGATCGTGTCTTTCCTTTCGCTGGCGGCGGTGAGTTCGCTCATCATGTGGATGCTTCCAGTGAATCACCCGCTGGTGATTCCCGCACTCTTTACCACAGGCTTTTTCGTCTACGGCCCACAAGCAAGTTTCTGGGCGCTTTGCCCTGATACCTTTGGCACGCAACGCGCGGGCACAGCGACAGGTGTGATGAACTTCTTTGCCTATCTCTTTGCTGGTGCGGGAGAACCGTTGATCGGTTGGCTGATCGACTCACAAGGCAACACAGGTATCGTGTTTATCGTGGTCGCTGGTGCGACGACGCTTAGCGCCCTCTTCGCCTTGGTGATCAAACGGTGAAGGGCTTCATCTTTTGAATCGTGATGATCGACCGTGCTCCTGAGCCGACGGAGCTTTGGCGGTTCATTCACGTTGGAGAGTGCATGAAAGTGTAGCCGAGGCATCTTGCCTCGGACACCGGCAAGATGCCGGTGCTACATTTGGATCTAATCAATATCGGAGGCGGTAGAATCGAGTGGCAGCGTCGCCCGTTTCCAAGTCGACGATCTGCGTTGCTTCAGCACCGTTCACTTCGCGTAGGACGATCCATGAGTCTGCTCGCAGTGTGTCGCTGACTTCCAAAGTGTAGTTTCGCCCTTCTGGCCCAAGAATGGTGAGGCGCTGCGTGCCATCTTCGGCGGTCTCAATACGTGTCGTGCTCGGCTGATCGTCGACAGGTGGATCGTTGCCGATCGCCTGGCCGGGATTCTCGTTCAAGAACTGAATCTCGTCTTCTGCAAGCGCGCGGCTATAGAGCTGAAAGTCATCGAGCACGCCAGTGAACCCTAGGACACCACCACTGAGGGCGCCGATGAGCAATGTGGTGGGGGATTGATCGTTAAACTCTGGTCCCGCCATGGGTTCACCGATCATGGAGCCATCCAGAAACATCGTGACCTCGCCACTCTGATAGCGAAGCACCCAGTGATGGGGCGAGTTTGCGGTGACGACGATCTCTGTCTGAAAAACGGATTCTCCTGCGGCCCCCCAGGCGAAGCTCCCCTGATCCATGGCAACAGCAAAGGGATCGGCAGGTTCGAGTCCTTTTGATAGGATCGTCACATTGGTTGCTCCGGCATCCTGACTGAACCAGAGTGATGCGGTCATCGATTCAAGAGAAGGGAGTCGCGCAGAGTTCGGGATCTCAATATAGGCGGAAGCACCCTCGCCTTGGCCGTTATTGCTGAGCCGTACTGCCGTGCCGCTTGCCAATGCAGGTTGGTTCAGTGAAACGGTGGCACCACCAGTGCTCACATAGGTAGCATCGCGCCGGTTTCCCGAGGTGTCTTTGGCGATAGTTTCTCCGTCCGTGTCATCGAAAGGATAATGGACTAACAATCCGCTTGAAACCTCGACCGTCGCAGAGAGGTCGACGCGGATCTCTGGTGTTCCTTCGTCGTTGCTATTCACGACCAGTTCAGCCAAGAACACGCCTTCGCGATTCTGAGGATCAAACGCGATGTCCACAGAAGCACTCTCGCCAGGGAGCAGGGATGCAGGCGGCTGGGAGAATGTGTAGTGGGCAGCGTCCTCTCCCTCAATCTTTACGTCGCCGATCGTGAGAGGCTCCGCGGAGCCGCTATTGAGGAACCTCAGTGATGCGGATTCGGGGCCGACGACATCACCAAAGAGTCCTCCGCGTGCGACGACCAAATTAGGATCATCTTGGTTTGCCGGTACGAAGAGAAGGTAGTTCAACGCCAGGACACGCCGAAACTCGAACGCGTCAGCTTCTCCTCCCATGGTAAGCCGGAGCGTCATTTCTCCTTCCAAAGAAAGTGAAATCGGTGATCCGTCTGGATTGGTGAGCTGAGTGAAGCGCCAGGCAAAGCGAGAGACTTGATTCTTGAGGGCGAAGCGTCCGATTGGCTCGGTGGACTGGTTAGCAGTCGTGCGGTCGCCGGTGACACGATCAAGAAGCACGTCTTGAGCGGCTTGACTGCCTGCGCGAAGGTAGACATGATAGTCGCCTTTTGGAAACGTGCGTGTGTAGTTTAACCATTCGCCGGCTTCGGTTTGATAGATTTCATAGTCAAGGGCGCCAGTGAGCTGATGACGCTTTCGCGAGATATCGCGCACGAGGTTGCCGGGCTCGATATCTTGCGAGCCTGAACGTAGGCCGACAAAGTCGTCTGGGCGGTAGTCATTGTCATTCACGGGTGCGCCATCAGTATCATGATAGTCGATTTCGAGTTCGGCTCCGCGTTCATAGTAGCTAGAGTCCCCATTGGGCAGAGGAACGCCCGCTTCATTGACGCCGCCCGCAGTGGGTTGATCCAGGAACTGCCCAGCACCGAAGTTGTAGTCTTCGGCCTCCACGACAATGGCTTCTCCAGATTCCATGAGGCTTTCTTCAAAGGTGTCGAACTGCCAGAGGCTAACGATGTCACCCATTTCGACGCGAGCTTCATAAACTTGGTTGGGATTCAGTCCCTGGTAGGCGCCCTTGATCACGCCATCTTCTGTGGAGATGGTAACGTCATCCTCCGGCACCAAGACGTTGTTGAGATAGAACTCGATGCTTAGGGGCAACGGCTGATCGTTGGGAACAATCTCAAATTGGACACCTGCTGCCGCTGGATGAAAGGTTGCTCTCGAAGTTGGTGTGTGACGCACGACTTGTGCTTCGGACGAAACGCCTCGGGCGATTCCTGGAAGGAGTTCGGGGGCGGGGTTCGACTCCACACTGATGAAGTTGTCAAAGGTGACGGATGGCTTCGCATGGGGCTCTGTAAGATCGTCATCACGATAGAAACTAAACAGACCTAACAATCCTTCTGTGTAGGTGGTGGCATTGGGGTCCTGATCCCCATCGGTCTCGATCTGCACGATGGGTGCTGTCAGGTCCTGCAAATCGTAGAGCGCACCAATGAGGCGATTGCCCTCGCCGCGAAAGACCATGCGGTAATCATGATCTTCGAGTAGTTTGATATTGGCGCGCGCGATGGTGGGATCCGAGGCCTCATCCACGACGCGGTTAATCTGAAACTGACCACCGGGTTGACCACTGGTCTGGTTTGGGTCGTAGTTGCACACGTATCCGGTGGTCTTCCCTAACGCGATGTTACCGACTCTCCCCAGGATGCCAAACGCCTGGTTGATACTGTCATTCCAGTCAACAATATCGACCGCACAGTAGAAGTCGGTAAGGACCTCGCCATCAATGTAGCTGAATATTCGTGCTGGCCCGGCAGGATCAGCGCCCGGTGGATTGGCTTCCATGAGAAAGAAGCCATTCTCAAACTTCAGTGGAGCGGCTTCGGCAAGCTGGATTTCGGCCAGGGGATCGAAATGAGTCCAGCCTTCGTCATTTCCATCATCAAAGGTGTCTTCAAAGGCGACAGCATATTGACAGTGAAGCGCAACCACGAAGGCCACGCCGGTGTAGCAAAGCAGTGACGACACGCATCTCATGCCAGGGAGTGTAACGGAAACCGATGGTGTTTGTCTACGTTCTGGCGTGTGTTTCCGTAACTTTGTGGTGAGTTCTTGAACTGAATCCCGTGCTTTTATCGCAAGATATGGCGTTTCACATGGGTCTGGCTGGAAGTGGATGAAATAGAGATTCTTGTCTTTGTTGCTAGTGCCACGATGCGGATGCCGTGAGCATCAAGAGATGCGGTTTCTTGCTTCCCATGGGCTGGTCAGCCTCTCACCTAATGCTTGGTGCTATGTTGACGTTCCAATTTGATTGAGTTTCTCACTCGTCGCGCTCACAGATAGTGACCCATGAGAAGGATTCGTACTTTCATCGGAGTGTTGTTTGTCGCCTTAGGGTGCCTGACAGCCAGAGCTCAACGACCTAACATCCTCTTCTGTATCTCTGACGATCAGAGTTACGCGCATACGGGTGCCAATGGAGATCCTGTCATCAGGACCCCCGCCTTTGATCGTATCGCTCAGGAAGGTCTGCGGTTTACGCATGCCTTCTGTGATGCGCCGACGTGCGGTCCATCGCGTAGCGCTATCCTAACGGGTCAACCTATTTGGAGACTTGAAGAGGCGGGGAACATCCACAGTACCTTGCCTGCCAAGTTTGCTACGTACACCGAGCTGCTACAGAAGGCTGGATACACGATTGGCCATACTGGCAAGGGATGGAGCCCAGGTAGACTTGAGCCGGGCGGGAGAGCGATCAATCCGGCTGGTCCAGAATTCACGGGGCGGGCCTTGGAGGTGCGGATCAAGGGCATGAGCGACAAGGATTATGCTGGAAACTTTGAGGATTTCCTCACCGCGCTGCCCGAGGACAAGCCATTCTGTTTCTGGTTGGGGACGCATGAACCTCATCGCGGATTCGAGAAGGGGATTGGCATCAAGAATGGGAAAGATCCTGCCAAAGTCGTCGTGCCGCCAATCTTTCCTGACAATGACATTGTGCGTGGTGATATCCTCGATTATCTAGTCGAGGTTGAGCATTTTGATGAGATGGTTGCCCGGGCGATTGAAAGCCTTGAGGCGGCCAATCAGTTAGACAACACGATCGTGGTCGTCACCAGTGACCACGGCATGCCATTCCCGAGGGCCAAGGCAAGTCTCTATGACGCAGGCTCGCGTGTGCCGCTGGCGATCCGTTGGCCCGGGGAAATTGCAGACCCAGGTCGCTCGGTCGATACGTTTGTCAGCTTGAGTGATCTGGCTCCCACTTTCCTTGAAGCCGCTGGGTTGGACGTTCCAGAGATGATGACGGCTCGCAGTTTGATGGGCGTATTCAAAGGAGAGCCTTCCGTTGGGAGGGACGGTGCTTATATCGCGATGGAACGCCATGATGGTTGTCGCAAGGGAGGCAAGGGGTATCCTTGCCGAGCGATCCGGACAGAGGACTATCTCTACATCCACAACTTTGAACCGAGCCGTTGGCCGTCAGGTTCTCCAGATGCCTCGGTGTGTGCTCGATCGATTCCCTATGGTGAGATTGATAGTTCGTCGACGAAGACCTTCATGATGGAGAATCGAAACGTCCACGGAGTGGACAAGCTGGCAGAACTGGCGTTCGGGATGCGACCGGCCGAAGAACTTTACGATCTCAAAAAAGATCCCGAGCAGATGAGCAATGTGGCGGGCTTATCCCCGATGATGAGCATCCAGCAGTCCTTGCGCGAGCGCTTGTTTAAGCACTTGAGAGAAACCGAAGATCCTCGGGTGACCCGCGGTGCGGACGATTGGGACTACTACCCATACTACGGGCGAACAACTACGAAAGGATGGGCGGTTGATCCTAAACCGAACCAGGATTCTTGAACGCAGGCATTGGTGTTTTCAAAGATGGCATACGCGCCGTATGACCCCATAGTCACTACCAACTTATGATCCACATGCGTTCTATAGTTCATCGCCTTACTTGTTTCACGCAGGTTCTCGCTGTTGGAATGCTCTTGTGGCCCTGTATTGTATTCGCCCAACAGGAGCGTCCGAATGTGCTGCTAATATTGGTGGACAATCAGAGCTTCTTTGAACTCAGTTGTCATGGGCATGCCCAACTGAAGACGCCGCAGATTGACGCGCTGGCGTCGGAGAGTGTGGACTTTGTCAATTTCCATGCACCGCCCTTCTGTTCACCAAGTCGTGGGGCGATGTTGACGGGGCGCTATGCCCTGCGTTTAGGCATTCACAATACGATCGGTGGCGTGTCGATTCTTCAAAAAGATGAAGCTACTCTAGCGGATTATTTGAAAGCTGCTGGCTATGCCACGGCGATCTTTGGCAAGTGGCATCTTGGCCTGTCCTACCCCTATCATCCCTCAGAACGGGGTTTCGATGAAGTGTTTATCCATGGTGGAGGAGGCATTGGGCAGCTGGAAGATTACTATGGCAATCGTCACACGAATGCGACGTGGGATCACAATGGCACCTTCGTGAAGAGTAAGGGGTTCTCGACGGATGTGCTCTTTGATAGAGCTGCGGTATTCATCGAGAAACATCGGAACGAGCCGTTCTTCTGTTTCCTTTCCACACCGGCAACTCACACACCTTACGAAGCGGAGCCCCGGGCGATGAAGCGCATCCTTGAGCGCGGTGTTGAGGCGAGTGAAGGGGATCTCAAGTTGTATTCAATGGTGGAGAACATCGATGAGAATGTCGGAGATCTGATGGATCGGTTATATGCCCTGGAATTGCGGGAGAACACCATGGTGATCTTTGCGACCGATCAAGGTGTGAGTGATCGTGGGGCTCCCGAGCCGCGTTTTCAGGGCAAGCGGGCATCGCATCCCGTGGCTTTTGATGAGAAACATGCGGTTACTTGCATGGTGCGTTACCCTCCTTTGACAATGAGTGGGCAGCAAGAAGCGCTGGCCGGTATGGTGGATTTGGCGCCGACGATTCTCGATGTGTGCGGTCTCCCGCGTCCTTCCTCAACCGACGGGCGGAGTTTGCGGCCTCTGTTAGCAGGAGCGTCGCAATGGGATGACGAGCGCACTTTGATTGTGCAATGCCCGCGGGGGCGCGTTCGGAAGAAGTGGGACAACACTTCGGTAAAGACGCAGCAATGGCGACTGGTTGGCGGTGACCAGCTTTTTGACATTCGCAAGGATCCAGGTCAACGCACCAACGTGGCGGAAGGGTTCCCGAAAGTCGTGGCCACGTTGTCGACCGCCTACGACCGGTTCTGGGAAAGCTTGCCTCACACGGATACGCTGCTCAGTCGCCACACCCTGGGGTCATCAGTCGAGCCGTCGACGCGGTTGAATGGCATGGATTGGTATCGCGGAGGCGCACCTTGGCACCAGTTGCATTTGAAGCGCCAGCATCAGAATGGGGTCTGGGCCGTCAGTGTGGCTCGCTCTGGCAGGTACCGATTCGAATTACGCTGGTATCCCCGTGAAGCCCCCACGGCTATTGGTGCCTTAGGTGCCTCCGTCAGGGTTGGGGGAGCCTTTGCTCGCACGGACATGGCTGTGGGTGATGCTAGTGTGGAGTTAGAGTTGGCCTTAGAGCGAGGAGACTACGACATGGAGACGGCGTTCAAACTGCCACCCGAAGCCGACCAAGGACGAAGCTGGGGCGCTTACTTTGTCCAGGTGGAGTATCTGGGAGCCGAGTAGCAGTTATCCCAGTGGTTGCCGAGTCACTGGGTGTCCTCGAGGCGACATTCAGTTCTGCCTTGATGCAGGTTCTTAAAGCTGAGTTGATGGGAGTCCAACACCTTCTAATTCATGACGAAATCATCCCTCCCCACCTATATTGTCCTGCTAGCCGCAGTTGCTCTCTTGCCAAAGTCGTATGTCCAAGCCCAAGTCTCGCCTGACTTGGTTACCTTGAATTGGGACGCGTCGATGGATGATGACGGCAACAATGCTTGGGACAGTGCGGAGGATCCGCCCACCGGATGGACCTTCGGTGGCAACACGGCGACCGTCAAAGGTACGACCAACTTCCCTGGTGTGAATGCGTGGTTTGCGGCCCCCAAGGCGACCATGGTTTCTTTCCATGATCTCTTGGGAAACAGTGCCACGCAGGAAGACGCTTCCTGGGAACTGATTTTTAGGCCAGGCTCATTTGATGGGAGTTCGGTCCTGTTTGAGACAGGAGGAAACGTGGATGGTATGGGGTTGTTTTTGGAAGAAGACGTGCTGGAGTTTCGTGCCCAAGATGCGAACAGCGACGATCAACGGATCATCATCAACACGACTCTCGAGGATCCTACGCAATTCTATCACGTGGTCGCCACCATCAAGGTGGGTGGTGCTGGAGAGAATGAGGTGGAGTTATTTGTAGACGGAGAGAGCAAAGCTGTCGGATCGGCTGAGGGGGATTTGTTAGATTGGGCGGGCGGAGATGATGCTGGATTAGGCCAAGCCAATGCGGCGGTATCTACGGGACAGGGGAATTTCGCGGAGTTCGTGGGAGATATCGCAACGTTTCGTTACTATCGGGGAGAGATCCTGGCAGAAGCTGAGGTTGCTGCGGAGTTTGATCGCCTCAATGCATCGGACGATAGTGATGGCGATGGGCTTATCGATTCCATCGAGTTGTTGCTCTTTGGGAACCTCGACCAGGGGCCCGACGGGGACCCTGACGGCGACACCATCTCGACCAAGGATGAACTGGCTGCTGGAACGAACCCGAGCGAAGCCGATTCCGATAAGGATGGGCTCGACGACAACGAAGAATCGGCTCTGGGAACGAACCCGCTGAATCCTGACACTGATGATGATCGGTTAATGGACGGGGTAGAGACCAAGTCCGGCACCTTTGTCGATGCCCAGGATTCGGGGACGGATCCCACAAAGGCGGATACCGACGGGGATGGGCTCTGGGATGGTTGGGAGGTGATCAATCAGTCGAACCCCGTCGATGCCGCGTCGAAACCGGCCGGTAGTTTCGGCACGCAGCCAGATCAATGGCTCAACCTACTGGGAGGATTGAATACCTATCACGGTCAGACCAGTGATGACTTAGGGCCATGGGATTTGCGTGATGTCAGTTTCTTGGTTGATATCGACTTCGATGAGAAGCTCGATGATACGCGGGAGATCATCTGGGAATCGGGAGGTGGTACCGTTGGCTTCTCGATTGTTTACGAAGTGGGCAGCAAGATTGTGCTTCGGAAGTCAGGCAACGGTGGAATCGATGTCGCGGTATTGGAGTATGCCCTATCGCCCTCGCAGATTGCCAAAGGAGAGATCTTGGTCGGTTGGACCTACGATATTGAGAACGACGACTTTGAGCAGACTGTCTCGCTGATTGTGGACAACGAACTGGTGGAGCAAAAGACCGGCGATTATCAAGCGGACTGGACGGGAGACAATCCGGCTGCGTTTGGAGTTGCTAGTGGTGCCATTGCGGCCGGCGGTGACAATACGACGCTCAATGGGGTGAATTTCACGACGGGGACGATCAACCTCACCCGTGGTCTGCGCATGTACCTTGATCAGCTTTTTGAGCCTCAGTTCATGGGAACGCCTTTTGGAATCACACGTGTCGAGTTTGATGCGGAGACTAATAGGGTGACTCTCACGTGGGAATCTTCGGCGGGCGAATTCTTTAGGATTGAGAGGTCTGAAAGTCTTATGCCGGGATCTTGGGTGTCGGTTGGCGACGCGATTCCTGCGGCTGCAGGGCCAGCGACCGTGACGGAGGCCGACCTCTTGGCGACGGCTGAAGATCCTGAAGGTTTTTATCGCGTTGCGCAGGTCGCCCCTCCGGCGTTCTATGAAGAGGGCTTTGAATCCGGGCTTGGGCAGATGACCTTCTTTGCCAATGACATTGTGACAGACACGATCTGGGAGGCGGGTGCTCCAAGTGATCCTCCAGGCGTTCGTAGTGGTCAGCAAGTGGCGGTGACGACTTTGGATGGCCCCTTTGCGGATGGCATCTTCAACTTGGAGAATGGGAAGGGGATTGGTCTACGCTCTCCAGTGCTCGATATTAGTGGTTTGGTAGGCCCCGTGCTGACGTTCCAGCATCGACTCGAAGTGCTTGATGGCCAGAGCGGGGTGCGCGTCAACGTGATCGCTGCTGATGGCGTCACTGAGATCCAGCGTGGATTGCTTCAGTTTGTGGAGAGTGTTGCGGATTGGGAAGAGGCTTCTGTTCGTCTGCCCGACGAGGTGCTTGCAGCTGGGCAAGTGATTCTTGAATGGGAACTGCTAAGTGTCGACGACGGTGATCCGAACAACAACGGCTTTGGATGGGCAATCGACGATGTGACCGTGGATTAGGCGGTATTAGGCCTAGCTCAAGAGCAGTGGTTACGGTGCCATCCACTGCACTAGTTGCCGAAAGTATGCGGTTCCACTCAAGGTGCTCCGGATAAGCGTTTGTTCCTTGCTTTCAGTGGAGGATTCCGCCCGCTGGATGGGTTGGCTTCCTTTAGTTTCCAGGCATGAGAAGATCTTCTTTTATCACGGCCATCGCCGCCTGCGCTCTTGTCAGCCTTGCAGCGGAGGACTCTGTCGACTCAGGAGCCGCCAAGGACGGATGGCAGAAACTGTTTAATGGCAAGGACCTGAAAGGATGGAACGAGAATCGTTTCAAGCATGAGCCAGAGTGGAGGATTGTCGATGGAGTGCTCATTGGCCATGGTGGCCAGGGATACTTATCAACGGTGGAAGATTTCGACGATTTCGAACTGGTTGTGGAAGCACGTATCAGTGACACGGGCAGTGGGCGGGGGAATAGCGGCGTCTATTTCCGGTGTGCGCCCCACACTGACAAGAAACAAGAATTTCCGGCAGGCTACGAGGCTCAACTCGATCATGGGGATGGCAACAACCCAACTGGCAGCATCTATAATCTTGGCACCGAGGGAGCCAAGGCTCCTAGGTTTGCAGAACTGAAAGACGGCGACTGGGTTACCCTTCGCATTCGCGTTGTCGGTGATCACGTTCAAACTTGGGTCAATGGCAAGCCTGCGGCAGATTGCAAACTTCCAGAGACAGGGCGGCTGACGAAAGGTAGCATTCTCCTGCAGATGCATCACAAGACAGGCAAAGTCGAGTTCCGCACAGTGGAGATCAAGCGACTGGCCGCGCAGTAGATTCTAACGCGTGTATTAAAATGAAGCTCACCGTCTTCACTCTGAGTATCGTTGCACTTCTCGTCATTGAGGGTAGCGCGGCCAGGCCGAACATTCTTTGGATCACCATTGAGGATTGGAGTCCTGATCTTTCTTGCTATGGGACCAAAGGCATTCATACAGCCGAATGTGGAGCTGTTAGCTGCAGAGGGTATTCGTTACGAGGCTGCGTTTACCACATCGCCCGTCTGTTCGACTTCCCGCTCAGCCATGATGACTGGATTACACCAGAACTACATTGGTGTGCATCAGCATCACGAGCTTAAATAAGGACATGTGTCCGCGAAGGTTGGTCAGGTGTCCGCGAAGATTTGTTGTGCTTATGACTGACATTTATCGAGACTTTCGATCATCTTGTCAAGCCAAGGCTCACCGTCGCATTCCCACTCGGGGCGTTTTTTGGCGTAGTTGTCGATGAGACGCTGATATTCCTCCACCAGCCTCAAAGAGAGCTTGGTGGCGAAGGCTGTCTCGGTGTTGTCGAGTTTCTTGCGGCGGCAGAGGAGCACTTGCTTGAAGTTGGTGATGTAGCGCAGCACTGCCTCGGGGCTGTGTTGTGTTTCTCGGCAGACAAGCATCCTCAAGTCGTGTCGGAGTTGACTGGCGCCTACGATAAGTTCTGGGAGAGCCTGCGGAAGAGGCCGATGCTAG